>Ga0183095_10143_pt1 | contig 43821 bp, 43 predicted proteins | sample BioMet4_FD_130346 | JGI IMG/M metagenome (GOLD analysis project Ga0183095, IMG submission 130346) | Microbial communities from bioreactor (seeded with sewage sludge) at LBNL, California, USA - Biofuel metagenome 4 (v2) (version 3) | ecosystem: Engineered > Bioreactor > Anaerobic > Unclassified ...
AAAAGAAGATGACGAATCAAAGTACTATCGACAAATTAATTGAAATGCGGATGACATCCATGGCAGACGCATTTCACAACCAGTTAACCGACTCGAGAATGCAAGAGGTACCGTTTGAAGACCGTATGGCAATGTTGGTAGATATTGAATATAGCAACTGTAAAAACAACAGCTTGAAACGGTTAAGATTTTAATCCAGAACGACCCAATGCCGTTTGGTGCAGTGATATCACGTACATTTGGACAACAGATGGGTTTGTTTACTTAACCAGTGTAATGGATTTATTTTCTCGCAAGATTATTGCATGGGATGTAACCACTACTATGCAGGTTTCCTGTATTGTAGAAACCATCAACAAAGCAAAAGCAAGACGTACATTAGACCAACCGTTGGTAATTCATTCAGGTCGTGGCAGCGCTTACGTTTCGCGGGAGTACATACGAGCCACGAAAAACATGCAACGCAGTTATTCCAAAAAAGCTTTCCCTTGGGATAATGCCTGCATTGAGTCCTTTCATTCGTTGATTAAACGGGAATGGCTGAATCGGTTCCGGATCCGTGATTATCAACATGCGTATACATTAGTGTTTGAATATCTGGAAACATTTTACAATACAGTATGGATTCACAGTCACTGCGATTACATGTCGCCAGACGAATATGAAAAGTTGTATCAGCAGTGTCAAAAATACCTTGATGGCAAGTTAAACCGAGGATACTTTTCTCATTTTATTTTGTACTAAATCTTGACATAGGACCAAGACATGATTTTGCCTATATTTGGTATAACCATGTACGGCCCCATTCTTACAACAACAATATGACTCCATTTGAGGCTAGATTTAGACGTTAAAAAAGTAGACTCAAGTGTTACAAAAATGCTTGACCACTACACCTATTAATAAAAAACTATATACATTCCCTTGCAGTTTCCATCACCGATATCTCGTATCACATACATTTTCCTTCAAGAACAATTAGTACTGTTTCCATTCAATTCAACTTTGAACAGAACATCAATGGCTTACAGACCCACGTTATATTCACATTTTACCTTATCCGTATCGGTTCAAAGATTGCAGGTGATTTGTTTGATGTCTTCTACTTCAGCAACTTTGATTATCAGTACCGTATTTCTAGCCAAATTTCCATTAGCCCACTACTAAAATAATATATCTATTTCCGCCAAATCATTCTATTTACAATCCCAGTATAACTTTGTATAATCTTTACAACTTTTGTACTAACATTTTCATCCGCGTATGCAGAAACTCTTCCCCCTAATTCTCCAGCTTTATTCATAGAGACAGCCATATCAACTGCTTGGAGTAAAGATTCAGAGTCAATATTACCGATGATAAAACCGCCTTTGTCCACAGCTTCTGGTCGTTCTGTGCTAGTACGAATAGAGACTCCCGGGAAACCTAGGTAATTGGATTCTTCCGGAATTGTTCCGCTGTCCGATACAACACAATAGGCATTCATTTGTAGGTGATTATAATCCATGAAGCCAAACGGTTTCATACTTCTCACATTCGGATGAAATTTAAACTTTCGTTTTTCGATAAACTTGGCGCTTCTCGGATGGGTCGAATAAATAACTGGCATATCATAATGTTCAGCCATAACATTAACTGCATTCATCAGTTCAAAGAAATTATGTTCATTATCAATATTTTCTTCCCTGTGAGCTGACAACAAAATATACTTATTTTTTTCAATTCCCAAAGTTTCCAATACCTTACTGTTGTTAATTTTCTCAATATTAACAGTTAATACTTCCGCCATAGGAGATCCAACTGCAAAAGTATATTCAGGTTTAACGCCAGTTCCTAATATGTACCGTCTGGCGTGCTCTGAGTAACATAAATTAATATCACTAGTGACATCTACAATTCTACGAATAACTTCTTCCGGCAGGTTTTCATCTTTACAACGATTTCCTGCTTCAAGATGAAAGATAGGTGTTTTTAATCGTTTGGCAGATACAACAGATAAACACGAATTGGTATCACCTAATACAATAATAGCATCGGGTTTCACTCTATCCATTATTTCATAGGACTTAGCCAAGACATTTCCCATAGTTTCCCCTAAGTCTTTACCTACTACATTCAAATAGTAATCTGGTTCTCTTAATCCCAATTCTTCAAAAAACACTTGATTCAAGGTATAGTCATAGTTCTGCCCTGTATGTACAATGATATGATCAAAGTATTTATCACATTTTTTCATTATTTCCGACATTTTTATAATTTCTGGGCGTGTTCCCAGAATAGTCATAATTCTCAATTTTTTCATTGTTTGTCCCCTACTTAAAATAATGTGGATATAATTTACGATGACCATACACCCAATCTCTCATTTCTTTTATCATCAATTCGTAATCCGGTACGACAAATGAAAAATCATTCCGTGCATTAATAAGAGATTTATTTAAATTGATTGTTTCTGTTGGATGCACAATAAGCTTGTTATCCCTGAAATACTTATTGAATAAACAAAGCAGTTCATACTTACTAATTGTCTGATTATTGACCAAATGATAAATACCAGACAGATTTTCCTGTATAGCTTTTTCCATTGCTTTAGCCAATGTCAATGTTGTAACACCTGTCCAAATGGCTTTGGTATAACCATTTATTTCACCATGTTGTTTCATAAACCAATTAAACAAACCGATTCCATCTATATCGCAATCTGGTCCAATAATAGAATTACGAAATGTCAAATTCTTACAATCATCTATCTCGCCTAAAGCCTTCGTTCGATCATAAAAAGACTCACCGTCACGAAAACTATTTTCAGAATAATTTCCAACTTTACCTGAAAACACGCAATCTGTACTCATATGAATATATTTTGTAGATTGATTATTTAATACAGCTACAATATGATATGGCAAATAACTATTTAAATAGACAGCGCTTGCCTTATTGTCTTCTGCAAACTGGTTTAACAAACCAACACAATTAATTACTGCATCATACTCATCAGCTAACAATGCATTTTTTAATACAACATCATTCATTGCATCTCCAACAATGCATTTAAAGCCTGGTATTTTTTTTCTTGTAAAAGCAACAACTTCATGTCCCTGCTCTTGAAAATATATGGCTATGGTATGACCAGCCATACCAGTAGCACCCAGTATTAATACCCGCATTATTCATTCTCCCATTTTTCAAGTTCCATTTGTATATAAGGTATGCTAAGTAATTTTTGTTTAACTTCTTCTACATCTAACACTCGTGTATTGTTTGAATTAAATTCAGTCAATGTATTACGTTTAATATTTCCTTTTATAAAATAATTATCATAATTTAAATCTCTGTTATCCGCAGGCACTTCATAAAAGTTACCACAATCTATGGCTCTGGCACATTCTTCATTGGTAAGTAGCGTTTCATACATCTTTTCACCATGGCGAATACCAATCATCTTGATTTCGTTATCTACATGAAATAATTCTTTCACAGCCTGTGCCAAATCACCAATAGTACTAGCCGGTGATTTCTGCACCATCAAATCACCGGTATGCGCATTTTCAAAAGCATACAGAACTAGTTCTACAGCTTCATCCAAGCTCATAATGAACCGTGTCATCTTTGGTTCGGTCACAGTCAATGGTAAGCCAGCCTTTATTTGTTCCACAAACAGAGGTACTACGGAGCCTCTGGAACAAAGGACATTGCCATAACGGGTACCACAAATCATGGTCTTATCAGGCTCCACAGTACGTGATTTGGCAATAAACACCTTTTCCATCATGGCTTTAGACGTCCCCATAGCATTGATGGGATAGGCTGCTTTATCTGTAGAAAGGCAAATAACTTTCTTTACGCCAGCTTCAATGGCAGCAGTAAGGACATTATTCGTTCCAATAACATTAGTCATAACAGCTTCCATAGGGAAAAATTCACATGAAGGAACTTGTTTTAAAGCAGCTGCATGAAAAATATAATCAACGCCATACATCGCATTTTTAATGGATTGGATATTTCGCACATCACCTATATAAAATTTGATTTTTTTGCTTAACTCTGGAAAACGAACTTGATACTTATGTCTCATATCATCCTGTTTTTTTTCATCACGAGAAAAAATTCGGATCTCTTTAATATCCGTATCCAAAAAACGACTCAAAACAGCATTGCCAAAAGACCCTGTGCCACCTGTAATTAATAAAACTTTATTTTTAAACACCGTGTCTAGCCTCCTTATAAGCTATCATTACATACGCCATTAGGTATTATCACTTAATCTCCTCATAAAGCGGTGGTAGAGTAAGGTTAATAGTGGTAGCATAAAAATAGTACAAGCCAAAATGAGAAAATCCTATAAATGAAACCATGATACAATAGAAGTATCAGGAACGGGAGGAACTTATAATGGCGAAACATTTTGATAAAAAATTTAAACTGGATGCCGTCCAATACTATCATGATCACCGCGATCTGGGATTGGTTGGTTGTGCAAAAAATCTTGGCATAAGCCAGCAAACGTTGTCCCGATGGCAAAAAGAACTACGAGATACGGGAGATATTACATGCCGTGGTTCTGGTAATTATGCATCAGATGAAGCGAGAGAAATGGCGGCACTGAAACGAAAACTGCGAGATACAGAAGATACGCTAGACGTCCTAAAAAAAGCCATCGGCATTCTGGGAAATTAACGGAAGCTATATATCGTGAAGTTTCCAACAAGGCAGCTACAACCAGAAAAAGGAGACGCCATGTTTTTGTCTCTGGAATGCTTACTATTTTAGGCGTATCAAGATCCGAATATGTTGCTTGGTTAAAGCGAGTGTCATCTCATCAGCAACATCGTAAGCAAACAGTACAACTGCAAATTAGAAACATTTATAATGCATCCAAGCAAAACTATGGGGCTCCGAAAATAGCGAAGGAACTTCGTAAGACAGGGGATAAAATATCGACGCGCACGGTTGGCAAGTATATGAAAGACATGGGAATACGAGCACAATGGGTGAAACCCTATGTGGTGACTACGAAAGATTCTGATTTCAGCGATGCCTTACAAAACATATTGCAACAAGACTTTAATCCAGTACGCCCCAATGCCGTTTGGTGCAGTGATATCACATATATTTGGACAGTAACTGGTTTTGTTTATCTGACCAGTGTGATGGATTTGTTCTCTCGCAAGATCATTGCATGGAATGTAACAACGACCATGGATGTTTCTTGTGTTGTAAATACCATAAACAAGGCAAAAGCAAGACGTACATTAGACCAACCGTTGGTAATTCATTCAGATCATGGCAGCGCTTACGTTTCGCGCGAGTACATACGAGCTACGAAAAACATGCAACGCAGTTATTCAAAAAAAAGCGTTCCCTTGGGATAATGCCTGCATTGAGTCTTTTCATTCGTTGATTAAACGGGAATGGCTGAATCGGTTCCGGATTCGTGATTATCAACATGCATATACGTTAGTGTTCGAATATCTGGAAACATTTTACAATACAGTACGAATTCACAGTCACTGCGATTACATGTCGCCAGACGAATACGAAAAATTGTATCAGCAATGTCAGAAAAAAGATACATCGGTGGCAAGTTAAACCAAGGATACATTTCTCATTTTATTTTGTACTAAATCTTGACATAGGACCAGAAATCTACACTCCCATGTGGTTAAATTAATCTGCCACTACGTGATTAATTTAACCTGACTCTAACACCATGTGCCCTATTATAGGTTCATTTTATCGTGTATTTTCAACACTTACACCTTATTCACCGCATTTTTAACAAATTCTCCATTCAGTGCTGCAATAACACCTTTAGCTGCCTCAATAGCTACGCCAATTTGAGCTTCAACGGTAGATGCTCCCAAATGAGGTGTTAAAACAACATTTTGCATCCCCAAAAACGGATTTCCAGCCTGTGTCAAGGGTTCGTCTGGATAAACATCTAAAGCCGCTCCCGCTACTCTTTGACTACGTATTCCATTTGCGAGTGCCTGAATATCAACAACAGCCCCACGAGAACAATTTACAATATAAACGCCGAATTTCATTTTTAAAATTTGTTTTTCATTAATCATATATTTAGTTTCATCTGTCAACGGTACATGTAATGTGATAAAATCAGCCAGTCTTAATAATGAGTCAAAGTCTACCATCTCTATATCTAATGTTTTTTCTCTTTCCTTAGAAATATAGGGATCATAGCCAATAACCTCCATCCCCATCGTTTTCATATAACGGGAAATTCGAGAACCAATTCGACCAACTCCAATAATACCAATTGTTTTACCGTAAAGTTGAATTCCAGTAAACAATGAACGATTCCATTCCCCGGCCATAATGGAATTATGTGCTTGTGGAACATGCCTTATCATAGAAAACAGTAACGCCATTGTATGCTCTGCAGCTGCTATTGTATTACTTTCAGGCGTATTTAAAACAATAATTCCATGTTCGGATGCCGCTACCAAATCAATGTTATCAACACCTACTCCAGCTCGTCCTATAACACGTAACTTAGAAGCCGCATCAATAACACCTTTAGTAACTTTTGTCATTGAGCGAGTAACTAATCCATCGTATTGGCCTATGCACTCAATAAGTTGAGGTTCAGACATATTCATTTCTACATCCACATCATAATATCTGCGGAGTAAATCTATACCCTTTTCAGAAATATCATCACTTACTAAAATTTTCATATTAAATTACTGTCCTTATATGTTATGAAAGATTCAAAATCAAATTTATCATAAAAAAGTTATAGCCAAAACTTATCAATTGGTTGCTTCAAGTCAACATCTACTATATCCTTGGCCATTTCTGATATTTTTCCTGCAAAGAACACATCATGTAATGAAATACCAATATTATATGCTAAAATTCGTTCATTATTATTTTCTCTCCCAGGATTACTACCATTAACTACGTCACAAGTTTCTGCAAAAGCTTTGAACCTTGAAAAATACTTAAATCCTTTTACGTGGTTCACATCATCTGCATATACTTTATCAAAAAATAAATCACAATTAGTAAAGCCACGAGTATGGATTGGTACAACAAGACATCCTTTTGCAAAATATTTGTCCTCACATATATCTGTTTTTAATACTGTTACTGCTGAAATAATAACGTCACTATTTCCAATAACCTCTTCTGGAGTATCATAAAACTCAAATGTCAAATTTTTATTTTCAAACTCATTGGCAAATACAATATGCTGATTCTTATATTTAAGTAATTTTATCTTTAATTTTCTATTACCTTCTACTGATAACAATATTTTTAATGTTGCTCTTGCCGTATTTCCTAAACCAATGAAACCTATTGTTTGAAACTGTTTTTTTGCTAATAAAAGTATTGTATGTACCGCAACCGCTCCAGTCCTCATAGCAGTAATATATGTAGCGTCCATTAACGCAATTGGATGTCCTGTTTTTAAATCATATAATAAAAGTTCACTAGTCAAACTAGGTATTCGTTTGGGGTACCTAGTAACTAATTTTACCCCTGCCCAATCATATTTTGGCAAAATTGATGGCATACAGTTATAAAAAACACCATCAATATCAGGTTTCATACTAATCTTCGCTGGTAAAATCATTTCTCGTTTTTCATTAATAATTTGTGATACCCATTCGTAATATTTATTTTTAGGTATGTTCAAATTTTTTATTGTTTCAAAATCAATTATTTTCATTTTATCACCTTTTTTAAAACATTTATCAGTCTATCATTGTCCCTTTCATTCCGCACAGCTATTCGAATAAATTGGCGGTTATTATCAACTATTTTTGTGCTTAAATCTTTTACAAATATATTGTATTGCAACAATAGTCGTTTGGTTAGTTCTTTTGCTGTAACATTATTCAGAATTTCTATCATGAAATAATTAGCTTGTGAAGGAACTATCTCTATTCCTTCAATTTTGTTTAATTCTTTCGCAAATCTAGTACGTTCTTCTTTGAGCAACTTAAGAGAATCTGCATAATTGGATTTATATTTCTCCGCAATTTGCATGTAAAATTCACCAAAAGAATTTATATTCCAAATCGCCACATCTTTCTTCAAAAACGCAATCAGTTTTTCTTCACCACAAGCCAAAATTCCCAAACGTAACCCAGGAACTCCATAAGATTTAGAAATACTCTTTACTACAATAAGTCCTTTATGTTTCAGTAAGATATTTTCTCGGATAAAGGTATTATCCTCTTCATCAGCAAAATCAGCAAAAGATTCATCTAAAATAAGCTTAATATTCTTTTTTTCACACCAATCAACTAATTTTAGAATCTCATCTTTAGTAATATAATTACCAGTCGGATTATCAGGATTGACCAATACTATATTGCTTACACTCTTATCAGAAAAGAATTTAATAATGTCATCCGCACAATATTCAAAATATTTATCAGCAGATCTAAAAATCACACTTTCATTTTTTTCATATCTATTAGGGTATTCTTCAAACGTTGGTCTAATAAACCCTGTCTTTCCATTGAGATAAGTCATAAGAGATTTTATGAGTTCTGCTGCTCCATTTCCCACAAGAATATGTTCCTGATGTACGCCAAAGTCTTTGGCAGCAAGCAATGAATTCACTCTCATTCCAGATGGGTATTGCGTTAATAATTTTTCAAAGTTCGCTTTAATTTCATTAATCAACTTTTGTGTTGGATAATACGGATTCACTAAATAACAGAAATCCAACAACTTAGGGTAGCGCCAATATCCACCATACCTACCTTGAATAACTGCAACTTTATCATCGTCGTCTGGATTAAACATGGATGACGCAATATCAAGATCCTGTAAATCATCAATTTCATACCAAAGTTGTCCTTCTAACCTCTTTGCTTTTATTTCCGCATTGTCAAGCATCGTAATAATTCGAAGTACTTGTTCATAATATTCATTATTACCAAGTGCTTTTGAATATGCCTCAAGAAACGGTACATATTGATTTTCTGAAAAATGTTGAGAAAATTTATATATATTAACTGTTTTATAATAGTAGGGAATATCTTCAAAAACAAATTTCTTTCCAGGAACAAAAGCTTGGATGTTATCTTTTTCATCAACTTTAATAACCGTTCCATCCATCCATGCTTCATATTTATCAACTAATGCCAACGTATCTCGTGAATCATTAACTAAGGTTTTCAAAACACCATCCTCAAAAATTAAATCCGATTCTAACAATAGTGTATCTTCGCTCAATAAATATTGTTTAGCAAGGGCCAAAGAATAAATATTATTAGTTTTATCATATATAGGATTATCTATATATACTATAGGTGTCTTAATGGATAAAGTTGCTATATAGTCAATCAACTTTTGGCCTTTATATCCTACTACAATAACAATTTTAGAAAGATGCAGTGCCTCTAGTTGAGTCAACATCCGTTCAATTAATGAAACTCCATTCACCTTAACCATGCATTTAGTATTTTCAGCTGTCAAATCTTTTAATCTTTTTCCCATACCTGCTGCCAAAATAATAGCTTGCATAACAATTCCTCCATTTTTTAATTATAACTGACTCTACTCTTTCCACCAAGCTTTAAAAGCATGATGAGAAACTCGTTTGTTTTCTGGTGGTAATTGCATATAATCTCCAAAAACACTTTTTAAATATGCATCGTAACCAATAGGCACAAAAAAATTATTACCTTCAAATTCTTTTAAAACCCCTTCTTTAAATATGGCCTCATCAACCGGCTTGTTAAATTTACTGCCAAAAGCTACACAACAAACCTTATCTGATCTTGTATAATTATATTTTTTAGAATTCTTTATCATTTGGCGAATAAAATAACTTGTTGGTATTACCGATAAAATACACTTTCCCAATAAAAGTATACTGTTTTTAAAAAGGTTTCTTTTTCTATTAAGCTTTACCACTTTAAAATCGACTAATTTATGAAGAATCATTTGTTTTTTAAGAAGCCCATAATCATTTTGTATACCATCAATAGGGAACACATCAATATTAATCGAATTTCTGTAACGATTACTGGTCTCCTCGATTAATGAAGTGCTATTGTCTATAACTTTAGAATAAGGAATCCAACAGCTCTTATCTTTTTCGAAATTTAGCACTTCAAATCTACCATCACCAAAATTCTTAACGAACAAATCATAATCCTGTCTAGGCATACAAATATCTACATCATCATCCCAAGGTATATAGCCCCTATGTCTCACAGCACCTATCAAAGTTCCATAGGTTAAAAAATACTTAATACTATTTTTCTCACAGAAATCATGCACTTGCTTTAAAATATTTAATTGAATCTGTTTCAATTCATCAATATTTATTTCACGCATTTTCATTTCTCCATATTTTTAATTATTGCTTATGTTTTAAAAACCATACATAAGCATTTTTACATTGCTCTCGGTTAAAAAAGAAATAGATACAAAAAGCAACTAAATAGAGCATTCCACCATACCATTGATTAAAATTCCAACTAATAACCATAAAAGTTAAAACTAACACTACTTCACTAATTATATCATTATTTATATTCAATTTTAAGATATTAGTTAAATAATATTCTGACAAAATACTTCTAAAAGCACATACAAACACCATAGAAAAGATAACTAAATTTAAATTGTGCAACAAATAAGCAAATATCCCTGAAAATACTATACTCATTAATACGGCAACTAAATTGATATTAAACATCAAACGCTCCTGACGTAGGCATTTAAGATACGTATTTACAAGTAATGACATATTACATTGGTATACACATATTGGAAATAAAATCGCCATATACATAAAACTATCCCCATATCCAGGTAACCATTGCAACAAAATCATTCTTAAAGGGTAGTAAGAAATTAACATAAACAAAAGTATTGGCATTAAAAGTTTACGAATATTACAATAAATAATGGTTTGTGTTTTTCTTTCAACAGTTCGTAATGCTGGAAATAATACAACACTAACAGAATTTATAAACACCATCAAAAAACTAGATATTGCAATAGTCAATGATAGTTTACCAAAAGTGCTAAGATCCCACTCTTGTGAAACAGAAAATCGCATAATGCCGAGTATTAGCATCGAAGCAATATTGGCAAACATAAGATTAACACCGACCTTAATATTAATCTTAATCTCTTGCAATATATTCTTTGATATTTTGCAGACACCCAGCAAGTCTTTACAATAATAAATTGCATATAGTAAAGAAAATATTTTAACAAAAACGTCAAATATCGCCAGTTGTTTATAGGTTACAGCATGTATAGCTACGAATACGATAATTGATCCTAGAAATAAAATTCTTTCTAACACCGTTATTTTCGCATATTCTTCTATTCTATTAGTCATTTGTAAAACAAAAGAAAAGAAAGAACGAAGAACTGTTAATATACCAGTAATAGCAACAACATATAATATAAATTGCAAATCTATATTAACAATGTAAAAATGAGAATAAACAAATACAGCTAAAGCTACTATTACTTCAAAAATAATCAGACAACAAAACTCGGGTCCATAAACAGATGTCCTTAATTTTTTATACTCCATACCACCATAACGCAAATACATGCCATCTAGCCAGCCAAAATGAAAAAATCCAGTATACGTATAATAAAATAAATATAATTGCCATCCACCATAATTCTCAGGAGACATATATTTGGGAAGCAAAAAAGTTCCCATTAAAGATACAATAAAAGAAATTAGATTGCATAAGAAAGAGAAAGAAACATTACGTTTAAATAACAACATATTCATTGGTTCTAATGTTCCCCCCTTACATAAATATTTCAAAATCTACTTTCTATCTAGACTGCACACGAATTTAGACGTCATATTAGCAAATTTCTCTTTCACCGCATTAATATCTACACGCCAAAACTTTACATTGTACACCATTGTAATAGCATTCTTCTGTTCTTTTGCAAACAACTAGCTTCCGTCTTTAAACATAACGCTAAGCCATAACCTCATAAATATTTGTGTTTTGTCAAGAAAAATTCCCGAAAAAAATCATATAGCTTCCCGGTTTTTATCATCAAGAATTCCCGGGAATTATCATCAACCTGTTTTAGCTGTTTGACGCATCAATGCATGGGTCATGCGGTAGCTTTCTCCTTCAAAAAGCAGTAAATGACCATGGTGGATGAGTCGGTCAATCATGGCGGCTGCCATCTGTTCATCCGTAAAAATACCACCCCACTTAGAAAACTCCAAATTGGTCGTCAATATTAGGCTTTTGCTTTCGTAACTGTCAGCCACCACACGAAACAACAGCTGGGATCCTTCTCGATCCACCGGCACATAGCCCCACTCATCGAGAATGAGAAGATCCAGCCGTTGCAGGTCGCGAACCAGCTTCTCCAAGGTTCCGGCACGATGTGCCTCTCCCAGCTTGAACACCAGCTCGATAACCGTATGAAAACGCACATTCATTCCCTTGTCGCAAGCTTTAACGCCCAGTGCAATGGCAAGATGCGTTTTCCCAACGCCTACAGGGCCGTAGAGAATCAGATTCTTCTTTTCCCCAATGAAATGGCAGCTTAACAGCTCGTCGCAGCTTAGCGCAGGCGGAAATCGGATGGAGCCGAATTCATACACGTCAAAACTTTTCAGCACGGGAAAACAAGCTCGGTTTAACTGACGGGCCCGTTTATTTTGTTCCCGTTTCAACACTTCTTGTTCCAGCAAATAGGCCAGAAACTCTTCTTGCTTTGGCGTACTGCTTTCCTCACATATTTCTACCATCCGCTGTGAAAGAATCAGTTTTTTACAGCATTCCGAGATGCGCCGCCGGGTGGCTTCTCTTTCTTTAGGGGAAACCATATCAGCCACCTACTTTCAGAAGCTGATCGTAGGAAGAAAGATCCGGCCCTGTTTCTGGCGGTGTATCAAGACCAAAGTTTTGCATTCTAGCCGCCAAAACCGCCGCATCACAAAAACCGTTTCGACTCGTTCGAAATCCTTCTTCAAGAGCCGCGATTGCCGTTTCAAACGAATACCGTTTCGTCAACTTGGAAATGATTCGCACCGTCTGACGAAGATCTTCCCGACTTAGTTCATCCATTTTTTTACGCAGGGATGCTGGAATCATCTCGCGTACGCCGCTATTCTTCCAGGCACCCACGTTTTTGGTCAGTGTAACCAGCGTTGTCCGGTAATCCAGACTGTCCGTTCGGTCTTCTCCAAACCGACGGCGATGGGTGACAACCAGGGACCCGCGTTCGTCATAGATTTCAATGGTATGTGCTTTGATCCCGACAAGCACCTCTGTTTCGCCAAATTCCGGACAAGTGGAATAGAAATGGCGAGCATCCAGCCGTACCTTACCATAGCTGTCGGCCGTCACATACATAAACCGGCAGACGTTGAATGGATAGCTCGGCAGAGGTTTAAGGGAGCGTTGCTCATCTTGAAACAATTCTGCTACAGGACGGCCTTTTTTGTAATGAATCCCTTCTGTCGCTCCCGCTTCAAGAAGCTGACGGTTATACACCTCAATCTGATCAAAGGAGGGAATGGGAACAAATACATTGCGGCGAACGGTTCCCACCTTGTTTTCCACATTTCCTTTTTCATATCCGGCGTTTGGATTGCAGAATCGCACCAAAAATCCGTAATGAGCACGCATCTGTTGGAATAGCTGGGCTTCACGGATTTGTTCGCCAACGCGGCGCCCGACTCCCGTGGCATTGTCAAAAACTAACACACGGGCCACGCCGCCAATGCACTCGAAAATATCTTTGAGTCCCTGACAAACGCACTCGCTGGTTTCTCCTCCAAACACCTGGTAGAATCCGCGATTACTGTAGGGAAACGAAACCGTTAGATATTTTTTGCGACAAAGCACGCCCTGTTCATAGAAATCAGCTTCGCCGAAATCCACCTGCGCTTCCCCGGGGTGCCATACCAACTCCTGGAAGGTTTTTGTCTGCTGAAGTTTCCGTTTATACTCTTTAACAAATCGCTGTACCGTCGGATAGGACAGATCAAATTCCGGACATTCCGCGTTCAGACGATCATAGATACGTTGAGCGGTATGGCGCTGCTTGTACCAAACGCTTATGTCGCCGTCCAACCATTGTTGAATCAGAAGTTTATAGGAATCCAGCCGCGATATGCGTTCCTCCGCTATAGGTATGGCGGGAGAAAAATCCTCCTGTTGCAGGTATTTGCGTACCGTTTTTTCATCTACTTCGAGTTCCCGGGCGATCTGAGAAACCTTCTTTCCCTGTTTAAAGGATTCACGAATTTCATTGATTTTGGACATTGTCAACATGGCTCCTTTTCTCCTTTACCGTTTCTTACGATAAAGGCTACTGCATTCTTTCCATTTGGACAACTTTTTTCATGATAATTCCCGGGAATTTCTAATGATAAAATCCGGACTCTCTGATGATAAAACCCGGTATTTTTATTTTATATTACACAATATTTCAAGTTAATATCATCATCCGTATAATAAATATGCAAAATTGGTTTACGCAAGGACATATACATAAATTTTTACCCGATACATTCTTGCCATTTTTCTCAGCAATACTAATCTAAATATCAGCTTTCTTTAATTCTTCTAGCAACTTATCCTGTGATATTCACCCACAAACATCTAAGTTTTTCATCTCATTACTGGTTGGAACAGCGTTTTCCTGCACAATATAGTTTTAGATGAAAATCTTTGTAAAAAGAAATTAATTTCATCAAATATTCTGCTGTCACATGGTTTTTGTTTAGTGCACCAGAAAAAGGTCAGAAGTGTCTCCCCAGTTTACTGCAAACTGTTTCTGGCAAAGCTTCTATATATTTTTTTCTTATCTCCTCAAATGAAACAAAACATCTATTATATTTTTTAATAAAACATTTTAATTCCTTCATTTTGTTATCGTCAATTTGTCCTTTTTCTATAACAATCGATAATCTATATTTTTTCAAAACATTTATAGTCGGATCGTTGTGACTATAAGCAAAGTGAATAATAGGTTTTCCTGTCGCAATATATTCAAAAATTTTACTTGGTAATTGTTTTGTATCTTTATTTCCAATGGACAATAAGAAATTAGCTTTGTTTCTCTCTGCAGAAGCACACTCCGTATTAACCTGTCCAAACTCAACTATTACTTTAGGATATTTTCCAGCATATTGATGAACTATAGATTGGGCCGTTCCAAAAGAAAAAATTTTGACTCTAATTGGTATTTCTCGCGAAATTTTAGTCAAAATATCTAAAGCAAATTTTGGATTACGGTTAATTAAATCAATCGTCCCAGTATATACAATCGCATAGGCATCGTGTTCCGAATCGTTGATTAATTTTTTTGATGGTAATTTCATCAGAGGATGCTCTATCTCCGTGGTGTAATCCATTAATTCCTTAAAATTTTTTTTTAAGTAATCTTCCCAATTATGTACAAAAAAAACCCAATCACTTTGTTCCAGTATGGATTTTTCAATTTTTTTATTCTTACTAAATTTGAGTTTTTTATTCCATTCAAACCTATTCAACCTAGCATTAGCAGCAAATAAATCAAATAATATTGGAAAAACTTTCACTCGGTAATCAGCATTTTTTTTAAATCGTAGTGCTGCAATGGTACTTTCCATAGGGCTACAAGTTGGAATAATAATATCGATTGGTTCTTTTATAGAATTTAGCTCAGACAAATATGCTTTTACAAGATTTTCATTAAATGTAACATTAGAAAAAATAACTTTCAAAAAGCTATAACCACGTAACCCTTGCAAACAAAACTTACTGAATTTATTTTTCACATTTTTGAGCTTTAGCCTGAGTACCAATTCTTTTGTCTTTACACGATGCAACATTTGACCTTTAAATTTTTCTATTGATTGCTCTTCACAACTAGTATAAATAGATATGACTGTTACTCTATAACTAGTGCCTAAACATTCGGCTAAATTGCCTATGCATTTTCCAACTGCTGAACAATTAGGATAATAGCTTCCCAGAATAAACACAATATGTTTCATTTAACTTTTACACGCTCCTTAGCTTTGTGCATTGAATAATAACGTCGTCTCGATAAATACTTAATTAACAAGAACAATGTAACTCCAAACCAAATATAATTACGAAGAAAAGTACCGGTATCACTACGAACAAAAAATACAGCACAGGAAATTGCATAAGATGCCAAAAAAGCTTCGGCTAATTTATTTTCTTCTATCGCTTTATCTAACATTGTTGCAAATACACCCCAAAGATATCCAAATATCATATTCACAATTACCCCAAAAACTCCAAAGTTAAAATATGATTCTGCCACAAAAGAAGATCCTATACCGCCATATTGAGTTACCAAAGGACTAAATATCATATCAGTATTAAAATAGTACTGCCCCAAAATTGGCGTTACAAAAATATTAGGTAAGATATAAATCAAACCATTCAAATACGATAATCCCTGCGCAAAAGGAATAGTACTAGGACAAAAGTCTACTATAACAGTTGTTACAAACCCCGTATATCCTGTTTCTTTTAATACAGAATAAATCAGATTGTTTTTCTGAAAATAATCAAAATAGCTAACAATATTTATGATATTCCCTCCACCTCTGACATAAGAAAGAAGATTCATCAAAACAGCAAAAACTAGAATATAAATAAAAATTTTAATTGTCTTATGCAAGCTCCCAATTTTGACTAATCCTTTTAAAGCTGAGATATACAAGATTATAAAACTTAATGTAACAACCTGTATTCTTGTTCCAGAAGCTAATATTAATAGACAATAACAGCAAAACATTAAAACAAATCTCTTGTAATGTTTTTCCATAGACAAAAAATACATCAATATAGCCGGACTAACAATCCCCATAAACACAACTAACACTCCAGATGAATATTCCGCAGTTCCAATATTACTGCCATATCCTTGAGTAAAAACATACATAATTCTTGTATAATACAAGTATAAAAAAGGAATAAATAATGTAACTAATATGACTCTTGATAGTCTATGCATTGTATTTTTTTCAATTTTCATTTCATTTATTGATCGTACTATATTGTTTTTATTGACGCCAAATATTCTAAAAATGCAATACCCTATTTGCATGAATATTATGCTTGCCAAAGTATAAAAATCTGCACACCTAATATCACCAAAATCTGCCCTATCAGAAATGGGCAGATTGAATTCTCCTGCCGAGAGAAAAAATACCGTATGTTGCCCAAAAAAAAAGAAAAATGTCAAAAATAAAAACCAAACGAAAACATTATAACCTTTCTTTGTATACTTTGAAATAGCAAATGATAATACATAAACAAAAACAGCAATATAAAAATCAGCTAATATTACTTCGTTTACATCAGTTAAATCTGACACAAAATAATACACCACTAAAAACACTATTATAAAAAAATAAAACATTAATTGTAACAATAATTTTGTATTAACCCTTAATTGACTAGTAATTAATCTCATAACTACCTCTTATGATAGAATCCATAAAATCTGCAAGCTTACAATAATCTTCTTTCGGAAAATAGTAAGCATTATAATCTTTTAATATTTCCCTCGCAAGTAATGTATCTGCCACAATAATAGGTGTTCCACTTAACTTAGCCTCTGTCAAAGGAACCGCGAATGATTCAATATATGAAGGGAATAACAAAATTGATTTAGAATACCATTCAAACACTTCATGTCTTTTTAAAAAGCCAACTAATTTAATTGGAATATTAGACTCAGTTACAATTTTTTTTAAACGTCTTGCACAGTTTGTTTCGTTACCATTCATCGTGAAAATAACAGTATAATCTGTAATACCTTCTTCCTTAAGTTTCATGCATGCTTTTACTATAATCATATGATTTTTATATTCCAATGGAGTCGCAGGATAAAAAAAAGTCTTACAATCAATCTGTTCATTAAATTTTTTAACCATTTTCGTATCAATTTTAGGATGCTCCACTAAGATAATGCTTTTGTCAATATTGCAGACATCAATACATTCATTTTTCACTGTTTCAGTTTGCGTTATTATTTTATTGGCATGTTTAATAGAATATTTCACTAGAGATCCTAAAATATTCTGTCTTACCCATAAATTGAAATTAGTAAAAATACCGATCCTATACTTTGAAAAAAACAAGCTATTTTGAATATACAAAGTATGCTTCACCTTACAAAAGGGAATCAAAAGTCCTTGTAAAGATATAACTTCATCTGGATTTATTTCTCTAACTATTCTATTTGCAATAAGTAGGTCAAAATATATTCTATGAAGCCAACTTTTCTTTATCCAAGGAAATCTTTTAACTTTCACATTCTTTGTTTGCGGAAAATCTGCTAAGCTTAAAATAAATTCATATTCGTTATCGCAATCATTGCATGCTTTTTCATAATAACTCTCTAGTATAGACAGTGCTCCACCATTATTAGCTGCTGTATTATAAATTAAAATCTTGCTAATTTAAAACACCTCCATTTGGTATTACACTATTTTTTCTCACCATTTTATTTAAAATACCAGTATAACTTTAAATAACTTATGCTACTTTAATACTAATATTTCTATTCTCCTAATTTGGTACTTTCAGCCTTATGTCACCATTCTTGTTATTTTCTACAGCTAATGTTACAACTTTTACAACATTTTGTTCGGTACTTATGCTTGCAACTACAAATATCTCTTTTTCTAACACATCCAATCTTTTCTTGCTGGTTCTCATAGATACTTGCAGACAATTTAAAGTAGGAAACTTCTTATGGAATGTCCCACTATCAAAAACTACATAAAAATCATTTTTTTACAATTATTATAATCAAAAAAACCATCAACTGATGTTAACTTGCTCTTTTATCAAGCATAAAATTTCTTTTCGATATATTTCTTTAACATAGAATGTCATAAATAAAGCATTCATTCAATAACACATTGCCAAACCTTTGCATTCTATCGGTAATTGATAATGGTGTATTTTTTAACATTTATTATGTCTTCCCCCCTCAAAATATTGTATAATTATTTTATATGAACTGCTGACAGTATATTTGTCTTATAGTAATTTAAAAGCTTTATTCCCCATCTCTATACGCAATAGCTTATTATCTGCAAATTTTTACACCAGCAGAAAACTCACCTGGATTGTTTCTTACTATCTTGTTACCACAACCAGATTATTCGACAATATCTCCTACATCCGTATGCGAATCTGTATAGGAGAGTATTGGCGATCTATTTTCACAATAACCTAATAGCCTTGATGGAAAATTAGGTATCGTATATCTTCTATCCAATAAAATCAGTCCTACATCGGCACTTTCACAAATTTGCTCATATACAATTTTTGGTAAAAATTGTATATATTTTGCATATTATTGTCATTGATAAATTTTTTACAAAATTTGCTTCTGTGTCCCCACCAACGGGCAAGACATAAGCACGGTAAAGACATTATTCTTTCCAATCACATTCATCATAACAGCTTCCATAAGGAAGAACTCACAAGAAAGAACCTGTTTTAAAGCAGCCGCATGAAAAATATAATCGACACCATGCATAGCATTTTTAATGAATTGGATATTTCGCACATCACCTATATAAAATTTGATTTTTTGACTTAACTTAGGAAAATGAACTTGATACTTATGTCGCATATCATCCTTTTTTTTCATCACGAGAGAAAATGCGGATTTCTGCAATATCTGTATCTAAGAATCTATTTAATACTGCATTACAAAAGCTACCAGTTCCGCCAGTAATTAACAGTGTTTTATCTTCAAACATTTATTTTGCCTCCACCAAATTAGTTAGTATTGCAATTGTCTTATCTACATATAAGTTTTTAGTAAAATGTTTTTTTAAATATTTCTGTCCATTCTTTCCCAAATCAGTAAGGATACTCTTTTGATTTATCAGTGCCAACATATTCTCGGCCAACCTATTATAGTCTCCAGCAGTTCCTACCAAACCACAATTGGCTTCTCTAATTACATCTTGTGAGCTACCATTTATAGAGCCCACTACAGCTTTACCAGCAGCCATATATCCTTGAAGCTTAGATGGAATGGTCTGCCCTATTATTGAATCCCCTCGTAACGTCAACAGACACACATCTGCTATTTTATAATATTCAGACATCTCTGAAACGGGTTTACGTCCATAAAAGACAAATTTCGAAGCAAGCTGTTTCTTCTGGACTATAGATTTTAAAGTAGTTAAATAGCTTCCGTCTCCAACTATATGAATTTTAAAATCTGCCTTATTTTTTATTAGTTCTGCTGCTTTGACTACACAATCTAAATTTTGTGCTATACCTACATTTCCCATAAATACAAAATTAAATCCAGAATGAGGCATTTGATAACTATTTTCTGTGTTCTGATCAGTAGCAAATTGAGGTAAAAACAATAAATTATCATGCTTAACATTATGAATTTGTTCAAAATAGGCGAAAAATGTTGGTGCTTGTAATCCTACCATATCTGCATTCCTGTAGATAAATGAACTTATTGATTTGACAATTTTAAAAATCATACTGTTTTCAGCTACATTCATTATTTTCAAAGACTCTGGCCACAAATCACAACAATACAAATAAAGTTTCTTTTTATGTATCATTTTATAAATTATTCCTGGTATCCCCATTAAAACTGGTGACAATTGATAAACAAAGACTACATCAAATTTTTTATTTAATGTCAATACCTTTAAACTGGCACTTATACAATAACTTGCATAGTTTAAACCTAACCCTACAAAACCCTTCTTGCGAGGTCTTTCATAACAACGAATTATCTCAACACTATTTACAATTTCATGCCGCTTGTTGCCATGCTGATACTCTGATGGAACTACACCTGTAGGATAATTTGGCAATCCTGTAAGAACTGTAACCTGATTGCCCCTTTCTACTAATTCCTCACATATAGCATTAATTTGAAATTCTTCTGGATAATAGTATTGGCATACTACAAGGATTTTCATTGGTTATCATTCTTTTCCTTCCTTAATTCCATCACTTCTTAAAACACTAAATATTGTTTTAAAGAATATTTCAATATCAAAATAAAAGCTTAGTCGTTTTACATACTCTCCATCCAATCTTGCTTTACCATTAATCATTAACTCGTCTCTACCATTGATTTGTGCCCAGCCAGTCAATCCTGGTAAGATATCATTAGCACCATATTTATCTCGTTCCGCAATCAAATCTTCTTGATTCCATAAAGCGGGTCGCGGTCCGATAATTGCCATATCGCCTTTTAAAATATTAAAAATCTGTGGCAATTCATCTAAACTGGTTTTACGTAAAAATTTTCCGATTTTTGTAATATATTGATCGGGATTTTCTAATAAATGTGTGGGGCAGTCCTTCGGTGTAGACACCTTCATCGTACGGAATTTAAGAATTTCAAAATATCGTTTATGAATCGTTACTCGTTTCTGTCGAAAAAAAACAGGTCCTGAATCATCTAACTTTGTACATATCGCAATGCAGGCAAAAAAAGGAGATAATATAACAATTGCCATCAACGATAAAACAATATCTATCATTCGTTTTATGTGTAAGTACATGCTATCATCTCCTAATGATATTACCATATTTTTATATTAAATAGAAAAAACGTAATACTGTCCCTTCATTCTCACTTTGTTTAACAACATACCCACTATTGTCCGCTATTTTGTTCCTTGCGATGATGTCTATGTCCCTTATGTTTTACATGCTCTTCATCATAGTAATAATAATAGTAATAATGGCTGTAACCATACCCTCGCTGCGCTGGCACCTTGTTCAGAATGACGCCAAGAATATTGGCTCCCCCCTGTTCCAGTTGTGCTTTTGTGCGGTTGGCTTCTTCTGGTGATATATCTCCCGAGGAAAGTACCAGGACAACTCCATCTACTTTAGAAGACATGACAGACGCATCCGTTACCGGCAACACCGGTGGCATATCGAGCAGAATATAGTCATACGTTTCTCGTACGGTATTCAAAATTTCCGTCATCTTCGCCGAACTCAACAATTCCGACGGATTCGGCGGCACCGGACCGCTGGGCAAGATGTCCAGATTGGGCAGTACATCCCTTTGTATGACTTTCTCCAAGGTGGCTCCCGTAGCAATACAATTGCTAAGCCCGCGATTTGCTAATTCAAAATTTTTATGCTGTACGGGTTTGCGCATATCACAATCAATGAGCAACACCTTTTTCTCATTCTGTGCCATGACGATGGCCAGATTCGATACGGTCGTCGATTTGCCTTCCGACGGTGTTGCCGACGTAAAGCTGATCAGCTTCATCGGTTTTCCCGCTCCGGCAAATTGCAGATTCGTACGGATCGCCCGATAGGCTTCGGATATGGGAGATTTCTTATTGTATTGGGTTATGAGATTTATTTCCGCCATAATTTCAATTTTCTCCTTATCTTGATCAATATACCGTCGTTCTCTGCCTTATATTTCATATCGTCCGCATCCGGTATCATACCCAGCACGGGTAATCCCAGCTGCTGTTCCACATCATCGGCGGTGCGAATCTTACGATTGAGTAGAAAACGGGCTACCACAAAACCCGTTCCCACTAACAGTCCTAATAGCATTGCTAAGACCATTGTCAATCCTTTTCGTGGTTTGATTGGCTGTTCCGGTAATGTTGCTTCATCCACGACCTGCACTTCATTGGGGATCATCACTTCTGCTACTTTGGCTTCTTCCAGTCGCTTCGATAACATGATATAGATTTCCTGGGCTACGTCCGCATCTCGTTTCACGCGGATATAGCCTTGTTCCCGCTGCGGTAATCCTGCTACCACAGCATTTCCCTCTGCTTCCTGCGAAGCCAATACTTGATTTTTTCCCTCGGCAACGGCGATGGCTGCTTCGTTTTTGAATTTATCCGCCAGTAATCCCTGCTGCACGGCACTACTGGACGGCGACTGCTGGGCTACAACTTTCGTAATTTCCTGCTCCAATGCGGTGCGGGTAGCATTGATTTGACTGTTAATGGATTGCATTTGCGGATGTTCGTCCGTATATTTTCCCAGATACCCGGCCTTTGTACCCTCCAGCTGCACCAATTGTACCTTGTACTGCTGGATAGCTGGGCTATCGGCGATACTCTGTCCAGCACTCCCCAATTGACTGTTGATACTGGCTAAAGCCGCTTTTGCCGTTTCCAGGTCCAGTTGATTAGCGGCCTTCGCTTTATCGACTGTAGTCAGTTTATCTGCCACACTCTTCATTTGGTCGTCGGGTGAATAGATTTTATTGGCTACCTGATAGGCTTGTAGTTTATTCTCTGCCTCTGTCAGTTCCTGTTTCGCTGTGCCTACGCGTTTTTCCAAAAATTCCCGTGTCGCTTTTTGTTCATCGTGAGACATTTCTGTCAAACGATCCAGAAATCCTTTGACCAATAACTTATTTGTTTTATGTGCCTGCTCTGCTGTCTTTCCTGTCACCGATACTTGTAATATTTCCGTATCCTTGAATGGCACTGTCTTGATATGTCCTTTTACAAATCCGTCATATTCCGGATAGTTCCCTTTTTTATCCGGTTCTTGTGTGGTCTTGATGACTGGTATGACTACATTACGGCTCTTCAATATTTCGGCATCCGTATTCATGATTTGCTTCGTCCGATCGGCACCTACCGCCGGAATATTTTGCAAAATAGAGTCACCGAGTCCCTGTTGTTCTTTCACCCGGAGCAAGGATACCGACTCATACGTTGGGGGAACGATCAACAGATACAGACCGCCGCAAACCATACAGGCTGCCGTAATTTTTGCTATGGTCTTTTTATGTGCATCCATGACCTGCAAGAGTTCTCGCAGATCAATGGTCATTTCTTCTTCCAAAAAAATCAACTCCTATACGGATATTGGTTGTGCTAGAGGAATGTGCTTGTTATATTACCAAAGGCAACCTCTCAGACCGCTTCGCGGCCAGCTCCCCTGACAAGGGAGCCAATTCAAATCGTGCCAGTTAAAAAACAAACTAGCTGATTCACTCTTTTTTTTGCGCGTTACGTTGTTCCTTCAAAAAAGGTTCTCTACCTATCTCCTGACAAGAGAGCCAATTCAAATCGTGCTAGCTAAAAAACAAATTAGGTGATTCACTCTTTTTTGTACGTCACGTTGCTTCTTCAAAAAAGGTTCTCTACCTATCCCCTGCAAGGGGAATCTTTTTAAATCGTGTATTATCTTCTCTCCACAGAAGATAATACACGATTGGTATTAATTTGTATTGTTCTTGATTTCCGAAACCATATAGGCACCGGTTAGGATAGGTGCAATATCACGGGAGAAACTGATACGGCTATTTCTCGTAAAGTACAAGACATCGCCTTCACGCATGACGTAGTTCTGTGTCATGTCTCCTGTTTCCAGAATATGGTTCAGATTGATTACGATGGGTTTATCCGGTTCATCTTGATGGATGAGGAAAATTTTCTTTTTCGCCGTATCCCAGTTGAATCCGTTAGCGGCCCCAATAGCATCTAAGACACGATGGGATTTTTCCAATTGATAGACACCGGGTCGGTTAATTTCTCCAAATACATATACCCGCACAGTCCCCAGTTTGGCAATATTCACGGCTACGTCTGGATTGACGATATACTTGCTTAGCCCACTACGCAAGGCGTCCGTAAACTGTGTCACCGTCATGCCCTGTGCATCGATTTCTCCCACCATGGGGAAGGATACCTTCCCATCGGGCCGCACAACAAACGGATTGGCATTGGTCGTAGAGTTTCCCAAATCCGGCTCCTGTGTCACGGTAATATACAATTGGTCTCCGGGACGCATGAGATAGTCTGATGCCGACACCATGCCGGTCGACATAGCCAATGCCAAGGCTATCATCACTACTTGTTTTTTCATATATCATTCACTCCAACTGATAATAATAAATAAATGCAATATGACAATATTATCTTGCTATTAAGTATAGCATATTCTATATACCGAGTCAGTAAAAATATACGGGTAACCGTAGTGAATCGTTGCGTAGTTAAACTCATCTGTAACACGCGTCTCCTGTTTACCCATTTCTACAACCGCTTCCGCTTTTTCCACAACCGCTCTTTCTCCTTACAACCGCTCTTCCATCCTTTACTCCGGATCATGGTTGGGATGATAGGTCGGGATGATCCGCTGCAGGACATGGATGACTTCTTCTTCCGTCCGGCATTGCTGAAAGGAATTGATCTGCTGATGAAGCCAGGTTTCATCGACTTTTTCCATCTGTGCCGTAAAGATCTTTTCGTGAGTGGTCTTCCGCGTTCCTTCTGCCTGGGTCAACAGTTCTTCATACAGTTTTTCGCCGGGGCGAATGCCGGTAATTTGTATGGGAATGTCCACTCCCGGTTCATAGCCGGAGAGGCGGATCATATTTTTGGCAAGATCCATAATCTTGACGGGTTCTCCCATTTCCAGGAGGAATACTTCGCCGCCTTTGCCCATGGAACCGGCTTGCAGCACCAACTGGCTGGCTTCCGGAATAGTCATAAAGTAGCGCGTCATATCCGGATGGGTCACGGTCAGCGGACCGCCTGCCGCCAGCTGCCGGCGGAACAACGGAATCACGCTCCCCCGGCTACCCAAGACGTTTCCGAAGCGGACGGTAATATATTTTGTTGCATAGCGGTCATTCATGACATGAACCACTTTTTCCGCAACCTGTTTCGTCGCTCCCATGACACTGGTAGGATTGACGGCTTTATCTGTAGAGATCATGACAAATCGTTCGACACCGTAGCCACCGGCGGCTTCCGCTATATTGCGTGTGCCGTAAACATTATTCAGAACGGCTGCCATGGGCTGATGCTCCATGAGTGGTACATGCTTGTGCGCTGCGGCATGGAATACGACATGAGGTCGGTATGTGGCAAAGATACGGTCCAGCTGCCGCGGATCGCGAACGCTGGCAATGACCGGAATGATCCGTTCGGTTCCGTATTTTTGACTAAGTTCTTGATGAATAAGATAAATGCTGTTTTCCCCATGCCCCATGAGGATCAACCGCGCAGGCTTCATGTACATGACCTGCCGGCATATCTCCGAACCGATAGAACCGCCGGCCCCGGAAATGAGTATCGTTTTATTGGTAATATAGTCTTCAATGTTCTGTATATCCAGTTTTATCTCGTCCCGTGCCAGGAGGTCTTCAATGGATACCGGACGAAGACGCTGCACCAGTACCTCATTATCCAACAACTGATACAAGCCCGGCAGCGTATTGACCTGACATTTCAAGGGAGAACAGATTTCGATGGTTTCCTTGATGACGGCGCGTTTGGCCGACGGCATGGCTATAATAATTTCTTTGATTCCGTATTTTTCGACTATCGCCGGAATATCATAGCGGCCGCCGAGGATGCGAATGCCGCCCATCAGATGATGCTGCTTCCGTGGATCATCATCAATAAACCCGACCAGATGGCGTCGCTGTGTATGAAACTGCATGATTTCCCGCGCGATCATCGCTCCCGCATCTCCGGCGCCGATGATCAAGACCGGCGTTTGTTCCGTCTCTGCTACCTTTTTCGTGTCTGCATGGACAATGATATAATGCAACAAAAGCCGTCCCAATCCAATGAAGCCGGTCGCCACGATATAGGAAATCAAGTACAGGGACCGAGGCAACTGGATATCGACGAGCATCGTGCAAATAAAAAAAATCATGGCCGCAATCGAGTTGGCAAACAAAATAGCCCCGACCTCCCGCGTCCCGGCGTAGCGCCATACGCGCGTATACAGGTGCATTCCTACGAGCATCAGCAGGTACGAAATGATAAAAAAAGGCAGGCATAAAACTACCTGCATAAAATACATATCGATTGTTATTTCTCCAAAGCGCAAAAAGAGACTGATGAAAGCAACCATAGTCAATGTAATGATGTCCGCTAACACCAAGAATCCCGGCAACAAATACTGCCGCATTATATCATCCCCTCGTTGCATAGTTATAATGATATTTTGTCATTATTATTCATTTTTATATATAACGGTATCGCTATTACGTATGTTTATATTGTATCACACTGCAATATAGAGTACAATAACGAACAATGTAAATTATTTATTTATGTATTATGTAATATTATATTTACTATATCTTTACGATCATTTCCTGATTATTTTCCGAATAATCGAGACAACAGTCCCTTCTTCGGTTTATCCCAATGTTCCGGCAGTTCCGGATAAAGAACACGATCTTCGAGAATTCGTTTCGCGTTAAAGGTACACGTATCCCATGTATCTGTACCTCCCATGGCTTCTATGGCTTCAAGACCTTCCCTCATATCCGTGCTGCGGCTTTCTACGCGATGAGCATCACTGCCAAGAAACGTAACCATATCATGGCCCAGCAGATTTTCCGCCCGCACTTGTGTATCTTTTCCGAAGGATCCTTTGAAACTGCCTATATTGCACTGTGCCAGTACGCCGTTATGCATCCATTCCAATACGCGACTGGGACGAGTCATGATGCGATCATAGCGTTCAGGATGCGCCAAGATCGGCACGAATTCCCGCAGCATCAGTTCATATAATAAAGCTTCTGCTTGATCCGGCTGGCTTTGCGCAGTACATTCACACAGAATGTACCGGCTGCCTGCCAGACAATAGTCTCGGCTGCCTGCCTGAATAAACTGCAGTGTATCGTAGTTCAACTCTACTTCTGCTCCTGTATGAATTCGGATGGGTATGCCTGCCGCTTGTGCCTGCTGCTGCAGTTCGGCTGTCTTGGCCGTGATCACAGACCATTCCGGCACCACGCCGCGACGATTTACATGGGGTGTAGCAAAAATATCTGTCACTTCAGAAGCTGCCGACATGCGCAGCATTTCCAAAGACATCTCTACCGACTGTGATCCGTCATCTATCCCGTATAAAATGTGAGAATGTATATCTATCATGGTACCCCCCAACTCCTTTTCGTATGGATTACCTTACGCCAATAACAGAACTCTTATTGCAAATATACACCCAGGATACGGACATAGTCAATAATTTTTACGTGTTTTCATTTTTAAATATAACATTTTTAATTGTTTTTATTCATATAGTTAAACTTATATGCATATTATTTTTTATATTTTATGAAAAAGTATAAAACAGCAGTATATATATCAATCACTACGGTTTAACAAGTTACACTTTTACATTCTTATTGGTGGTTTTCTCGATATGGTTCACATGAATAAAAAAACATTTTATAGTAAAAAAAGAGGTATCTGACACAGGTTGATCACATACCTCTTTTTCTTCTATTTATTACTTTTCCAAATCTATCGGGTTGAATACCTTCCCCGGATTGAGTATCCAGTTCGGATCCATGGCCCCCTTGATCGTTTTCATCAGTTCCATTTCCACGGGATCTGTATATTCTTCCATATAGCATACCCGTTTCATGCCGATACCGTGTTCACCGGAGAGACGGCCGCCGAGGTCATACACGTAGCGGTATGCCGTATGGCGGAATTCCTCCAGCTGCCGTTCCCATTCGGCATCGCTCATGCCGCATTTAAGGATCTGGAAGTGCAGGTTGCCGTCCCCGGCATGGGCCAGGCAGAAGACGCGGAAATCATATTGTTCGCTTTCCTTGACGAGGGCTTGAATGCAGTCGGCGATCTTCGTGACCGGAACGACGAGATCCTCCGACGTCTGTACCTCGGACAGGGACCGCGTACTTTCCAGACAATTGCGGCGCACCTGCCATACCCGGTCATCGGCTTCGAGTACGTCCGTGGCCCCGCATTCTTCGCAGATAGCGCTCAGCTTTTCCATTTTGTCGTCCAATTCGTCTTCATTGAAGGTTTCGATCGACACGATATCATAACAGCCATCTTCGTAATGCGGCAGCTTCAGATCCGAATAGTCGCTGGCGCTGCGGACGAAGTTATTGTCCATAAATTCCACGCTGGTCGGGTTGAGTCCGGCTTTGACCAGTTTTGGCACCAGTGCCGTCGCTTTGGCCAAATCCGTGAAGACCGCCAGTACATCCAGTTTATACGGAGCCAGGGGCACGAGCTTCAGCGTCGCCTTGGTGATAATGCCCAGCGTCCCTTCGGAGCCGATGATCAGCTGATCGAGGCAGAAACCCGTAGAACATTTCTTCAACGTAGCTCCCAGCGTCGTCACTTTGCCGTTCGGCAGCACGACTTCTACCGAGTAGACCTGATGGCGTGTCGTACCGTAGCGGACCGCTTTGTTGCCGCCGGCATTGGTTGCCAGATTGCCGCCGATGAGGCAGCTGTCCGAGCTGCAGGGATCTCCGGCATACATGAGTCCTTTTTCATGGGCCAGGTTCTGGATATCGATCGTGCGGACACCGGCCTCCACGACCATGTACATGCCTTCTTCATTGATTTCCCGTATCTGGTTCATCCGTTCCAGCAGCAGTACGATGCCGTGATATGTCGGGATGGCACCGCAGCTCACACTGGTACCGGCACTGCGCGGAGTAACGGGAACGCCGTACTGATTGGCGATCTGCATGACCTTGGCTACTTCCTCCGTACTGCCTGCCGACACTACGACCTCCGGCAGACGCCAGAAGGCGGGGTCCAGATTTTCGTCGAGTTTATATTTGTCCAGCGTTTCGGCATCGGTCTTGACATATTTTTCACCGACGACTGCCTGCAGGGCTTTTACAACTTCGGATGTTACGGGATGGTACTGTCTCATGATAGATCATTTCCTCTCTGTATCACACCGGCCCGGACGTATTGCGCCTGTTTTTATGAGCCGGCGGCTGTGTTAAATTGTCCCCATTATACCGCAGCGGACCGCGTTTGTCTTGCAAAGTTCCTATACAAATTACGCCGGAATACCTATGACTTTTTCTTATCGATACCAGTAAAACGTATAACGTATTCTTATAGTCACGAAAACCAACAACCGTGCACTTTTCTTGATGCGTGCGCAGTTGTTGGTTTTCGATGTCATTTCGTATATACAGGGAAGGTTGCTGCCGCATGTCCCATGATCGTCACCGTATAGTGTTCGGGTACTTCCTGCTGTGCCATCTTCCAAGCAGTCTCTACATCGGGAGCCGGAATCTGGCCAGTCTGCCGGATGATGTCGAAATTTTCCGGCCGCGTAACCACATAACAGGTTTTCATCGAGGCAATGATGCAGCGTGTCTTAAACGCTACAAATCCGGGCATGAGAAATTCCCGGCGCAGTTCTTGTTCTACCTGATCCAGGTCACTGCGAAAAAACCATTTTGTAAAGATTTCCGGTTCTTTGATATCCGGGCAGTCCAATACCAAGATTAGGATACCGCCGGGTTTCGTCGCAAAGACGGCATTCATGTAGGCTTTGCAGCCTTGGTACAGATTGAGGTCCTTCGGATAGCCGCCGGCCGAGGCAATGGTAACATCTGCCTGTTCCGCGATAGGCACGCCGCCTGTCGCCAGCACATCCTGACAGCCTTTTTCCCAAGCCTTGCGCCAATGTCCGCCTACGACGGCGCAGAGATCGCCATCTGCCGTAAACACTGTATTGACCAAAAAGTCGGGATGAACCATCTGCGCCGCTTCCAGCATGTCTTGATGGAACGGATTTTCTTCAAGACTTGCCGTGTCACAGTGCGGATTGCATCCGTCTCCCTGTGTTTCAGCTAACGCTAAAGAATGATTCGTCATGATGGAGTCAAATCCGGCAATCCCCGGCAGTATGGCCTTGCGGCCGCCGCCGTAACCGGCCATGGGATGAAAGGATACGGCTCCGGTCAAAATGAGCTTGTCTGCCTGCAGGGCTTCGGCATTGATATATACGTCGTTGCCAAAGCGGGTCGTTCCTACATAGGTGAGGTTCTCCTTGTCCCGGCAGTCATGCTGCACGATGCGCAGGCGCCGAGCCATCTCTGTTCCGCAGACGATGACATCTTCCTCCGGTGTATGGGCCCGATGCGTTCCCTGTGCCACGATAATGGTGATCTGATCATCCCGTACCCCGGCTTCGTTCAGTTCGGACACAATAACCGGCAGCATCGCCTCCGTATACACCAGTCGGGTAATGTCACTGACGACGATTGCGACTGTATCATCCTCCCGCACGATATCACGCAGCGGCTTACTGTCAATGGGCTGCCGCAGGGCTCGGAGGATCGCTTCTTTTTCATTGGTTACGATCGATGCCATATTGCCGTGCAGGTCATACAACAGATGATCCTCCGGCAGTTCTATATGCTGTACTTCTTTCCCAAAGGGAATCGAAATTGATTTCATGAAATGACGACCTTTCCTTCAGTATTTTTACTTTACATCGGCGGGAACAAATTCCAGCGCCCCATGATCATAGCCACGATGACCCGCACAAAAAGCAGGGAAAAAAGGATCGTCACCAAAATCAGCAGAAAATTCTCAAAATCATCTACTCTATGGAATATGCGCTGCAAGCCGTGCCAAACGTCTATCATAGTATGCCTCCTCATGTATGTCATCTTCTTTTAGTTATTCGTATGGGGAAACAGGTCATGCACCATTTGTGCTGATTTCTCGTCCTTGCTCATCCCCTTGAGCAAGGTTTTTTCCGAGTTTTCCATGTGCTTCTTGGCTACGCGGCGGGCCATCGTGCTGTTGTGGTTGGCAATGCTTTCCACCATCTGCCGATGTTCCTCCCACGTTGCCGCCAGTCGTCCCGGATAATGCATGGAAATGGAGCGGAACCGCAGCATCTGTTCCCGCAGGTTGTGCAGGATATCTACCAAGCGGGTATTGCGGCTGGCATGATACAGGACGTCGTGAAACCGCACATCCGTATCGACTATTTTGTCGAAGGCACCTTGGTCGATGTATTCGTTGATTTCTACCATCATACGTTCCAGTGTTTCCAGTTCTTCGTCCGTAATGCGTTCGGCCGCCAGTCCGGCAGCCAGTTCCTCTAGGGCCCCACGAATTTCAAATACCTGGGCGATATCCTTGAGAGAAATGTCGGCCACATACGTGCCGCGCCGCGGTACCATGACGACGAACCCTTCCAGCTCCAGCCGGCGGATCGCTTCCCGGATCGGCGTGCGGCTGACACCAAGTTCATCGGCCAGCTGGATCTCCATCAGCCGTTCCCCGGGCTTTAATATGCCGTCTTTAATTGCCTGCCGCAAGGTTTCACTGACGACCTCACGCAGCGGCTTATAGGCATCTAGCTTGATCGGACTCAGTTTCTGATGTTTTACTTCAGTATTCATCTCCATACCCTTCTCCCCTAGAAAATCTGCTGACGAAGACGTCTGTATCATCCAATACGCCGCCAACGATGCCCAGCATGCCGATATCTCCCGGTGGCGGAACGATAGCAAACACGGTCGGGCCGCTGCCGCTCAGCATCGGTTTCAAGTCGTACATTTCCAAAATGTCCTTGCAGCGTTCGATTTCCGGATAGTCGGGAATGACCAGTGATTCAAAGGTATTGCCCATCAATGTTGATAATTCATCCAAGGAACCATGCCATACCGCCTTTTCCATCAGATCGAGGCGAATCGGCAGATCTACGGGATTGGCATCAAACTTGGCATAGGCCTGCTCTGTATGGACCACTATATGCGGATGGATCAGCATGACCATCATGCTCGGAAAATCAGGCAGCTGGGTAATAATATCGCCCCGGCCCCGGCCTCGGGCGGTACCGCCGCGAAGACAGAACGGCACATCGGCACCGATGGTGGCACCAATACGACACAAGTCTTCATACGGAAGTTTCAAGCCCCACAACCGGTTCAGACAACGCAGTGTCGTAGCACAGTCGGCACTGCCGCCGCCCAATCCTGCCGCAATCGGTATCTTTTTTTCTATATGAATGCGAGCCCCCTGCCCCTTCCGGCAATACGGCTGCAGTGCCATTGCTGCTTTATAGGCCAGGTTCGTTTCATCACAGGCAAGTGTGGGATCCGTGCAGGTTACTTCTATGGTATCCGCCGCCTCCACCCGGATTATGTCACTGAGTTCAAGGGATTGGAATATCGTATCGATGTTATGATATCCGTCATTGCGTTTTCCTAAAATACGTAATGCCAAGTTTAATTTTGCATGTGCTTTTTCTACTATCATTCGCGTATCTCCATTCTGAAATCTTTTTCCCCGTTTATTGCTATCCACATATTCATTATCGGGTAATCGTATGTTATAATTTTAACATATAAAGCACATGTTGCCGAGATATAAGTAAAATCTATGCATAATATGCAATTACCTTATAACTAATAATGATTATATTTTATACATTTGATTATACCTGTTTTAGGATAACTTGACAATATAACACCGTAAATTGATACAGTGAATATTCTCTTTTCTACAGGAGGTTTTTATGAACAAATACGCGATTGCCTATGTTGCTACCTTAGTAGGTGCTGTTGTATCGTCGATCGGCATTAATACATTCTTCATTCCTCATCATCTGCTCAGCGGCGGTATTACAGGGATTGCTATTATGCTCCATTATGCCACGGGTTTTCCCGTAGGGACCGGTCTGTTCGTCATGAATCTGCCGATCATGTGGTTCTGCTACAAATTCATGGGACGGCAGTACACGATTCTCAGCATCATCGGTACGATCATCTTTTCAGTCTTAGTCGATATGACCTCCTTCATGTCCGGATGGAACGTCATCAAGGATCCCATTGTCTCCACCATTACCGGCGGTATCATGACCGGTATCGGCATGGGAATCATCTATCGCTATAACGGCAACAGCGGCGGACTGGATGTCGTCGCCGCTATCATCAAAAAATTCTATGCCCTGGAAATGGGCAATGTCGTCATGGGCATCAACGCGTTCATCATCATCGGCGCTGCGTATATGTACGGACTGGAACTCGCCGTCCTGACCTTCGTGGGCACCTACATCGCCGCCCACGTCACCAATAAAGTCGTCATGGGCCTGAATCAGCGGAAAACCGCCATCATCATCTCGGCTCACGCCGACGAAATCGCCAACGTCATCATGCGCTACATCGGCCGCGGCGCCACCATCATGTACGGACAGGGAGCCTACACCCATCAGGAAAAACGCATTATCTACGTCGTTATCAAGATGACGGAAATAGCCAAGGTCAAAGACATGATCAACAAAGTAGACCCCAAAGCCTTTATGATCATCAGCGAAGCCTCGGAAGTCATGGGCAAAGGCTTCACACGCCCCAGCAACGCCTTCTATCAGCTCCACGACGAATCCCTCGCCCGTCCGCAAACCAAAAAGCAAGCCCCCTCCGACCGGATATAAGACGTATGCACTAGCCGACAAAATCTGCAAATATTTTACAAATTTTATTCTATTGGTATGTGTCCCCTCTTTGCAAGCAGGAAAGGGTATCTGTACTCCCAAAATCTATAGGATAGAAAAAGGCCTATTTTACGTATTTCTACGAAAAAACAGGCCTTTACAACATCTTATCCTTTATTAGCTATGCAAATTTTCCTATTTAGTGGAATAATTTATCTCTTGCAGCAATTCACTTAAACCCACGCTTACAATCATGCATGCGGATTGGATTTTTTCCACTGTTATGACATCTAGCCCGAATTTCATCGCTTTATCGCCGAAAGATACATGCTGCGACAAATTCCGCACATGAAAATCCCAATAATAACGTTTGGGGTAAGAATCGCTTGGATATAATGAGTATTCTTCGTTATTTCCGTTGAACTTATTTTTATCTGTTTTACTCATTATAGTATTTGCACTGCAATAAAAAAATCGATTTACTTTATCCAAAATTACACTGTCAAGGTAGGTGGTGCATAGACTCGGGCAGCTAGTTCCGAATCCAAGAGATATAAACCCTTGGCATCTTTACCAAAGAGATCATATCTCTTCACAATGTCTTCTGTATTTTTTTCTTCTTCTCCCTGTTCTTTAACAAACCAGTCTAAAAACTGCATCGTACGAAAATCCTTTTTTTCATATGCAGCTGCATAGATCGTGTTAATTGATTTTGTTATTCCTTTTTCATGCTGCAATGCTGCATTAGCCGGTTCTCTAAAATCGGTAAAAACAATATGGGGAGCTTTTATATCCTGTAGAACAAATCGTTCATTATTATTTAATACATACTGTGTAAACAAAAGAGCATGATCCCGTTCTTCCTGCGTTTGAATTAAAAACCAATTGCCAAAACCATTTAGGTTTTGATCCATATAATATCCATATATATCTAAGTAAAAATACGCTGAAAACCATTCTTTATTAATTTGATCATTAAGTAACTTCAAAATTTCCTTGTCCATCGTAGGTGCTGCTCCTTTTTTGTTATACCATTTAATAGCGTAATTTTATTTTATCTATCCTTGTTTCATGCATATATTACTTATCCTCCGTTAAGCAAAAACCACCCTTGCAAAAGGTTACCTCTACTTCCGGATTGTATGTCATCGGCAAGTTAATATTGGAAACAACCGTTCTGTCAGGCCGCATATAATTTATTTCATGAACAATAACTTGATATAAAACGATACTATCTTCTTCATTTTCAGAAAAATAATGTTTCATTTCCGGAACATGGTTAAGCATCATATCCCGCACTAAACGAAATTGAGAAGTTCCCGGCTTCGTTGCATCTTTAACCTGTCCAAAAACAGTTACCACACTGGAATCTTCTCCCATAAATCCCAATTCAACACGAGGATTTACACTCAGATCGCTCACTTTTTTAGAATCAAATCGACTGAAGAGCCATAAATGACCTGTTTCATCAACAAAAACTTTCATAGGTCGAATCCGCGGCCGCTGGCCATCTACAGACGCCATAAATGCCGGTTCTTTTTTTATCATACCGAGTACCTGATCTTCATACATAAAACATTCCTCCTTATTATTTTTTATGATTCTATTATATATTTTTATTCTTATCAAATCAATATTGACATATAGCAAGCATTAATTATATACTATAGTAATTAAAGTAATACTTATGAAATAATAATTACTTATGCAAAGTATATTATGTATATTATTAAATTAGGAGGTTTTATTATGAATGAAAATGAAGTAGATTTTTATTACTGTGAACGTTGTGGAAACCTTGTAGCTGTCCTTCAAGGCACGAATGGTCAGTTATCTTGTTGCGGCCAACCTATGAAGAAATTGATTGCCGGTGCCGTGGATGCCGCTAAAGAAAAACATGTTCCAGAAATTAGCATATCTAATGGTGAGCTTATGGTTACTGTGGGTGCCGTTGAACATCCTATGGTTGACGAACATTTTATACAATGGATCGCATTGGTCAATGGAAATAGAATAGAAGTTCATAAATTATTTGCAGGACAAGCTCCCAAAACAACCTTTAACGGGGCTGAAGAGGGAACAATTTATGCCTATTGTAACCTCCATGGCCTATGGAAGAAAAATTTTGGCAAGGAATCCTTACAACAACCCGTACTAGGAGGGTGTTCTCCTGAATTTGGCGGTTGCAAATTGGAAGACTAATACACACTTAATTTTCTAAAACTTTTACTACTTATATTTCAAAATATGATTTAAAATGGAGTTGTAACAAAACAAGGTATTCTCCCCTTTTTTTGTTCAACTCCATTTTTTCTTCGTCAAACGAGAAAACACCTCAAGAAAAGTATCGTATTACATTTGAATAGAATATAATTTATTTCTATCTATCGTCCCCCTGCATCGATACAGCATGACAAAATATGCACTTCGTTTACGTAACGTATCGCCTGTGTTAAAATGAAACTAATGTATCGCGATTTTTTTCAACTTATTGTTTAGGAATTACAGGCTAATACAAGATGTATCCTTGGTTTTTAAGTATGGTTCACGGTAAATTTTTGAAAAGGAGGTCTATTGCTATTTATACTGCTGTGAAACATGCGGAAAAGCAAGGAACCCTGTATACCTGCTGCAATTTACATGTTTTTGGAAAACGAAGTTCTAAATTATGAAATGAGAGATTCCTGCTAAGTAAGAGACTCTCTCATCCGAAAAGGGGACATGTTTGAAAGGAGGCTCTCATGTATAATTTACTAATTGGCGGAGCAGCGGGTCAGGGAATTGACACCACGGTGTCCATCCTTGAAAAACTGTTAAGGTATTCTGGATACAACGTTTTTACAACAAGGGATCTTATGTCCCGAGTACGAGGCGGACATAATTTCTCCTTGCTGCGTTTCGGAATCGAACCGATACATTCACACAGCAATCAGCTCGACGGTATTGTTGCCCTTGACGAAGAAACAATCGAACTGCATAAGAAACAGTTGAAAGACAACGGATTTATTCTCTGCGATGCTAAACTGTCCGGATTCGATTCGCGTCTTATCCGCATACAAATGGATGAAATGGCAAAAGGTCTCGGTAATCCGCGAGTTTCAGGAAGTATTGCGGTGGGAGCCATTCTGAAACTGTTCGGAGAATCCCTTGATAATGTTAGAGAGGTCCTTCAGTCCTTTGTAAAACAACCATATCTCGATGTCAATGTTAAAGCGGTAGAAGAAGGCTATACATCTACTGAAACGAATTTTTCACATCTAAACGGAGCATATTGCGATCAGATGCTTATTTCCGGTAGTAAAGCGGTGTCTCTCGGAGCTATTTGCGCAGGTCTTCGGTTTTATTCCGCGTATCCGATGTCCCCTTCCACTGTTATTATGGAAACAATTGCGTCAAAAGCCAATGAGGCAGGTATTGTAGTAGAGCAGGCGGAAGATGAAATCGCTGCTATCAACATGGCACTGGGAGCTTCCTATGGAGGGGCTCGTGCTATGACCGGCACATCTGGGGGCGGTTTTTCCCTGATGGTGGAGGCCCTCGGCCTTTCCGGTATGGCAGAAATTCCGCTGGTCGTAATTGACGTCCAGCGCCCCGGCCCGGTGACCGGTCTCCCCACAAGGACAGAGCAAAGTGATTTAAAATTTGTTATTTCAGCATCACAGGGCGAGTTTCCTCGTATGGTGATTGCGCTGAGAAACGCTCATGACGCTTTCTATCAGACAATGCGAGCTTTTAATCTAGCCGAAAAATACCAAATTCCGGTTATTCTGTTAAGTGACCAGTATCTGGGTGATGCTACGTTCACCGTCGAATCCTTCCACCCGGAAAAAATAAAAATGGTTGGACCGCAGTTGGAATACGCAGACAACAGTCCCTATCTCCGGTACCAGTATACGAAAAATGGTATCTCTCCTCGCCTGATCCCCGGGAAAACCAAACACCTTGTATCCATCGATAGTGACGAACATGACGAACGTGGTTGGATTACCGAATCGGCTGAAATCCGCACTAGAATGATGGACAAACGCATGAAAAAACTTGAAGGACTAAAGCAGGAACTGCAGGAACCGGCATTTATCGGTGACAACGATTTCGAAACTCTTTTGATCGGATGGGGTTCCACTTGGGGACCCATCGAGGAAGCTGTGAACTTGCTGAATAAAGATACCCATTCCCGCTATGCTGCTCTTGTTTTTGGTGATGTATATCCTCTGCCGGTAACGCAGCTAAAAGAAAAGACCGCAAAAGCTCACCATATCATTGATATTGAGCAGAATGCGACAGGTCAATTGGCAGACTTGATCCGCGAAGAAACTGGCATTCTTTGCGAAAGCCGCATTTTGAAATACGATGGTCGCCAGATTTCCGGCGAGGAAATCGCCGAACGGATTCGGAAAGGGGCGGTACAATGAATGCGAAAACTTTTTGTACCTATGAAACGGCATGGTGTCCTGGCTGCGGAAATTTCACTATTTTGGAATGTCTGAAAATTGCGCTTGAGCAACTTGACAAAGACCCTTCTGAGGTATTGATTGCTGCCGGTATCGGTCAAGCCGCGAAAACGCCCCAGTATATCAATGCAAATGCATTCTGCGGTCTTCATGGGCGCTCTCTCCCCGCAGCCGTAGCCGCTAAAATTGCAAATGAAAAATTGACAGTCATTGTCGATACTGGCGATGGAGATTCGTACGGGGAAGGCGGAAACCATTTTATCCACAATATCCGCCGTAATGTCGATATCACGCATTTTGTTCATGACAACCAGATCTACGGACTGACAAAGGGACAAGCATCACCCACTTCCATGATCGGATTGAAAACCGGTGTACAGACAGACGGGAACGTTAATGAGCCTCTTAATCCCGTTCTTCTTGCTATCGCCTGCGGTGCGGGATTCGTTGCCCGCGCATTTACCGGTCACAAAGAGCATCTGATATCACTGATGAAACAGGCAATTACATACAACGGCTACGCATTGGTCGATATTTTGCAGCCATGTGTAAGTTTTAACAAAACCAATACGTTTGCGTGGTACAATCATCGTGTCTATGAACTAGACAATTCTTATAATTGCAAAAACAAGATGGATGCGATGCAAAAAGCCATGGAATTTGGTGACCACATTCCAATTGGCCTCCTGTATAAGGAAGATAAGGCTTCCTTTCATCAAAAAAATACGGTTTTAAGTCAGGGAACGCCTCTGCTCGATAGAAAAACGGATCTCGATTATATGAATCAATTAATCAAATCATATATTTAAATTTTATTATTACAGTGTCTTAATAGAAGTTTACCCTCTCTCTGCCATCACAAAAAGTCTGTTCTTATATTTGTCACTACCGACAAATATAGAAACAGACTTTTTTCTTATATATTGATTATTTCAGCGTGTTATTGCTCCTGTATAGTATCCAGTCCGTGATGTTCGAGGCGTGGTCCGCCATCCGTTCTATGTATTTGACAATGAGTACATAGGAGATGTATTGGCGTACATGGTTGGGTTCTTTGACCATTTTCCCACTAATTTCTTCAATGCTTTTCGTAAAGGCCATATCCACAATGTCATCTTTGTCACGGATCAGGTCTACATCGTCTATGTCTTCTATGCCGCCTTCGTTGTACAGCCGCAGGACGTCTACGACCATAGAGGCCATGACTTGGTACATTTCCTGCAGGCCTGAGGGGGGGGCCACGGGTCCGCCTTCTTTATTGAGGTGAAAGATATAGTGGCAGATGTCCGCGCAGTTATTGGTGATGCGTTCTATATCGTATAGTATTTTCTGCGTGGCCATAAGGTGCCGCCAGTCCGTGGCGACGGGCGTTTGCATGAGACTGATAGTAAGATCTTTCTTCATGCATTCGCGCACCCTTGTATTGATGTCTCCGTTGCCGTGATAGATATCACTGGCTAGTTTATGATCTAAAGATTCCAAGGCAGTCCACGTATTAGCAATCGTGGTTTCTACCACTTGTGCCAGCTGCATCATGTCTTGGGATAGTTCGTTCAATGATTCTACGTATGCATCTCTCATAGAGTATCTCCTCCATCAGCCGAAACGGCCGGTGATATATGCTTCCGTCTTGGGGTTGGTCGGTTTGGTAAACATGTCTACGGTGTTGTTGAATTCCAGTAATTCTCCAAGCAGGAAGAACGCAGTCCGGTCTGATATCCGACGGGCTTGCTGCATGCTGTGCGTAACGATGACGATCGTGTATTTTTCTTTAAGCTGCAGGGCCAGATCTTCTATTTTTTGTGTAGAAATCGGGTCGAGTGCCGAGGTCGGTTCGTCCATAAGAATGACGGACGGACGCGCCGCCAGCGTACGGGCAATACACAGTCGCTGCTGCTGCCCGCCGGAAAGACCGAGGACACTTTCATGCAGCCGGTCTTTCAATTCATCCCACACGGCGGCCTGGTGCATGCTTTCTTCTACAATTTCCGCCAATTTCTTTTTATTGGAAATGCCTTGAATACGAGGACCGTAGGCAATATTTTCAAAGACGCTCTTCGGAAAGGGTGTCGGCTGCTGGAATACCATGCCAACGCGATACCGCAGTGCCAGTGAGTCTACTTCTTTGTAGATATTTCTGCCTTCAAAGAGGATTTCCCCCGTGACACGGCAGTTTTCTATCCAGTCGTTCATACGGTTCAGGGTTTTGATAAATGTTGATTTTCCGCAGCCCGACGGTCCGATCAAGGCAGTGATTTCATGTTTTTTGACGGTCATATTGATATTTTTCAAGGCTTGTGTTTTATCATAAAACAAGTTCAGTCCCTTCACGTCGAAGGTATTTTCTTGTGTTATATCGGCAGCCGCCGCTTCGTCCCTAACGTAAGCGTCGTCGTGAGTTTGTGCCGCATATCCCGTAAGGGTCGTCGTTAATTCTGTCATGAATTGGTTCCTCCCATTTTCTTATCCAGTCTCCAACTAATATATCGGGCCGCCAGGCTAAAACTGACAACGAGTACCATAAGGATCGCCGAGGATACACTGGCCAGTTGTGCTGCATTGGGATGAAGTGCTTCTGTCCGCAGCGACCAGATGTGCAGGGCCAGGGTTTCACCGGGACGGAAGGGATTCAAGGGGCATGAGGCCGAGGTGATATTCCAATTGTTCCAGTTAATATCCGTTGACATACCGGCGGTAAACATCAGTGCCGCAGCTTCCCCGAAACCACGTCCGGCTGCCATGATGAGTCCCGTCATGATCCGCGGAAAACAGGCGGGTACTAACACGCGCCAGATGGTCTGCCAGTGTGAAGCTCCCAGGCCCAGACTTCCTTGACGGTAGCTGTCCGGCAGGTTGCGCAGGGCGTCCTCGGTCACGGAAGTCACCAGCGGCAATGTCAGGATAGATACGGCCAGCGACCCGGCAAACAGATTCCATTGGGACCCGGTCATTACGATAAAGGCTAAATACCCGAAGAGGCCGACGACGATAGATGGCAGCGACGCCAAGGTTTCTATGGCCATGCGAACCCAGTGGGTTACTTTTCCTTGATGGGCATATTCGGCGAGAAATATCCCGGCCGGTACGCCTGTCAGCATACTGAATACGAGTGCTAAAAAAACTAGATACAGCGTATTGAACAGCATATTTCCCAAACCGCTGCCGCTGAAGGACAACATATCCAAGGTCATTACGCCAAAGCCTTGTGCAATAACAAAACCGATAAAGGCAACCAGCAGGATCACGGCAAAGGCTGTACCCCCGAAAAAGAGAGCGGTCATGATCTTGTCCACTTTTTTCTTGTGTTGAATGCGGCTCATATCAAGCCCTCCTTTTCAGTTGTGACGCTCGGTTGATGCGATGGATCACAAAAATAAACAAGAACGAAAGAAGGAACAGGAGCAGCGCCATCGTCCACAGGGCTGCACTGTATTCGCCGCCCTCCATGGCTCCGCCCATATCCGAAGCGATCGCGGTCGTAAGCGTACTGGCCGGTAAGAACAGGGAGGTCGGAAATATCTTCATCTGTCCGATGACCATGGCTACTGCCAGGGCCTCTCCCAAGGCACGTGCCAGACCGAGTATAATGCCGGTAAAAATACCGCCGCGGGCTGCCGGAATGACGATCCGGGAAATGGTCTCCCAGCGCGTCGCCCCCAGTCCGTAGGAGGCCTCCCGCCACGTCCTGGGTACCGCTGCCATGGCATCTGCAGACATCGTCGTGATGGTCGGGAATATCATCACTGCCAGCACGCAGCCGGCTGCCAGTAAGGAAAACCCGTATGGCATAATGAAGAAGTGCCGCAGGAACGGAATGAGTACCGTAAGTCCGATCCAGCCATAGACGACGGAGGGAATTCCCGTAAACAGTTCCACAGCCGGTTGTATCAGACGCCGCGTCCGCGGTGAAGCGATTTCTGTCATAAAGATGGCCGTCGAGATACTCAGCGGCAAGGAAATAAGCAGGGCCAGTCCGCAGGTCACGAGAGACCCCGATAAAAATATGGCTGCCCCGACATGACCGCCGCCGGCTGCCGTATCACTTGGAGCCCATTGGCCGGACAGAAGAAATTCTCCCAGACTGTGGCCGAATAGCAGGAAAGTGTCGCTTCCCTTTAACAGAAGGAACCCTCCTATAAAGAAGGGTACCAGTGCCGCTCCGATACCACAGATCGTAATGAGGAGCCTGGCGGCCCGCTCATCACGATGTGCATTCTTAACAGCGATTTCAATAGGATTCATGTTACTTCCTCCGTTATCTAACGTACCTTAGTGAACTTCCTTTGTCTGCATTTTGCTCGATACACCGTAGCCTAATTCTTCGATGCGTTGGCCGTATGTATCAGAGAGGACAAAGTCAAGGAACGCTTTGACAGCGGCTTTTGGTTCTTTGTTGGTGTAAATGTGTTCGTATCCCCATACCGCATAGGTACCGTTATAGGTATTTTCCAGCGAAGGAGTTACTCCGTTGATCGCGATCGTGCTGACCGTCTTGTCGTTGATCAAGTACGGAAGTGCTACGTAGCCGATAGCGCCTTTGTTCTGTGCCACACTCTGTACGAGGAGGCCGGAGTTATCTGTTTCGAGGGATTTGTTGCTTGATTCTTCCGCTCCGTTGATAGCATATTCTTTGAAGAGTGCCCGGGTACCGGACGTCTGCGGACGTGTTACCAAGATGATGGCTTCATCCGGACCGCCTACCTCTTTCCAGTTCGTAATTTTAGCAGTGAAAATATCCTGCAGCTGTTGGTTGGTCAAGCTCTTGACGACCTGTCCGATGTCGGGGTTTACGATCGTGGCAACCGTCATGACGCAGACTTTATGATCTACAAGTTTAGCGACCTGGTCCTTAGACAACTTTGTTTCGGCAGGTACGTCAGAGTTACCCATATCGACTGACCCATCGGCAATCTGTTTAAGACCGGTTCCCGAACCGCCGGCATTCAAACTAATGGACACACCCTGATTATCTATCTTGAACTTATCTGCTGCATCCTTCACCAACGGCAACAATGCCGAAGAACCAGAACCGGTAATGCTCCCAGACACAGCGGCAGAACTAGACTTGTCACCATCCGCCTTCTGCTGGCTGCCGCATCCGGCAGCACCCACTACCATAACAGCGGCGAGAGCTATGAAGATAAGCTTTTTCAATTTCATATATAATCCAC
>Ga0183095_10929_pt1 | contig 43784 bp, 44 predicted proteins | sample BioMet4_FD_130346 | JGI IMG/M metagenome (GOLD analysis project Ga0183095, IMG submission 130346) | Microbial communities from bioreactor (seeded with sewage sludge) at LBNL, California, USA - Biofuel metagenome 4 (v2) (version 3) | ecosystem: Engineered > Bioreactor > Anaerobic > Unclassified ...
GCTGCAGGTAGGTGGTCGGCTTGCCGCCGACGTTGCGGTTGATAAAGGTGATGTCGTAGCCGCACCGCTCGGCCTCGACCTTGACGCTCTCGAGCACGGCGGAGAAGTACTCGTGCGCCAGGCCGCTGCGCCGCTCGTCGACAAACAGGACGCCGATGTTATAGGTGCGGTTCGTCTTGAGCGCCCTGGCCGCGGCGTTGGTGAGATAGCCCATCTCATCCGCCGTTTTGCAGATGTGCTCGCGCGTCTCCTGCCCGATGTCCTGCTGGCCGCTGAGCGCCTTGCTGACCGTCGCCACCGACACGCCGCACGCTCTCGCGATGTCCTTCATCGAGACCATTTGCTGCAGCTCCCCCTTCGGATGAGTCCCCGGCGGGAGTTCCCGCCGGTCGCCGTGAAAAACTTACTTAATCGATTGCGCATCTTCAAAATAGACCCATTTCCACAAAAGTGCAAGGGTTATTTTTGAAAAACTGGGGCTTGGCTGTCATTTTTGTGGCTTCCGACAAGGCGCTTCACGAAATTTTGTGAATCCTGCTTACGAAACTCTACGAAACTCCCGCCCTGCTCCCCCGCCGTCCCTCCGGGCCGGGGTCTGCTCCGGGCAATCCCCACATTTTTTCAGATTTTTTTCCGCTTCCCTCTTGCAATTTGCCCAAATATGGGCTACCGTAAGGAAAAGCGGTCCCCCTGAGCCCTTACTTAATCGTTTACGAAATTTCTTCTCCACCCGGAGAGAAAGGGAGCCAGGCCTATGCGATTCGGCCATTTTGATGACGCGCGGCGGGAGTATGTGATCCTCACGCCCCAGACGCCGCTGCCCTGGATCAACTATCTCGGCAGCGAGGACTTTTTCGCGCTGGTGTCCAACACGGCGGGCGGCTACTGTTTCTATAAGGACGCGCGCCTGCGCCGCCTCACGCGCTACCGCTACAACGCGAGCCCGCTTGACACGGACGGCTTCCACGTCTATATTAGGGACGGGAATACCGTCTGGAATCCGGGCTGGCAGCCGACGCAGACGGCGCTCGACCGCTACACCTGCCGCCACGGCCTGGGCTACACGGTGCTCGAGAGCGAGAAGGACGGCGTCGCCGCCCGACAGGAGCTCTTCGTGCCGCGCGGGGACAACTGCCTGCTCGCGCGCCTGACGGTCCGGAACGACACGGACGCGGCGAAGCTGCTCGACGTCTTCCCCTACGTGGAGTTCTGCCTCTGGGACGCGATGGACGACTCGTCCAACTTCCAGCGCAACTACTCGATCGGCGAGGTCGAGCTCTCGCCCGACGCCATTCTGCACAAGACCGAGTACCGCGAGCGGCGCAATCACTACTCGCTCTTCTGGGCCAGCCGGCCCTTCGACGGCTGCGACACCGCGCGCGACGCCTTTCTCGGCGTCTACGGCTCCCCGGCGAGGCCCGAGGCCGTGCTCGCGGGCCGCTGCACCGGGAGCGTCGCCCACGGCTGGGCGCCCGTGGGCGCCATGCAGTTCCATCTGACGCTCGCCCCCGGCGAGAGCTGGAGCGTCATCCTCGGGCTCGGCTATCTCGAGAACCCCGAGGACGAGAAGTGGGCCGCGCCCGGCGTCGTAAACCGGTCGCGCGGCAGCGCCATGATGGCACGCTACCGCACGGACGGGCAGTTCGATGCGGCGCTCGCCGCGCTCGCCGCCTTCTGGTCGGAGCTGCTGGGCGGCTTCCGCCTGCGCTCGGGCGACGAAAAGCTCGACCGCATGGTGAACATCTGGAACCAGTACCAGTGCATGGTCACCTTCAACCTGAGCCGCTCGGCGAGCTATTTTGAAAGCGGCCTCGGCCGCGGGATGGGCTTCCGCGACTCGTGCCAGGATCTGCTGGGCTTCGTGCACATGATCCCCGGCCGCGCGCGCGAGCGTCTTCTGGACATCGCGGCCACGCAGTTTCCCAGCGGCGCGGCCTACCACCAGTACCAGCCGCTCACCAAAAAGGGCAATCTCGCGGTCGGCAGCGGCTTCAACGACGACCCGCTCTGGCTCATCGCCGGGACCGACGCCTATCTCTGCGAGACGGGCGACTTCACGATTCTGGACGAGCCCGTCGCGTTCGACGGCGGGACCGAGACGGCGCCGCTTCTCGAGCACCTGCGCCGCAGCTTCCGCTTCACCTGCACGCATCTCGGCCCGCACGGCCTGCCGCTCATCGGCCGCGCCGACTGGAACGACTGCCTCAACCTCAACTGCTTCTCCACCCAGCCCGGCGAGAGCTTCCAGATCACCGGCCCCAGCGAGGGCCCCGTGGCCGAGAGCGTCTTCATCGCGGGCCTGTTCGTCAAATACGGCGCCGCCTGGGCCGGTCTCCTGCGCCATCTGCGCCTGGACGACGAGGCCGCGGAGGCGGACAGGGCCGTCGAGGCCGTCCGCCGCGCCGCGCTCACCGCGGGCTGGGACGGCGAGTGGTTCCGCCGCGCCTACGACGCGTACGGCCGGCCCGTCGGCAGCCGCGAGAACGCCGAGGGCCAGATCTTCATCGAGCCGCAGGGCATGTGCGTCATGGCGGGCATCGGGCTGGACTCCGGCGAGGCCGGAAAGGCGCTGCGCAGCGTCGAGCGGCGCCTCGACACCCGGTACGGCGTCGTGCTGCTGCAGCCCGCGTTCACGAAGTATTATGTTAACCTGGGCGAGATCAGCAGCTACCCGCCCGGCTACAAGGAAAACGCCGGCATCTTCTGCCACAACAATCCCTGGATCACCTGCGCGGAGGCGGCGCTGGGCCACGGCACGCGCGCGTTCGAGCTCTACCGGCGCATCTGCCCCGCCTATCTCGAGGACGTGAGCGAGATCCACCGCACCGAGCCCTACGTCTACAGCCAGATGATCGCGGGCATCGACGCGCCCTCGTTCGGCGAGGGCAAGAACAGCTGGCTGACCGGCACCGCGGCCTGGACCTTCGTCAGCATCTCGCAGGCGATCCTGGGCCTCAAGCCCACGCTGGACGGGCTGGCCGTCGACCCGTGCCTGCCCGCGGCGCTCGCGGGCTACACCGTGACGCGCCGCTTCCGCGGCGCGAGCTACCGCATCACGGTCGACAACACCGCGCATGCGGAGCACGGCGTGAAGGAATTTTATGTAAACGGCAAAAAGCAATCTGTCCCGCTGCTCGCCCCCGCGCCCGCGGGCGCCGAGGTCGAGGTGCGGGTCGTCATGGGGTGATTTTTATGGAATTTCCGAAGAACTTTCTCTGGGGCGCAGCCTCGGCGGCCGGGCAGACGGAGGGCCATCCTCTGGAGCTCGGCGGCGGCCTTTCCGTCTGGGACGCGTTCTGTGCGCGGCCCGGCAGCATTCAAAACGGCGAGACGGACGAGGTCTGCACCGATTTTCTCCACCGCTTCCGCGAGGACGTGGGGCTGCTGGCCTCGCTGGGCCTGCGGGCCTACCGCTTCAGCGTGAGCTGGGCGCGCGTCGACCCCCGCGGCACGGGCGAGTGGAGCGAGGAGGCTCTGCGGTATTACGACGAGCTCGTGGACTGCTGCCTGGCGCACGGCGTCGAGCCCTTCGTGACGCTCCACCACTGGGAGCTGCCGCTCGCGCTCGAAACGCGCGGCGGCTGGCTCTCGCGCGAAACGCCCGAGGCCTTCGCGCGCTTCGCCGGGATGCTGGCGGCGCGCCTGCGCGGCCGCGTCCAGCACTACTTTACGCTCAACGAGCCGGAGTGCATCCTGGGCCTGGGCTGCGAAACGGGCGCCCACGCCCCCGGCCTGAGGCTCGGGACCGAGGAGCTCTTCGCGTGCTGGAAAAACCTGCTGCTCGCGCACAGCCTCGGCCTGCGGGCCGTCCGGTCGGCCGACCCCGGCGCGCTCGTTGGCCTCGCCACCACGGGCCGCATCTGCTACCCCGAGCGGCCGGAGGACGAGGCCGCGGCCCGGGCCGAGAGCTTCCGCCTCAGTGACGGCGACTGGATCTTCACCCACTCGCAGTTCCTGGACCCCGCCTGCCTCGGCGCCTTCCCCGCGCCCGAGGACTCGCAGCTCGGCCGCCTCTGGGCGGCGACGCCCGAGGCCGAGCGCGCGGAGCTGCACGCGCGGCCCGATTTTCTCGGCGTCAACCTCTACAACGGGCTCTGCGTCCGCGGGGAAAACGGCCGGGTCGTCTACACGCCGCGCTGCCCCGGCTTCCCCCGCACGGCCTACGACTGGCCGGTCACGGAGCAGGCGCTCTACTGGGCCCCGGTCTTTCTGGCCGAGCGCTACGGCCTGCCGCTCTATATCTCGGAAAACGGCCTGTCCTGCAACGACAAGATCTACCGCGACGGGCAGGTGCACGACGCCGACCGCATCGACTTCCTCGCGCGCTATCTGACGCAGCTGCGCGCCGCCGCCCCGAAGGCCGACGTGCGCGGGTATTTCCACTGGTCGCTCACGGACAATTTCGAGTGGAACCGCGGCTTCTCCCAGCGGTTCGGCCTCATCTACATCGACTACCCCACCCAGCGCCGCATCCTGAAGGACAGCGCCCGCTGGTACGCGGCCGTCGCGGCCTCCAACGGCGTGAGCCTGGACGAATAATTGCAGACGCAGAAGACCCCCGGAACGCAGTTGCGTTCCGGGGGCCTCAGCTTATCAAAAGCCTCGCAGAGTTTGCGCCCGCAGGCGCAAATCCATTGGAAATCCGCTTTTTCCGGCGGCGTGTACGTCGGAAAAAGCTCTTTACAGGCTGCAAGTGTGGAAATTGCGCGTCCCACAGGCTCCAACCTGAGCCCAGCGCAGCGGGTCAGGTTGGAAGAGGAGAAGCAGCGGAATGGACGAAGCCCCGCGCACACGCGGGGACGAGGGATATGGAGCTTGCTTCGACGATATGCGCGCAGCAGACTGCAACCCCTCTGCCAAAAGAGGCCGCGGGCCTCTTTTGGCAGGCGCTTGCGCCCTCCCGCGGAAAGCGGGAGGGCGCAAGCCGTTTTCAGCACCAGTAGAAGCCGGGCAGCCCCGCCCGGCAGAGGCAGTTGAACACGTTGTAGGCGACGCAGGCCCCGACGCACACCTTGCTGGCGTCCGCGCCGCTGAAGTTGAAGTCCCGCTGCGCGCGCTGGTACGCGCTGCCGTTCGACTCGATCTGCTCCTTGGCCATGCGGTAGACGCCGTTGTCCGGCTCCATCGCGCAGGCGCGGTTGATCTGCTCGTAGCCCAGGACGCGGTTTCCGAGATTCGTGTTGGAGATCGCCGCGAGATAGTACCACTCGGCGGTGCGCTCGTTCTCCGGCACCGTTTCGAGCGTGCGCAGCGCCTCGGCGAATTCCTGCACGCGCACCCAGCTGCGCGCGGCGCGCACGGCGTCGGCCTCGCCCTCCCGGCTCGTCTGCTGCTGGCGGGACCAGCCCGCGAAGGGGTCGGAGTACTCGGGCCGCGTGGTCGTCTGCGGCGGGTTTTTGATCTGGTCGTAGGCCGCGTTGATCTCGTTCATCTTCTCGGCGGCGCGCGCGTCGCCGGGATTCATGTCCGGGTGATATTTTTTGGCAAGCGCGCGGTAGGCCCTGCGGACCTCCTCGTCGCTGGCGCCGGGCCTGAGACCCAGCACGCGGTAGGGATCGTCGATCATGGATGCGCCTCCTTCGGCGTTCGGCGGAACGTGTAGTTGTATTTGGCCCAGACGCCGGAGTAGAGGATATTCCGCAGCAGCCCCAGATCCTGGAGGAGGGGCAGCTTTTCAAATTCCCCGGCCGCGTCGCCGATCAGCAGCGTGAGATGCGCCTGGAACGCCGCGCCGCTCGCGTGCTCCGGCCCGAGGCAGGCGAGGGGATTGTAGCGCCCGCGCCGCCGGTCGGCCTCGAGATCGCAGGCCGCGTCGAGAAAATAGATGAATTTGCCGAGCGAAAATCCGAAGCGCCGCAGCGTTTCGGCCCAGCGGTCGTCGGGGTAATAGACGAACAGACCGCCCATCAGGTTCCCGAATTCGTTCGCGGCCGCGTCGGCGGGCGCGCCGTCCGACTGCTCGATCCGGCCGAGCGCCTCGAGCGAGCGCGCGATCTCGCCGCACGCGCGCGGATAGGCCGCCCGGGCGCGGTCGGCCTGCCTTTGCAGCAGCGCGGCCTCGGCGCGGCGCGCCGGATTGCGGTCGTCGTGCCAGTCGTCCAGGCACTTGTACCACGCGAGCGCCGTGTTCATGGCGGCGGCGTAGCTTGTGAAGGGGTTCTCCCACCAGTCGTGGGGCCGGGCCGGATGCGCGAGACAGCGCTCGCGCCCCGCCTGCTCGTCCGGCTCGTAGAGCGAGGACAGCAGCAGCACGAGAAACGTCATGTCGTAGGTCAGAGACAGCCGCGCGGCCTGGCCGTACTGCTCGCGCAGCGCGCGGCAGAGCCCGCAGTAGCAGCTTTTGTAGCGCGCGGCCTGCTCCGGCGTGAGCAGCTGCGCGTCGGCGGTCACATAGCCGAACATGGCGGGCCCTCCTTCTGCGAGATAGGCCTATGATACCACACTTCGGCCCGCTTGCAAAGGAAAATCAGCCGTCCCCGCGAAAGAAGCCCTCCGCCAGCAGCCTGCCGAGCAGCGCCCCCGCCAGCACGATCCAGACGCACCAGTAGAGCCAGAGCATCGCGAGCAGCAGCGCCGCGAGCCCGCCGTAGAGCGCCGCGTAGCCGCAAAAATGGTTTACATAAAATGAAAATGCGGCCGAGAAGCCGACCCAGCCGCCCGCGGCCGCGAGCGCGCCCGCCCAGACGCGGCGAAACGGCTGGCGCTCGTCGGGGAGCCAGCGGTAGAGCAGGATAAAAAACGCCCAGAGCAGCGCCGCGCCGCAGAGCGGCAGGCGGCGCAGCAGGGCGGACAGAAGCTCGGGCAGCGGGAGCCGCTCCGCGAGCGTCCGGCCGAACACGCCGAGCGCGAGCGTCAGAACGAGCAGCGCCAGCGTGACGAGCGTCCCCAGCACGGACAGGACCCGCCGCGCGAGGTAGCCGCGCGTTTTCCGGACGCCCAGCACGGCGTTGAGTCCGCGCAGGATGCCGAGCGCCCCGCGGGAGGCCGACCAGACCGCGACGAGCGCGCTCGCGGAGAGCAGCGCGGGGCTGCGGCCGCCGCGCAGCTCCCCCAGCAGCGCGGAGAGCAGCCCGTGCAGCGGCGCCGGGACGAGCTGCCGCAGAAGCGCCAGCACGTCCTCCCCGGCGACGGGCAGGACCTCGAGCAGCGCGAGCAGCAAAATCGCCAGCGGGCAGCACGAGAGCAGCAGAAAAAAGGCCGCGTTTCCGGCGTACACCGAAAGCTGCAGCCGGCCCAGCCGCCGGGAAAGGCGGCGCGCGAGCGTGAGAAGCTTCATTCTTGCCTCCGGAAAAAAATCGGCCGCCCGGGGCGCGCGCAGAGGCGCAAAACCCCGCGAAGCCTGTAGACATTTGCCGAACGGCTGTGATATAATGGCAGGCAGCGAGGGCGAAAAAGCCCGGGGGAGAGGAGAAACCGCCATGAAATGTCCGTACTGCGGCTATCAGGAGAGCAAGGTCGTGGATTCCCGCCATTCCGACGACGGCCTGAGCATTCGCCGGAGAAGAGAGTGTCTGGCCTGCGAAAAGCGCTTCACCACCTACGAGACGGTGGAGAGTCTGCCGATGGTCGTCATCAAGCGCGACAACAGCCGCCAGGCGTTCGACCGCAACAAGATCCTCAACGGCATGCTCCGCGCGTGCGAAAAGCGCCCGGTCTCGATGGCCGATCTGGAGACGGCCGTGGACGAGATCGAACAGAACGTGCAGAACTCGCTTGACCGCGAGGTCTCCACGCAGCGCATCGGCGAGCTCGTCATGGAGAAGCTCAAGCCGCTCGACGAGGTCGCGTACGTGCGCTTCGCCTCCGTCTACCGGCAGTTCAAGGACATCAACAGCTTCATGCGGGAGCTCAACAAGATCCTCGAGGAAAAGTAAATCCCGGCGCGCTGCCTCGGCAGCGCGCCTTTTGCGCGCCCGCCGCGGAAAAAGACGCCTTTACAGGAGGTTCCGCAGCCGCGGCGTCTGGATCTCCCGCAGGCGCAGGAGCTCGGCCTCCAGCTCCGCGCAGGCGGAGAGAAACTCCGTTTTCCCGCGCGCCTTCGCCAGCGCCTCCAGCGCGCTCAGCCCCCGCAGCACCCCGTCCTCGTCCTGCTGCGAGAGCACCGCGCCGTAGAGCCCCGCGCGCGCTTCCCAGTCCCGCCCGGCCGCGCGGACGCCCGCGGCCGCCGCCTCAAAATTCCCGGCGGCCGCCTGCGAGCCCGCGAGCGCGAGGGTCTGCCGCGTCTCGTCCAGTCCGCGCCGCACCGCGTCGGCCGAGAAAAGGCAGAGCAGAAACACCGCCGCGAGCAGCGCGGCCGCGATCGCCGCGTGCTTCATCCCTCCGCCCCCTCCCGCACGGACAGATACAGCCGCCCGCCCGGCTCGGCCGTGAAGAAGAACACGTCCTCCGGGCGGCAGCCCATCCGCGCCAGCTGCTCTTCGACCCAGGCGCGCGTGCGGCCCGCGACGGCGAGATTCTCCGTCATCACGCGCCCGTTCATGACGAGCGCCACGGGCAGCCGCAGCGGCTCGACCTTCACGCCCGCGTCCTTCGCGGGCGCAGGCGCGTATTTGGGCTCGAGCAGCGTGCTGATGCTGCCGCCCGTCTCCAGGATCGCGTACTGGACGGACGCGAGGTCGACCACGCCCTGCAGGCGCAGGTACTCCGTGAGCTCGTCGGGGTTGACCCGCGTCTTTTTCATGTTCTCCTGCAGCATCCGCCCCTTCTCCACGAGGATGACGGGCTTTCCGCAGAAAAAGCGCCGGGCCGCGGCGCTGTGGTAGATGAGCACCGACACGAGCAGCTCGATCGCCAGCACGACGAGGATCGGCACGAGGCCCCAGAGCAGGGGAATGCCCGGCTCCTGCATCGGCACGACCGCGAGGTTGGCCAGCAGCATGCTGACGACGAACTCCGCGGGCTCCATCTCGCCGAGCTGCCGCTTGCCCATGAGCCGGATGGAGAGGATCAGCACGAGGTAGAGGATCCCCGCGCGCAGAAAGATGACCAGCATAAAAACACCGCCTTTTGCGGGTATTCTGCGCGGAGCGGGCGCCAAATATGCGTTTTTGCCGCGCCCCCTGCGGAAACTTGCCCCTGTTCTTTCCCGAACAAATATGCTATACTAACCGTAATACGACAATGGAGAGTATGCCATGAAACACGAACGCACGACCGAAGAGCTCGAGAGCGCCAGCCTCCTGGAGCAGGAGCAGCAGAAAAAGGAATACGTCCCCCGGCCCAAAAGCCACATCGTCATGGCCTGGATCCTGCTCGGCGTGGTGATCTTCGCCATCCTCGGCATGTGCTACTGGGAAATTTTCGGGAGGTTCTGAGCCGATGGTCATCCTGGGCATCGACCCCGGCTACGCGACGACGGGCTTCGGCGTCGTCCGCTCCGAGCGCGGGGAGTTTCAGCTTCTGACCTACGGCACGATCACGACCCCGACCGACCGCTCGTTTCCCGACCGGCTCGTCATGCTCTACGACGACATGGTGAGCCTCATCGGAACCGTGAAGCCGGACGCGACCGCGGTCGAGGAGCTGTTCTTCGGCAACAACGTCACGACGGGCATCGGCGTCGGCCACGCGCGCGGCGTCATTTTGCTCGCCATCGCCAAGTCCAACACCCCGTTCTTCGAGTACACCCCGAACGAGGTCAAGCAGGCCGTCGTCGGCTTCGGCGGCGCGGAGAAGCGCCAGGTCATGGACATGACGCGGCGCCTTCTGCACATGGAAAAGGTCGCGCGCCCGGACGACGCGGCCGACGCCATCGCCATCGCCCTCTGCCACGCGCGCAGCACGACTTCATTGCTGAGCCAGCACGGACTCATATAGGAGAGATCGCCATGTTTTATTATCTGAGCGGCACGGTCGCGCTCGTCGACCAGAATCTCGCGGTCATCGACTGCGGCGGCGTCGGCTACGCCTGCCACACGACCAACTACACGCTCTCGCGCCTGCAGGTCGGAAAGCCCGCGAAGCTCTATACCTACTGCAACATCCGCGAGGACGCGTTCGATATCTTCGGCTTTTCGACGCGGGAGGAGCACGGCTGCTTCGAGCAGCTGCTCACGGTCTCCGGCGTCGGGCCGAAGGCCGCGCTCTCGATCCTCTCGGTCGTCTCGCCCGACCAGTTCACGCTGGCCGTCATGACGCAGGACGCCAAGACGCTCACGATGGCGCAGGGCGTCGGCAAGAAGATGGCCGAGCGCATCCTGCTCGAGCTCAAGGACAAGCTGGGCGCCAGGCAGCTGGAGCTCTCCGCCGCCGACCTCGCGGGCGCCGCGCCCGTGCGCGGCAGCAAGACCGCCGAGGCTACCGCCGCGCTCGCGAGCCTCGGCTACTCCCAGATGGAGATCGGCGCGGCTCTCAAGGGGCTCGACGCCGAGAAGCTCCCCGTGGAGGAGCTCGTGCGCCAGGCGCTGCGCGCCATGGTGATGAAGTAAGGAGGGCCCGGCATGAGCCTTGATTTTTCACAGGAATACGAAGCGCCCATCGTCTCGACGACGCTGACGGCGCAGGACGAGGGCGAAAACAGTCTCCGCCCGCGCACCCTGGCCGACTACACGGGCCAGGAGAAGGCGAAGGGGAACCTCTCGGTCTACATCGAGGCCGCCCGCCGCCGCAACGAGCCCCTCGACCACGTGCTGCTCTACGGGCCTCCGGGCCTGGGCAAGACGACGCTCGCCGGCGTCATCGCCAACGAGATGGGCGTCAACATCCGCATCACCTCCGGCCCCGCCATCGAGAAGGCGGGCGACCTCGCGGCGCTGCTCACGAACCTCTCCGCGGGGGACATCCTCTTCATCGACGAGATCCACCGCCTCAACCGCGCGGTCGAGGAGATCCTCTACCCCGCGATGGAGGATTACGCCATCGACATCATCATCGGCAAGGGCCCGTCGGCGAACTCCATCCGGCTCGACCTGCCGAAATTCACGCTGATCGGCGCCACCACGCGCGCCGGCCAGCTCTCGAGCCCTCTGCGCGACCGCTTCGGCGTGCAGCTCCGGCTGGAGCTCTACACGACCGAGGAGCTCGCGCGCATCGTCACGCGCTCGGCCGCGCTGCTCGGCATCGAGATCGACCCCCGCGGCGCGGCGGAGATCGCGTCGCGCTCGCGCGGCACGCCGCGCATCGCCAACCGCCTGCTGCGCCGCGTGCGCGACTTCGCGCAGCTCTACTACGACGGCGTCATCACGAAGGAGGCCGCCGACCACGCCCTCGGCCGCCTCGAGGTCGACAAGCTCGGCCTCGACTCCATCGACCGCCGCATGCTCGAGTCCATCATCCGCAACTACGGCGGCGGGCCCGTGGGGCTCGAGACGCTCGCCGCCACCATCGGCGAGGAGTCCGTCACGCTCGAGGACGTCTACGAGCCGTACCTCATGCAGATCGGCTTTCTCACGCGCACCCCGCGCGGCCGCTGCGTCACGCCGCTGGCCTACGAGCACCTGCATCTCCCCGCGCCGGCCGCGTCCCCGGACGCCGCGCCGGAGGACCAGCTCAGTTTTAATAAGTGAGGATTGACTATGGGACAGTTATTCGGAACCGACGGCATCCGCGGCATCGTCAATGAGACGCTGGACGCCAAGTTAGCCTACCGCGTGGGCCAGGCGGCCGCCATCTCGCTTACGGACGACGAGACCAAGCCCACCGTCGTCATCGGCAAGGACACGCGCATCTCCTCCGACATGCTCGAGGGCGCGCTCATCGCGGGCCTCACGGCCTGCGGCTGCAACGCGATTTTGCTGGGCGTCATCCCGACCCCGGCCGTGGCCTACCTGACCGTCGCGCTGCACGCCGACGCGGGCATCGTGATCTCCGCCTCGCACAATCCGTTCGAGCACAACGGCATCAAGATGTTCTCCTCCGAGGGCTACAAGCTGAACGACGCGCTCGAGGAGCGCATCGAGTCGCTCATCCTGCAGCCGGAGCCCCTGCCCGTCAGGACCGGCGCGGGCCTGGGCCAGGCCATCGACGGCCGCTTCGCCGCCGAGTACTATCTCGACCACCTGGCCGCCACCGTCCCGGCGCTGCCGCCCCTGCGCGTGCTGATCGACTGCGCCAACGGCGCGGCCTCCGCCACGGCGCGGTATCTGTTCACGCGGTTCGAGCTCCGGTGCGAATTTATAAACGACAAACCGAACGGCACGAACATCAACAACGGCTGCGGCTCGACCCACCTCGAGATGCTCTGCGAAAAGATGCGCGCGGGCGGCTACGACGTGGGCATCGCCTTCGACGGCGACGCCGACCGCTGCCTGGCGGTCGACGAGACGGGCGAGCCGCTCGACGGCGACCAGATCATGGCCATCTGCGCCAAAACGCTCGTCGCGCAGGGCAAGCTCGAGGGCGGCGGCTTCGTCGCCACCGTCATGTCGAATATCGGTTTACATAAGTATTGCGCCGAACAGCACCTGCGGCTGCTCTGCGCCTCGGTCGGCGACCGCAACGTGCTCGAGCTCATGCAGAAGGAGCACATGTGCCTGGGCGGCGAGCAGTCGGGCCACATCATCTTCCTCGAGCACGCCACCACGGGCGACGGCCAGCTGACCGCGCTGCAGTTCCTCTCGATCCTCGCCCAGTCGGGCAAAAAGGTCAGCGAGCTGGCCTCCGCCATCACGCACTATCCGCAGGTGCTGCGCAACGTGCGCGTGCAGACGAACGACGAGAAGACCGCCATTCTGGGAAGCGTAGACATGAAGGCCGCCGTCGCGGCCGCGGAGCAGGAGCTGGGGCAGGAGGGCCGCGTGCTTGTGCGGGCCTCGGGCACCGAGCCGCTCATCCGCGTCATGGTCGAGGCCGGCAGCGAGGCGGACGCCGCGCGCGTGACGGATAATCTGGTGAAGAAAGTCGAAATGTTACAAAAAACCCTGTTAAAATAAAATAAATTTTATTGAGTATTGACAATCTGTAAATCATTGCATATAATTAGCGTGGACTTGAGAGAAAACGGCTTCTTATTTGCCAGTTTTCGCTGCACAGCGAGTGCCGTTTCGTTCCGGTCCTTGTTCCGCCTGATAAATCTTCCGGTTTCTCGTTTTACTCTCTCTTTGATGCCAAAACGAAGCAAAGCCCAGATTGTACGGCGCACCCCAGCGCATCCAGCGAAAGCTGATCGCATATAACAGTCCCTGTAACTACGAGCGTGAGCCGCAATTCTCAGGGCAAAAACCATCATTTAGCTAAAAGAGAGGTAAAATCAATGTTCGAAGACAAAACTCTGATCTGCAAGGAATGTGGCAAGGAATTCGTATTCACCGCCGGTGAGCAGGAATTCTACGCGGAGAGAGGCTTCCAGAACGAGCCGCAGCGCTGCAAGGCCTGCCGCGACGCTCGCAAGAACGCCACCCGCGGTCCCAGAGAATATTACACCGCTGTCTGCGCTGCCTGCGGCGGCGAAGCTCGTGTCCCGTTCGAGCCGAAGTCCGACAGACCGGTTTACTGCAGCGAGTGCTTCGCCCGCATGAAGGGCCAGCAGGGCTGATCCTGAGCAGAATCAAGAGCCGCACCGTCCGGTGCGGCTCTTTTTTTGCGCCCGTATTGCGCCCGCGGGCACCCGCCCCGGACAAAACGCCGCCCCCTCCGGAAGACCCGGAGGGGGCGGCGTTCCATATCCGGTTTATTCCCCGGAATCGTAATCCGAATCCGTGTCGACGCGCAGCTTGGCGATGGCGTCGGTCATGGTCTGCGTCTGGTCGGGGAAGAGGCCGCTCGAGATCGCGCTGCGGATCGGCAGCACCTGGAACTCGACGTCGGCGCTGGTCCCGCTGTCCATGATGTAGACCGGCAGGTAGCTGATCTTCGAGATGGTCGTCTCGCCGGTCTCGCCGTCCTTGGTGAACTGCAGGTTCAGGATGCAGGAGATGTTGTAGCCGTCGGCTTCCTTGCCGGTGAGGAAGTTGCCGAGGCTGTAGGCCACGAAGCAGGTCTTCTTGGTGCCGTCCTTGGTCGTGACGGCCTCCTCCTGCATGGGCCCCACCAGATGCGAGTGCGAGCCGAGGATGACGTCCACGCCGTTCTGGAAGAGGATGTCCTTGATCTTGGTCTGCGTGTCGACCGGCTCGAGATCGCCCTCGCCGCCCCAGTGGACCATGGCGACGATCACGTCGGCGGAGACGGCCTTGGCGGCCTCGACCTGCTTGACGATCGCGTCCTCGTTGACCTGCGAGTAGTTGGAGCTGTAGTCGGTGTAGAGAAGATTGATGGCGAACTCCGTGCCGTCCGGCATGGAGCTGTTGTTGACGCCCTTGGTGAAGCCGATGAAGGCGACCTTGATGCCGTTCATGTCCTTGACGACGACGCCGTTCGTCTCGGTGCGCTCGTCCTCGGTGGCGCAGGTGCCGACGTGATCGATCTTGGCCGCGTCGAGATAGTGGATCGTGGCCTGCAGGCCGGTCATGCCGTTCTGGATGCTGTAGGTGTTGGCGGTCTGGACGAGGTCGAAGCCGACGTTCGCGAGCGTGGCCGCGAGCGACTCGGGCGCGCGGAAGTTGGGGAAGCCGGAGTAGGGCGAGCCGCAGAAATTGAGCTCGAGATTGCCGACCGTGAGATCGGCGCCCATCGTGTAGGCGGAGATGGCCTTGAAGCAGTCGTCGAAGCTGTAGGTGCCGTCCGCCTGCTCGGCGTCGGAGATCTGGTTGTCGTAGACCATGATGTCGCCCACGGCGGCGAGCGTCGCGACTGTGTTGGGCTTCGTCTCGACGGCGGAGGCCGAGGCCGAGGCGGCGGAGGAGGATGCGGCGGAGGAGGACGACGGCGCGGCGGCGGCCTGCTTTTTGCTGCATCCGCGCACGATCAGCACGATCACCAGGATCAAGATGAGCGCGAGCACGCCCAGCACGATCCGCTGCTGCATGAGGCGCTTGCGTTTCTGCTCGAGCCTCTTGAGACGGCGCGCCTCGAGCCGCTGCTCGTCGCGCTCGAATTCCTGATCTTCCATAAGATACAAACCCCCTTCGCCTGATATGATTTTATTTCTTCAATTATACAATACGCCGGTCGGATTCACAATGCTTTTTTTGGTTCCCGCCGAAAACGCGCGGAGGAAAGTACATCTTGGCGAATCGGGGAAAATATGATATGATAGGGCAGATTCCGAAAAGGGGAGCTTCCATGAAACCAAAGATTGACAAAAAGCGCCTGCCCAAGCTGATCCTGATCTTTTTCTGCGTGCTGGCCGCGTTCGCCGTCCTCTGGGGCGCGGCGGCCGTTTTTGAAAAGCTGACCCATTACAGCGACAGCGCCGTCGTCCGCTCGTCGTCGTCCTCGTCGTCCTCGTCCGGCAGCTCCGGCCTCATCCCCGGCCTGCCGCTCAACACCTACGAGTCGGGCTCGTTCTACCAGGAGAACGGCTTCACGCGCTATCGCGGGCTCGAGACGCAGACCGGCGTGGACGTCTCGTCCTACCAGCAGACGATCGACTGGAAGGCCGTCGCCGCCGCGGGTGTCGACTTCGCCATGATCCGCGTGGGCTACCGCGGCTATACGGAGGGCGCCATCCAGGAGGACGCGAATTTTAAGACGAACATCCGGGGCGCCCTGGACGCGGGCCTGGACGTCGGCGTCTACTTCTTCTCGCAGGCGATCACCGCCGACGAGGCGAAGGAGGAGGCCGACTTCGTGCTGGACGAGATCTCCGGCTACACGATTGCCTATCCCGTCGTGTTCGACTGGGAGGACGTCGAGACCGAGGCCCGCAGCAGCGGCGTGGACTCCGCCCTGCTCACGCAGTGCGCCCTGACCTTCTGCCAGACGGTCGAGTCCGGCGGATACCGCCCCGCGGTCTATTTCAACCAGCAGTTCGGCTACCAGGAGTATGATCTGCCGACGCTCAAGGATTATACCTTCTGGCTCGCGGAGTACAACACCGCGCCGACCTTCCTCTACGACTTCCAGATGTGGCAGTATTCCAATTCCGGCACGGTGGACGGCATCGAGGGCAGCGTCGATCTGAACCTGAGCTTCCTCGACCGGACGCTGCCGTCCGATTCGTCCGCGTCGTCCTCCGCGTCCGCCTCGTCGTCCTCCGCCGCGCCGTAGACGCCGGCCGGACGAGAAAAACCCGATGCCGTTCCCGGGAGGAACGGCATCGGGTTTGTTTTTTTACAGCGGCTCGCCTTCAACGGGCGCGGCGGGCGTCTCAGGCGTCTCGGGCGCTTCGCCTTCAGCAGGCGCTTCAGGCGTTTCATCTTCGGCGGGTGTTTCGGTCGCCTCGGGCGTCTCGTCCTCCGCGGGCGCGTCCTCCGGCGCCGCGGGCGCCGTTTTGATCTCCACGTAGAACGCCGCGTGCAGGACTCCGTAGAAGAGCGTGGCAAAGAGCACGGCGAAGATTTCAAGCGCGAACAGCAGCACCCAGAACAGCACGCCGACGAACGGCAGCCGCGCCAGCAGCCACAGGATAAAGCACGCGGCCCAGAACACGATGGCCACGAGCATGTCGGCCCAGAACATCTGCGTCTTGCGGCCCATGGTCTCCTCTTTGGAGACGCGGATGGCGTCGGTCGCGGATACGTCGGGCCGCGTCATCAGAATATAGGGCGTGAAGCGGTATTCATAGGCGCGCATGACGCCGAACACAAGGCCCGCGACCGGGATGAGCGACCACAGGAAGATCCAGAGGGACATCCAGGCGAGGCCGCCCGCGACGTGCCAGAAGCGCTCCTTCGTGAACGCGGAGAACAGATAGGTCGTGCGGGGCTCGAGCCCCGTGCGGTAGCAGTTGAGGAAGATCATGGCCATGCTGGCCTCGAGGGCGGCGGCGACCACGAACCCGGCCGGCGGCACGGCGGCGAAGCCGGCCCAGGCCGCGCCGGACAGAAAGACGCACAGCAGCGAGATCCCCCACAGGCGGACAGGCCGTTTGCCTAAAAAGGCGAATGTTTTTTTGTAAATGCTGCCGATCATACGCAAAGCCTCCCATTTGAATTTAACAGTATAATTATACAGTCTCCGCGCCGACAGTGTCAATCCCGCCGGCATAAAAATGTATCCCGCCCTGCAAAATCCGCCCGCCGCACCCTGTCCGATTCGCGGAACGGTCAAGACCGTTCCCTACGGGCAGGTGCGATATTCCACCCGTCCCCGTAGGGCGGGGGCTTGCCCCCGCCGCGATTTCCCGTAAATATTACAAATGCGCGGCACGGCCGGAGGCCGGGCTCGCGCACGGTAATGCGTAAGGCGCACGCGGCCTCCCAATTTCGGAGGATGGGATTCCAAAGGGAAGGGCGCCTTTGTGCAAAGCCCTTCCCTTTGGCGTGCCTTTCTTCCGACTCTTTCCGCACGAGCGGAAAGAATCGGCCCCCGGAGGGATGGACAAGCTGCCGACCACCGCCAGGGCACCCCGGGCGGCTCGCCGCCCCGGCACCGGAAAACGACGCCGTATCCCGCGGGTAGATATGGAATCCGCTCGCTGCAGCCCGCGGAAAAGCGCCCCGGGCCAAAGCCACGGGGCGCCGAAAAGCTCCTATTTGCCGAACAGCGCGTCGCCGGCCTTGTAGATGTCGCCCGCGCCGACCGTGAGCAGAATGTCGCCGGGCCTGGCCTCGCGGGCCAGATACTCCGTGACCTCGGGCAGGGACGGGCAGTAGACGCTGCCGGGGATCTCGGCCGCCAGATCGCCGGACGAGATGCCGATCGTGTTCTGCTCGCGCGCGGCGTAGATGTCCGTCAGCACCGCGATGTCGACGGTCCTGAGCTCGCGCACGAAGTCGCCGAAGAGCGCCTTGGTGCGGGAGTAGGTGTGCGGCTGGAACGCGCAGATCACGCGCTTGTAGCCCATGCTGGCCACGGCGGCGAGCGTCGCGTGCAGCTCGTTGGGGTGGTGGGCGTAGTCGTCGTAGACGTCTGCGCCGTGATAGGTGCCCTTGTACTCGAGCCGTCTGCCCGCGCCGCGGAAGCCGGCGAGCGCCCGCGCGACCGTGTCCCCCGGAATGCCGTAGGCGCAGGAGACGGCCGCGGCGGCCACGGCGTTCATGGCGTTGTGCCGGCCGATGACGCCGAGCTTCAGATGGCAGTAGGGCCGGCCGCGGCACACGACGTCGAGCTCGCTCCAGTCGCGCGAGAAGTTCTCGCCGTACACGTCGTTCGTCTTTTCAAAGCCGAAGGAGGTGTAGACGAGCCCCTCGAGCGTCTTTCTCGTGTTCGCGTCGTCGCCGTTGGCGATGACGAGCCCGTCCTTCGGCACGAGCTCCGCGAAGCGGCGGAACGAGCGCTCGACGTCCTCGAGATCCTTGAAGAAGTCGAGATGGTCGGCGTCCACGTCGAGCACGACGGCGGTCGTCGGGAAGAAGTTCAGAAACGAATTGCAGTATTCGCAGCTCTCGAGAATGATGGTGTCGCCCTTGCCGACGCGGTGGCCCGCCTTCAGAAGCGGCAGGTAGCCGCCGATCATCACGGTCGGGTCGCGCCCCGCCTCGAGGAAGATGTGCGTGAGCATCGAGGTCGTGGTGGTCTTGCCGTGGGTGCCGGAGACGCAGATCGCGTGGCGGTAGGACTGCATGATATAGCCCCAGGCCTGCGCGCGCTCGAAGATGGGGATGCCCTCGGCCCGGGCGGCGGCGATCTCGGGGTTGTCGTTGTGGACGGCGGCGGTGCGGATGACGCAGTCGGCGCCGCGGATGTTCTCGGCGCTGTGGCCGATGAAGACGGGGATGCCGTGCTCGATGAGCTCGCTCGTCGAGACGGAGGCGTTCATATCGGAGCCGGAGATCTCCATGCCCATGCTGCGCAGCACGAGTCCGAGCGGGCGCATGGAGACGCCGCCGATGCCGATGAGGTGGGCGCGTCTGCCGGGCCGGAGATAGTCCGCGATGTTGTGGGTGGCGGTTGCTGTGGTCATACGAGAATCCTCCAAAGAAGACCAATTTCCTGTTGCGCGGAAACCGGAAACTTTCTATAATAAAATAATAGCACCGAATTGATATTATATACTGCTTTGCGCCATAACACAAGGTGAAATTTGCAGCAAAAATCCTGGGATTGGGAGGCGGGGCTCGTGGAAGCGGCAAGACCCGACGAAATTCTGCTCCGTCTGCGCGCGGCGGGGTACGAGGCGTATTATGTGGGCGGCTGCGTGCGCGACACGCTGCTGGGCCGCCCGGTGCACGACTGGGATATCGCCACGGCGGCGGAGCCCGCCCGGGTGCAGACGCTTTTCCCGCGCACCGTCCCGACCGGCCTGCGCCACGGCACCGTGACCGTGCTGACCGGCTCCGGCCAGGCGGAGGTCACGACCTTCCGCGTCGACGGCGACTACCGCGACGGGCGGCACCCCGCCTCGGTGCGCTTCGTCCGCACGCTGCGCGAGGATCTGAGCCGCCGCGACTTCACCGTGAACGCCATGGCGATGGACGAGGCGGGGAGCCTCACCGACCTCTTCGGCGGCCGGGACGATCTCGCCCGGCGGCTCATCCGCTGCGTGGGCGAGCCGGAGACGCGCTTCCGCGAGGACGCGCTTCGCATGCTGCGGGCATACCGTTTCTCCGCGCAGCTGGGCTTTGAGGTCGAAAAAGACACGGAAACCGCCATTTTCCGCTGCGCCGGGCGCACCGCCGCGCTCTCGCGCGAGCGGGTGCGGGACGAGCTTCAAAAGACGCTCCTGTCCGACCGGCCGGAGACCGTGGGCAGAATGGCCGCCGCCGGGCTGCTCGCGCCCTTCGGCATCGCGGCGGGGGACGGCTGGGAGCGCCTGCGGCAGGTGCCGCCGGAGTCCAATTTGCGCTGGGCGATGCTGAAGCTCTGCGCGCCGGCGTGCGCGCTCGCGTCCCTGCGCCTGCCCGCGAAGACGGCGGCGCTCGCGGAGACGGCTGCGCAGAACGCCCGCCCCGGCCGCACGCGGCTCGAGTGGAAGCGGCTCGCCGCGCGGCTCGGCTGGCCCGCCGCCGAGGCCGCGGCCGGTCTGACGGGCGAGCGGGGCGCCGTGCGGGAGCTGCGCGCCTCGGGCGAGTGCGTGAGCTTAAAGGAGCTCGCGGTCACGGGCCGGGATTTCCCGGAGCTCGCGGGCCGGGCCGTCGGCCAGACGCTGGACGCGCTTTTGCAGCACGTCCTGGAGCATCCGGAGGACAACACCCGCGCGGCGCTGCTGGCCCGCGCGAAAACCATCCGTCCGGGACAGGCTTAGCTTGCCCCGTTTGGGCGCGCGCCATCGGCGCCGGGGAGGAAAACCGTGAAAAACGTGAAATTTACCGTGCAGAATACGCTCGCGGGCGCGGGGTCGGAGACCGTGGCGCTGGAGCTGCCCGTCTCGCCGGAGGAGGAGGTCCTCCTGCGCGCCGGAAAGCCGGACGCGCTCGCGCCGCTCTTCGCGCGCGTCTGCCGCGAGGCCGACGGGGAGTTCGACTATCTCGGCGGCTGCGAGGAGCGCCCGGAGACGCCCCGCCGCCTCGCGGTCGTCCGCTGGGCCTTTCCGGCGGAGCCGTAGGGGCGGGGAGAGGATCCCACCCCCGGAACAGAGAAAGAACGGGCGGGGCATCGTGAAAAAATGCCCCGCCCGCAGTTTATTTTTCCTCCGCCAGCCGCCTGGCCTCGTCCAGCGAGCAGCCGCGCTCCCTGGCCGCGCGGGCCAGGTCCTCGTACTCGAACTTCTCCCGCCGGACGCCCCAGCCGCTCGCGATCTTCCGCCGCACGGGGCCGAGCGCCGTCTCGTCCGTCACGCTCTCGCGCGCGAGCGTGTATCGCCTGCTGACGCTCTCGCGCACGCCCAGGGTCGTCGTGTGCCGGAACAGCAGCTTCACCATCTCGCCCTTCTGCGCCTCGCGGCACATGACCGTGAGCAGCACGCCGGGGCGGGATTTTTTCATGCCGACGGCCGTCGTGTAGACCTCGAGCGCGCCCGCGTCGAACAGCCGCTCCTGCGCGAAGCCGATCGCCTCGGGCGTCATGTCGTCGAGATTGCAGCTGAGCTCCGAGACCGTGTCGCCCGCCTCGTCCGTCTCGCCGAGCAGCGCGCGGACGCAGTTGGCGGCCTCAAAGTCCTTTTTGCCCATGCCGTAGCCGATCCGCTCCACGCGCAGCACGGGCATCGGGCCGAAGCGCGAGGCGAAGTGCCGCAGCAGCGCGGCCCCGGTCGGGGTACAGAATTCGCCGGGGTATTCGCCCGCATAGACGGGCACGCCCTCGAGCAGCAGCGCCGCCGCGGGCGCGGGGACGGGCAGCAGCCCATGCGCGCAGCGCACCTGGCCGAAGCCGACGCGGACGGGGGAGACGATCACCTGCCCGGGCGCGAGCTCCGCCATGGCGAGGCAGGCCGCCGCGATGTCCGCGAGCGCGTCCATCGTGCCGAGCTCGTGGAAGTGGATCTCCGCGACCGGCACGCCGTGCACGCGGCTCTCGGCGTCGGCGATCCCCGCGTAGACCGCGCGCACGTCCGCCTTCACGGCGGCGGGAAGCGCGAGCGCGTCCACGAGCGCCCCGATCTCCGCCATGCCCCGGTGGGCGTGGTGGTGATGGCCGTGTTCGCCGTCATGGGCGTGGTCCTCCGGCTCGCCGCTGTGGGCGTGCTCCTCCTCCGCCTCGCCGTCCACGAGCACCTCAAAATGCGTGCCCGTGACGCCGCACTTGACGCTGGGCCGCGCCGAGACCGTCACGCCGGGCAGACCCAGCGCGTTCAGCTGCTTCAAAAAGCCCTCGCGGTCGGGCAGCAGCTCCCACAGAGCCGCGGTGAGCATGTCGCCCGCCGCGCCCATGCCGCAGTCGAGATAGAGCGTTTTCATCCCTTCGCCTCCCGGTGATTGATGAGATTGGCCTGATAGCCCGCGCCGAAGCCGTTGTCGATGTTCACGACCGACACGCCGCTGGCGCAGGAATTGAGCATCGCGAGCAGCGCCGCGACGCCGCCGAAGGACGCGCCGTAGCCGACGCTGGTCGGCACCGCGATCACGGGGCAGTCGGCCAGACCGCCGATCACGCTCGCGAGCGCGCCCTCCATCCCGGCGACCGCCACGATGACGGACGCGCGCATGATCTCGTCCGTGTGCGCGAGCAGCCGGTGCAGGCCCGCGACGCCCACGTCGTAGAGCCGCACGACGCGGCTGCCCAGCACCTCGGCCGTGAGCGCGGCCTCCTCGGCCACGGGAATGTCGCTCGTGCCCGCCGCCGCGACGACGACGCTGCCGAGCCCGTCGGGCTCCGGCATGGGGCCGACGATGCCGACGCGGGCCTCGTCGTGATAGTTGAGTGCCAGCTCCGCCCCGACCGCCTTCGCGGCCTCGGGCGAGAGCCTCGTGATGAGCACGGTCTTCTGCCCGGCGCGCAGCATCGCCTGCGCGATGCCCGTGATCTGCGCGGGCGTCTTGCCCGCGCCGTAGATGACCTCGGCCGCGCCCTGGCGCATGGCCCGGTGGTGGTCGACCTTCGCGTAGCCCAGGTCCTCGAACGGCGCCTGCCGCAGCCGGATTGCCGCGTCCTGGACGCTCACCGCGCCCGACGCCACCTGTTCCAAAAGCTCCTGCACGTCGTGATTCATTTCCGCGCCTCCAAATCCAGCAAAACCGCCGTATAGTCGCCGCCCAGCGCGGCCAGCAGCGCCGCGCGCTGCGCCAGAATGCCCGCCAGCTGCCCGGCCGGGGCCTGAATCCGCGCCGCGCCGCCGAAGAGCCGCACGCGGAAATCGGAAAAGCCGAGCGAGAAGAGCAGGTCCTCCGCGCGCTCCGTCGCGGCGAGCTTCTCCCGCGTGAGGCGCTCGCCCGCCGGGATGCGCGTGGCGAGGCACGCGTAGGCGGGCTTGTCCCAGGTGAAGAGCCCCGCCTCGCGCGAGAGCCGCCGGATCTCCGGCTTCGTGAGCCCGCACTCGCGCAGCGGCGAGCGCACCGAGAGCTCGCGCAGCGCGCGCATCCCGGGCCGGTCGTCCGCGTCGTCCGAGGCGTTCGTCCCGTCGAGCAGGACCGTGTACCCGTCCTCGAGCGCCCGGGCCGCGATCGCGCCGAAGATGCGCTTCTTGCAGAAATAGCAGCGGTTTTCGGGGTTGGCCGCCACCGCGTCGTCCGCCAGCACGTCGACCGGCAGCACGGTCAGCTCCGCGCCCAGCTGGGCCGCGAGGCGCCTGGCGTCGGCCAGCTCGAAGGCGGGCTGAAAGACGGAGTTTACATAATATGCACGCACCCGCGCGCCCGCCTGCCCGGCCGCGTACAGAAGGTAGGACGAGTCGACGCCGCCCGAGAAGCCGAGCGCGGCCTCGGGGATGCCGCGGAAAAATTCGGATAGCTCCATGCCGGTCTCCTGAAAAGCAAAATTTGATTTTACGTTACCACAGCGGCGCGGAAAAAGCAAGCCGCGCGGCGGGTGGGCTTGCAATTTGGGGCGAAACGTGGTATGGTGTATCCGACAACGGGGGCCCGCCCCCTGCATAGGGTTCGAGTGCCGTCCGCAGTCCTCCGGGGCCGGGGCGGAGAATAGAGAATCAGGTGAAAGACCTGAACGGGACCGCCGCTGTAAGCGCGGAGACCGCACACGGGGCGAAAGCCCGTCATTGGGAGACCGAGAAGATGGTGTGCAGCCGACGAAGCGCAAGTCAGAAGACCTGCTCGAATTGCTCCTCTCACGGAAGCCTGAGAACAGGGAGAACAGCGTGGAAATTCGGCCGCGGCAGCAATTTGGCTGCCGCGGATTTTTTATGCCCGGGAGGCGACAGACATGGCGCACGATCACAACTCCGGCCCCGTCTCGCGGATCGACCAGGAGGCCTACCGCTCGAACCTGCGCCGTCTCAGCCCCGTGTGGAAGCTGGCGGTGTCGCTGACGCTGCTCGTTTTGTGCGTGTCGCTGCGGAGCATCCCCGTCTCGCTCTTCGTGCTCGCGAGCACGGCGGCCGTCCTCTGCCTCGCGGGAAAAACACCGCCGCGCCTCTATCTGGAGGCGCTCGGGACGCCCTTCGTCTTCATCCTGCTGGGCACGATCGCCGTCGCCCTGGAGGTCGGGCGCGCGCCCGCGGGCGACTGGAGCGGCCGGTTTCTGGGGCTCTGGTGGTCGTGCTCGCGCGCGGGCCTGCTCCGCGCGGCGCAGCTCGCCGCGACGGCGCTCGGCGCGGTGTCCGCCCTGTACCTGCAGACCATGACGACGCCCGTGAACGAGATCACCTCCGCCCTGGCGGCGCTGCACGTGCCGGGGCTTCTCATCGAGCTGACCTATCTCATCTACCGCTTTATTTTCCTGCTGTCCGCGACCGCGCGGCAGCTGCGCGCGGCGGCGCAGTCGCGCCTGGGCTACTGCGGCTTCGGCCGCTCGCTCAAAACCTTCGGCACTTCCATGGGGACGCTGCTCGTCCTGTCTCTGCGCCAGGCGGGCGACTACTACGACGCGATGCTCTCCCGCGGCTACGACGGCAGCCTGCGGTTTTACGAGGAAAAGAAGCCGGTCACGGCCGTCCAGGCCGCGCTCGGCGCAGCCTGGGCGCTCTGCCCGCTGGCCGTCTGGCTTGTGACGAGGTGAAGCATGACGAACGAACCGATCCTGGAGGTGCAGAACCTCCGCTACTGCTACGACCGCGGGCGCGAGGCGCTGCACGTCGACCGCTTCGCGCTGCGCAGAGGCGAGCGCGTCGCGGTGCTGGGCGCGAACGGCGCGGGCAAGTCGACCTTTTTTCTCTGCCTCAACGGCGTCCTGGAGGCGCAGGGCCGCATCCTGCTCTCCGGGAAGGAGATGACGCGCCGCGGCCGGAACGAGCTCCGCCGCCGCGTCGGCATCGTCTTTCAGGACCCCGACAGGCAGATCATCGCCTCGACGGTGGGGGAGGAGGTCTCGTTCGGCCCCATGAACCTGCGCCTGCCTCTGGAGGAGGTCGCGCGGCGCGTGGACGAGTCGCTGCGGTATCTGGATCTCGCGTCGTTCCGCGACCGCCCGGCGCACTACCTGAGCGGCGGCGAGAAAAAGCGCGTCTCGATCGCGGACATCCTCGCCATGGAGCCGGAGATCCTCGTCTTCGACGAGCCGACCGTGAGCCTCGACCCCAAAAACGTCGAGCTCTTCGAGCGGGTGCTGGACAGGCTCCGCGCCGAGGGGCGGACGGTGCTCATCTCGACGCACAACGTCGATTTCGCCTACCGCTGGGCCGAGCGCGCCGTCGTCATGAAGGACGGCGCGATCGAGGCCGACGGCCCGGCGGACGAGGTGCTCTCGGACGAGGCGCTGCTTGCGCGGTGCAGCCTGCGCCCGCCCGCGCTGCTGGAGCTCGCGCGGCTGCTGCGCGAAAAGGGCGTGCTGCCGGAGGACGTCCCGCTGCCGCGGGACGTGGAATCGTTTAAAAAGATCTGGGAGGGACAGAAATGAAAAAACAGGAGCACGCGGCGTTCTCGCTCTCGCTGCTGCCGGCGCTCGCGGCGCTGCTCGCGGGGAGCGCGGGCGCCATGCACATCATGGAGGGCTATCTGCCCGTCGGGCACTGCATCCTCTGGGGCGCGGTCAGCCTGCCGTTTTTCGTGCTGGGCTTTTTCCGGATCCGCAGATCGCTCGCGGAAAACCGGAAGAACATCGTCATGCTCGCCATCTGCGGCGCGTATGTGTTTCTGCTCTCCTCGCTCAAGATCCCCTCGGTCACGGGCAGCTGCTCGCACATGACCGGCACCGGCCTCGCGGCCATCCTCTTCGGGCCGTCCGTGACGACCGTGCTGGGCGTCATCGTCCTGCTGTTCCAGGCCATTCTGCTGGCCCACGGCGGGCTCACGACCCTGGGCGCCAACACGTTTTCCATGGCCATCGCGGGGCCGCTGCTCTCGTGGGCGATATACAGGCTGTTCGGGAAGCTGCGCTGGAACCGCCGCGCCGGGGTGTTCCTCGCGGCGTTTCTGGGCGATCTGTTCACCTACTGCGTCACAAGCTTCCAGCTGGCCTGGGCCTACCCGTCCGAGACGGGCGGCGTCTGGGCCTCGGCCCTCAAGTTCCTCGCGGTCTTCGCCCCGACCCAGCTGCCGCTGGCCGTGCTGGAGGGCGTTTTGACCGTCATCATCCTGGTCGTGTTTGAGAACTACGCCCAAAAGGAGCTGGACGCCGTCGGCTATCGGACGGGAGGCTGAGCGATGAAAAAGAAGGATAAGATCCTGCTGCTCGTGCTGATCGCGGCGGCGGTCGCGCTCATCGTGGTGCCGGTCGTCCTGCAGCGCGGGGCCGACTTCGGCGGCTCCGACGACGCGGGCAGCGACACGGTCGGGCAGATCGACGAGGGCTATACCCCCTGGGCGACGCCGATCCTCGAAAAACTGCTCGGCGGCGAGGTGCCGCCCGAGCTCGAGACGCTCTTGTTCTGCGTGCAGACCGGCATCGGCGTCGGCGTCGTCGCGTTCTTCACCGGCCGCTTCGTCGAGCGCAGGAAGCAGGAGAAGCTCCGGGAAGAGGAGAAGCGCGCGGATAAACCGTAATCGCGGCCAAACCAAAAAAGGGCAGCGGCACATTTTTGTGCCGCTGCCTTTTTCGGCGGAGCCGCCCGGGCCGAATCCGAGCCGAAAGCGCTCTCCGCGCCTCTCCGGCGCAAAATTGCCCCGGTTATCCTGTAAGCAGGAAGATTGTCATGCGCCTTAAGCCTGTACGGCGAACATGCGGTATCGGTTTTGGCTGAGCCTGAAAAAGCCCCGGATGGAGAGCCAGATCAGCGCGGTCAGGACGACGTAATATACCGGCAGAGCGGCGCTCAGGTACGCGGCCGCAACGTATTTCCTGACGTATGTGCCGTCCAGAAGAATGTAGATCAGCATCTGCCCGGAGCCGCCCACAAGCGGCCGGAGCAGCGCGGCGCGGAGCCCCACGTAACCGACTCCCGCCGCCAGCTGCCAGCGGTCCGCGGCGGTGCATTCCCGCGTGCTGACGGTCACGAGCCCGCATATATACAGGGCGCCGTGGCAGAACATTGCGATGTAAATGTCGTAAGGCGCGTAGGAATTGTAGATCGGCCCGCCGGCAGCGATCATGCCGATATAGTAAAAGAATCCGGCCATGAGGCCCGAATAGGCCGCCCAGCTCCGGGCCTTGGCGCGTCCCGTCAGCAAAATCGCCGGCACAGCGAAATACGCGACCGTGGAGAACTCCACCGGAATGCGGAATTCATGAAACACGAGGGGATAAACCAGCGTATACCGCAGCACATTGCCCAGCAGCAGCGCAAGGCAAATGCCGCGCATGGCTCTGCCGCCGACGTCCCCGTAGGCTTTCGACAGCCGGTAGGCCAACAGGTTTATTCCGCAGAAGAAGACGAACGCCACCGCGTTGAGCCCGTACATACCTCCGCCTCAATTCAGGCCCGTGTAGCCGAACCAGCCCCAGGCATGCCAGAAGGAAAGCGCATGCGCGGAAAGCATGGATACGAGCATGCCGAGCACAAAACAGATGGCAAAGGCGGCCAGCGAGACAAGCGCGAACTGCCGGAGCGTGCGGCGCATTTTTGCCGGCAGCTGGGGGTTCGTCGGGATGGGCGGCAGGATGGGTCTGCCGGACGCCGCCGCCATGGAGTTGTGCTGGAAGCGCGCGAAGGAGCGCATGAGCTGCCGCAGATAGGCTGCGACATAAATGCATCCGACGGCGGCGAGAACGGTCAGGGCGGCAAGGCACAGGCCGAAAATCGCGCCGCACCAGTACGGCATGGCCGGAATCCACGAATGAATGTTCAGGCCCAATAACAGGCACACGGACAGCGTGCCGGTCGCGGCGGCGGCTGCCGCCATGGCCGCCTCAAAAGCCCAGAGGAGCGCAAAGCATATGGCGGCAAAAAGGTCTGCGAAAACAAGCCCGATCACGGTTACAAGCTTTCTGCCGCCTCGTTTTTCTCCGCTGCCGTCGTTTTCAAACTGGGCGGCCAGCTCCGCAGGCTTGCCGAGCTTCGCGGCAATTTCCTCCTCCGTGTAACCGTCCGCCAGCTTAAAGGCGAAATGCTCCTCATATTCGCCCAGAATGTCGTCCACATCCTCGATACCGTTCTTTTTGAGCTCGTTCTCCAGCTTGGAGAGAAATTCATTTTTAGTCATTGTTATCATCCTCCAGCAGCGCGCGTATCGACTTTGCAAAGTCGAGATACTCCGCGCGTTCATTTTGAAAAGTCTGTTTGCCGAGGTCGGTCAAAGAGTAGTACTTTCGCGGCGGGCCGCCGCTCTCCTCCTGCAGATAGGTTGTCAGCACTCCGTCGCTTTTCAGCTTTCGCAGAATCGGGTAAACCGTGCCGTCCGCAATGTCGATGTGGTTTGACAGATACTCGGAAATCTCATATCCATAGCAGTCGTGCTTTTTCAGCAGCGCCAGAACGCAGAGCTCCAGCACGCCTTTTTTGTATTGCGTATTCACATGCTCCCTCCTTCATCAGTATTGCTTCCTATTACACTATTGAATTATATTCAGTAGTAGTGCATTTGTCAAGACCGATCTGAAAATAAAGTGAGGACTGGAACCGTTTTCTTCGCCGGCGCATCTATGCAGCCGGGAGGGCCCGGATGCGATGGATCCTGAAAATGGAACAGAACCGCGGGGAGGCATCAATCGGATGCCTCCCCGCGGTTTCGCTATCTGGAATATCGGTACCTGCCAGGTATGCTTTTTTGTGTACAGCGAAGAAAACCGGCAGACAGAATCTGACGTTAACACAGAAAGGCCGCAAACAGGAAAGTAACAGGAAGTATAACGGAAGAAACTCGCGTAAAATCCATGCTACAACACACGGGCGGCGGAAGTCAGAATCGTCTCAACGTCTTTCCTGCCCAGGGGCAAGAAGGCGCCGACGGAACTGACACCGGCGGGGAAAACGCGGGCAGAGAGCGCTCCGACGTCTTTCACGTCGATCCCCAGCTCGGAGAGGGTCTGCGGCATGCGAAGCGAGCGGAAAAAGGCGCGCGTGCTGCAAATTCCTGCGAATGCGGCCTCGTCCGGATGCGTCGGATCGGCCGCGCAGCCGAAGACCTCGCGGGCGAATCTTGCGAAGCGGCTCACATCGTGCCGGTATACGTACTCCATCCATGCCGGCAGCACGACGGCCAGGCCGGCGCCGTGCGCGCAATTGCTCTGCGCCGACAGGGCGTGCTCGATCATATGGCTCGCCCAGTCCTGCTCGCGTCCGACGCCGCACAGATCGTTGTGCGCCAGTGTTCCGGCCCACATCAGTTCGGCGCGCGCGTTATAATCTTCCGGGCGGGAAATGACCGTCGTTCCGGCTTGCACAATGGCGCGCATCAGACCTTCGCAGAGCTGATCCGAAACGGATACATGCGGCGTATTGGAGAAATACCGTTCGCATACGTGAGCGAACATGTCTGTAATGCCGCAGGCGCTCTGATATGCCGGAAGCTGCAGGGTGTACATGGGATTCAGAATGGAAAATCTGGGACGAAGGGCTTCGCCGGAGGCGCAGATCTTTTCTCCGGTTTCACAGCTTGTAATGACGCAGTCCATAGACCCTTCGCTCCCGGAAGCCGCGATCGTCAGAACGGTGCCTACCGGAAGCGCATGCTGCACCGGCTCACCGTTTGCGAAGAAACGCCAGAAATCCCCGCTGCAGACCGCGCCGAAAGCGATGGCTTTGGCAGAATCAATGACGCTTCCGCCGCCGACGGCGAGAATAAAATCCAGATGCTCCGTCCGGCAGAGCGCAATGCCGGTGCGAACGAGGTCGCTTCTGGGGTTCGGCACGACGCCGGCCAGCTCCACATATTCGATGTTGGCTTCGCAAAGCGCGCGGCGAACCGCATCCAGCGCGCCGCAGCGCTCGGCGGCTTTCCCGCCGTAGTGGAGTAAAATACGCGTCCCGCCGAAACGGCGGACAAGCGAACCGACCTGCGCGGTGCTTTCCGGTCCGAAGGAAAAGTAGGTCGGAGCGTAGAATGTAAACGGCAGCAAACAGATACGCCTCCCTATGCCGAATGTTCGCCCAAGGCGGGACTGAGCGCCGTGGGGGTGCCAATTCCCTGCGCATAGGCTGCAATCTGCGCGGAGCCCTCTACATATTCGGCGCGAATATAGGCCTCGTCGAGATCCGCGCCGACCGTCAGCACGCCGTGGTTTGCCAGCAGGCAGCCGCCGGCGGATTTTAAGAGCGGCGTGACGGATTCGCCGACAGCCGCCGTGCCCGGCTCGGCAAAGGGAGCGCATTGTACGGCTCCGCCCAGATAATATCCCATCTCGACTAAGATCTGCGGGATGGGTCTGCGGCAGGCGGCAAAGGCTGTTGCGAACGGAGAATGCGTGTGGAATACGGCGTTGACATGCGGATATTCCCGATAAACGGCTGCATGCATTCTCCATTCCGAGGAAGGATCGTGCTTTCCGGACAGGATGCGGCCGTCCAAATCTATGACCACAATGTCCTCCGGCAGCATGGTTTCATAGCGGATGGAGGAGGGCGTGATGAGAATAACGCCGTCCTCGCGAAGATAAACGCTGAGATTGCCGCTCGTTCCGGCAAACAGCTTCGCCGCAAACGCGCGCTGCGCGGTTTCGACGATCTGCCTGCGTAAAGTATCGTATTGCTTCATGGTCTTCCTTTCCAATCTGATTATTCGGTATCGTATTCGCCGGTGCCGCCCAGCTCATAATAACGCTGCAGATCATACGGCGTAAAAATGCCGCAGTCGGTGACAACGCCGCTGATCAGTTCCGGCGGGGTAATGTCAAACGCGGGGTAATATCCCTTGACGCCGTCGCGCGCGGTTTTTACGCCCATTGCCTCGAGCGTGAAAGACGGGTCGCGCATTTCAATTTCAATATCGCCGATTTTTGGATGCACGCGATCCGGCGCGCCGGTGACGAAATAGGGGATACCCATATATTTGGCGCAGATGGCAATCTGAAAAGTACCGACTTTGTTTACGACGTGCCCATCCATACAAATCGCGTCGGCAGCCGAGGTAAAAACGTCGATATGCTCGCGCTGCATGACAAAGGCGGGCATATTGTCGGTAATGACAGTCACATCGTAACCCATTTCATAGGCAACCGTGGCCGTCAGCCGCGCGCCCTGGAAATAGGGGCGCGTTTCAGGGCAGAAGATCCGGAGCTCTTTTTTCATGGCGGAGGCTTCTTTCAGCATGAAGCCGACGATCTCTTCTCCAAAACACTGCGTCATGACGGCGCCTCTGGAGGGGAAAAGGCCGGCAAGATAGCTGCCCATCTTTTCACACTTTTCGTAGCGCATGTTATTTGCACGGATCGTATGCGCGACGATGGCTTCGCTGAGGTTTTCCCCGGCTGCAAGGGCCTTGCGGGCCGCGCTCAGAGCGCCTTCGCAAACCTGGCGCATACGGGCGACGGTCGTTGGACGCGCGTGCGAAATGGTGTAGGCTGCCTGCTCCAGAAAACAAAGCTGCTGTTCTCCGGATAGATTGCGGCATTCATACGCCGCAAGGGCCATGCCCATGGCGGCGGCGGTGTAAGGACCGCCGCTTTGCGTGACCATATCGGTGATTGCCTGAGCGACTTCGCCGTGCGTTTTGCACACGACGAATTCAACCTTGCGCGGATACACTCTCCGGTCGAGGATGCGGACCGCTCCGTTTTCATACCAGGCGATGTTTTCGTATTGCAGCATAAAGGCAAGACCGCAATCTGCGCGCTGTATCATTTTTTTCCTCCTGTTCCGTCTTCGCCGATCGCAGAGAAGAGCCGATCGACGCTTTTTTTCATCCGATAACGGATGGACTCCTCGTCCAGCGTATCATACTGTCCGTCCCGATAGAGAATTTTACCGTCCACCATCGTCATGCAGACGTCGCTTCCCTGCGCGCTGTAGCAAACGGCCTCCAGCGGATCCAGCAGCGGATACAGGTGCGGCGCATCCGTATTGAGCGCAATGATGTCGGCCTTCTTTCCCACGGACAGAACGCCGGTATCCGGGCGGCCCTGCAGACGAGCGCCGTTCACGGTCGCCATGCGGATACAGTCCAGCGGCAGCAGGGCGTCGGGCGTTTTCAGGACCCCGTTGTGCAGGATGGACGCGATGTGAAGCTCCTCAAACATGTTGAGATTGTTGTTGCTGGCGGCCCCGTCGGTTCCGAGCGCCACGGTCATTCCTTCTTTTTGCATCCGGACGACGGGCGCCGTGCCGCTGCCGAGCTTGAGATTGCTGGTTGGGTTGTGAACCGGCATGACGCCGCAGCGGCGCAGCAGATGAAGGTCGTCCTGGGTCACGGCAACGCAGTGCGCGGCGGCGGTGGGAGAACGAAAGACGCCCAGATCCGCGAACCACTGCGCCGGCGTTTTTCCGCGGCGGGCCACGCAGGCGGCATGTTCTCTGTCCGTTTCCGAAAGATGCAGCTGGATGCGCCCGTTTCGTTCGGCGCAGGCTTCCGCAACGGCGCGAACGACGGGCTCGGTCGAGGTGTATTCGGCGTGAATGCCGAAGTCGACCCGAATCCGGTCGTCGGCGCGGCCGTGCCAGCGCTCATACAGCCGCAGTGCGTTTTGAATGTCGCGGTTATTTTCCGGCAGAGCGTCCGGATCGAATTCCGTCACGCCCTCGCAGAGATTGGCCTTGATGCCGGCCGACGCCGCGCATTCCGCCATCGTTTCCGGGAAGAGGTACATATCGCTGAAGGAGGTGGTGCCGGTGCGCAGCATTTCCATCAGGGCGGCTTCGCTGCCGGCGCGGATGTCCTCGGGGCGCATACGCGCCTCCAGGGCGAACATCCGGGCAAGCCATTGATCCAAAGGAAGATTGCCGCCGAGTCCGCGCAGAAGCACCATCGCCGCATGCCCGTGACAGTTGACGAGACCCGGAAGCAGCAGACGGTGAGACAGGGAAATGGTGCGGTCATAGTGTTCGGCGGGCGGCTGCCCGCCGATGTAACGGATATATGCGCCGTCGATTCCCAGGTACGCCTGGCGCAGAAAGCGGGGCTGCGCGTCGGTGTCGGCCAGAATATCGCAGTTCTGCAGCAGCGTTTTCATAAATTCTGAATAATGGATTCTACATAGTGCGCAAAGGAGGGCGCAATCCGCGCGCTTGTTTCTTCAACCTCGGTGTCGCCGATGGGACGGTCGAGCATACCTGCGCAGAGATTTGCAATGACGGAAAGCGCCAGCAGCGGCATTTTGCAATGTGCGGCGGTCAGCGCCTCGGGCACTGTGGACATGCCGACCGCATCGCCGCCGAGAATGCGGGCAGCACGGATCTCCGCGGCCGTTTCGTACTGCGGACCCGGGAAATAGAAATACACGCCCTCGTGCACACGATTCACATAATTGTCCGCCAGACTGAGCGCAAGCTTGCGCAGCCGCGGCGTGTACGTCTCGCTGACGTCAAAGAAGCGGTCTCCAAATTCGTCGACGTTCGGCCCCCGCATCGGACTCGGACCCGCAAAACGGATATGATCCTTAATAATCATGATGTCGCCCGGCATGTAACCGGTGTTGATTCCGCCCGCCGCGTTGGTGAGAATGGTCACCTTGGCGCCAAGGAGCTTAAAAAGACGGATCGGCGCAGTCAGCTGCTCAAAATCATAGCCTTCATAATAATGGAATCTTCCGGACATACACACAACCTTACGGCCCTGGATGGTCCCGAAAATCAGCTTTCCGGCGTGGCCTTCAACGGTGGAAACCAGGAAGTTGGGAATCTCGCTGTAGGGAATGACAATGGGATTTTCAATCCGTTCGGCGAACGGCCCGAGGCAGGACCCGAGAATGATGGCGATTTCCGGCTCAAAATCGGTGACCGACCGGATATAATCGGCGCTTTTCTTAAAATAATCATACGTGTACGTCATGCTGTTTCCTCCTGATGTTTAAAAATGTTGTTAAATCTTTGAAAATCTGTGGTTCATGCAGAACGAATTGTAACACAATCTAAAATGAGTGTCAATATAATCTAAAAAAATAAAAATAATGACAGATATTTGTGAAAAATCCCAAACAAGGACTAGACAATCGCAGAAAAACATGCTATGCTGATGACACAAAACAAAATAAAGAAAGAAATAAGCAGAAATACAAACATTTATAAATGTCAAGGGAGCGATTGAATGCTGGCGATCGAACGGCACAATGCAATCAAGGAAATGCTGCAGCAGCAGGACTGCGTATCCATTACGGAGCTTAGCAAGCAGTTTGGCGTGACAGAGGAAACGATACGAAGGGATCTCGAGAAGCTGAGCGCCGCCGACAAGAATATCGACCGCGTCCACGGCGGCGCATACCTCATTAAAAACGCGGATCTTGAGGCGCCGTTTGAGATGCGCAAGGAAATGCTGGTAGAGGAGAAGAGAAGCATCGCGATGCTGGCCGCAAAGTACATTGAAAGCGGCGACTGCATTATGCTCGATTCCAGCACGACCGCGCTGCAGCTGGCGGTGCTTTTGAAGGAAACAACGCAGCAGCTGACCGTGATCAGCAACTCCATCAGCGTTGTGAACGAACTTTCCATGTCAAAAAACATCCGGGTGATCTGCATCGGCGGTTCGCTCAGGCACAATTCGCAGAGTTTTGTGGGTTACGCCGCCACGCAGGCCCTGTCGGAGTATCGCGCGAACAAGGCGTTCGTCAGCTGCTCCGGCATTCACCAGACGCTCGGCATCACCGACAACAGCGAAGGCGAGGCGCAGGTGCGCCGCTTAATGCTGACGAATGCCGCTCGCCGAATTATGCTGGTGGACTCCGAAAAGTTCGGTCGCAGCGCCTTTCACCATATCGCGCCCATGGACAGCATCCATACGATCATTACGGATATGGAACCGGAATTGCCATGGCGCGATCTGCTGCGCGAAAAGCGGATCGAGCTGGTGTGTGCCTCGGCAAAAGAGTGATGAACTGACGTCAGTCAGAAAAGAAAAGGAGAATAACAATGAAAAAAGCCATCGCAATACTTCTTGCCGCCTTGATGCTGTTGTCCGTGCTGAGTGCCTGCGGTGCCGAAACGAAGACAGACGTCTCCGCGAAGCAAAAACGGATCGCAGTGATCTGCGGCACTGTGGGAACGAACCTCTTTCTGACCCAGATCGTCGACGAGGTCAAATCGCTTCAGTCTTCATATAACTATGACTATAGTATTATTGAGTGCAGCGACGCAGATGAGTGGCAGACGAATTATGAATCGGCCGTCATGGAAAATTATGATCTGATCGTCGGCGTGGGCTGGGAATCCGCCGAATACGCGAACAATGCACAGCTGGAGCACCCGGATGCCGCAACCTATGTGGTCATCGATACGGATGCAGGCAATGAAAACGTCACCAGCATTACCTACAATGAGGAGCAGGCTGCCTATATCATGGGCGTGATGGCCGGAGCGGCCTTTCCGAAGGAAAAGCAGTACGGGTTTATTGACGTTTTTGAAAACAGCGGCTGGGAGTATCGCTGGGGCTTCATGGAGGGCGTGAAATCCGTCAATCCCGGCGCGAAATTCCTTTTCAATTATACGAATAATTACAGCGACACAAGTCTCGCCTATGAGTACGCCAACCAGCAGCAGGCGGCGGGCTGCACGTATATTTTCGGCTGCGCCGCGGCGTCGAACGAGGGAATTTTCCAGGCGGCCCTGGAGCTTGCAAAAGCCGGAAAACCCATCTACAGCGTAGGCCAGGATGCCGACGCCACGACGCCGGACAATCCCTATATTCTCTCCTCGCAGCTGAAGAATACCGGCGTCACAATGGGATGGGTTATTGAAAACTTCCTCGCAGGCACACTGCCCAAAGGCCTGATTGAGCAGGATCTGGCGGACGGCGCGGTCGGCGCAACGCATATCACAAACAAGGGCAAGTATCTCAACGAAGAAATCCTGACGCCTGAGGTCATCGAGCAGTGCAAGCAGGCAGTGGACGATATTGTAAGCGGCAAACTGGTCCTGAAAATCACCCCGGAATCGGAATACGACTATTAACACAGCCCGAAACCCTCCGATCGGGCGGCTCGGGCTGCCTGACGATTAATTCAAAAGGCGGAAGCATTATGGTCTTTGAAATGAAGAACATCGTAAAAAACTATGGAAGCCTGTGTGCGAACGACCATGTGAGTATTCATCTGAACAAGGGAGAAATTCTGGCGATTATCGGGGAAAACGGCGCGGGAAAATCTACCATTACGAAGATATTATACGGTCTGGAAAAGCCCGACGAGGGCGAGATCTTCGTTGACGGGAAACAGGTGCGTTTCCGCAGCCCCACGGACGCGATGGCGGTGGGAATCGGCATGGTGCAGCAGCATTTTATGCTGTTTGAATCGATGAGCATAGCGGAAAACATCGTGTTTAAGAATGAGATCACGAAGGGCCCCTTTTTGGACCGGAAAAAGACGATCAAGACAGTTACGGCGCTGTCGAAGCAGTACGGACTGGAGATCGATCCGGAAGCCAAAATCGAAGACTGCTCCGTCGGCATTCGCCAGCGGGTGGAAATCCTAAAAATTCTATATCAGAATGCAAATATCATCATCTTTGACGAACCGTCGGCTGTCCTGACGCCGCTGGAAGTCGAGGCGCTGCTGGAAACCATGAAGCAGCTTGCAAAAATGGGGAAGAGCATCGTCCTGATCACCCATAAGCTGCACGAGGTCATCAGCGCGGCAGACCGCATCTATGTCATGCGGAGAGGACATGTCGTTGCCGAGCGGATCAAGAGCGAGACGAACAGCGATGAACTGGCCTATCTCATGGTCGGCAAGCAGATGGAACTGCGCCAGATCAAACCGCAGCCGGCAGGGCGGCAGCTGCTGCAGGTTCGCTCGCTTTCCCTGATGAGCGGCGGACGGGATGTGCTGCGGGACGTCAATTTGCAGGTTTCCGCGGGAGAAATCGTTGGAATCGCCGGCGTTTCCGGAAACGGCCAGGTAGAGCTGATCCAATGCCTGACGGGGCTGCTGAAGCCGGGCTCTGGCACCGTTCTGCTGCAGGGAACAGATGTCACGCACAGCAGCGTGTGTCAGCGGCGGGCAGCCGGTATGGCCTATGTTCCGGAAGACCGCTATTTATGGGGCAGCGCGCCGAGCGGCACGCTCAGCGAGAATACACTCATGGGCAAGGAATCGAAGGAACCCTTCTGTAAAAACGGATTTCTCAAAAAGAAAACCGTTGAGGAATACTGTCAGACACTGATTTCCAAATATGATGTCCGCGCGCTTTCGCCTCGGCAGCGGATGAGCGAAATGTCCGGCGGAAACGCACAGAAGCTGATTGTGGCGAGAGAGATGCAGATGGATGCCCCGCTGATGATTTCCTGCGAGCCGACGCGCGGCGTGGATATCGGCGCGATGCTGTTTATCCACGACCAGATGCTGCGCATGCGCAGCGAAGGCAGCGGCATTCTGCTGGTTTCTTCCGAACTCAGCGAAATTATGACGCTGTCCGACCGTATCTATGTGATGTTTGAAGGACGGATCTGCGGTGAATTTCAACGCGGCAGTATTGATGAACGCGCACTGGGCGTGCTGATGCTTGGAGGGAAAAAAGCGGATGGTTAAAAGACGGAAAACCCTGGAGGCCGGCGGCGTGTCCAAAGTGCTCCAGTCGCTGCTGCAGCCCCTGGGCGCGGTGCTGATCAGCCTCGTCCTGGGCGCGATCATCATTGCCGTTTCGGGTGAAGACGTTCTGAACGCTTACGGCATCATGCTGCACGGCGGATTTGGAAACGGGAATTATCTGGCGGCGACGATCTCGCGCGCGACGCCGATCATCATGGGCGGGCTGGCCGTCTGTGTCGCCTGGAAGGCCGGATATGAGGCAATGGGCGGAGAAGGCCAGATGATTCTCGGCGCGCTGGCCAGCGCGCTGGTTGCGCTGTATGTGCCGGGAAACGGGACGGTCAGAATCATTCTGGCCATTGCCGCTGCGATGCTGGTCGGCGCGCTGTATTCGGCAATCTCCGGCTGGCTCTACCAAAGATTCGGCGTTAATTTTATTATTTCAACGCTGATGATGAACTATATTGCCAATAATGTGGCTAGTTATCTGACAACATACGTAGTCAAGGACCCAGAGGCGCTGGATTTGAACTCTGTACAGACAGCCAAGCTGCCTGAATCGGTGCGGCTGGGAAAACTGGCCGGGGGACTCCCAATCCATTGGGGCTTCGTTTTGGCCGTTTTGGCTGTCGCAGCCGTTTTTATTGTGATCAATTATACGGCTTTTGGCTATAAAGCGAGAATGGGCGGCATCAATGAACGCTTCGCCAGATACGGCGGCATTAACAGCAAGAAAATGCTGTTTTCCATCATGCTGCTCAGCGGCGCACTGGCGGGAATGGGCGGCGCGTTCGAGGTCTTAGGTTCCAAATACCGCTACATCGATCAAATGATCTTTACCGCAGGCTTTGCCTGGTCGGGAATGGTTGCAGCGCTGCTTGCCAATTTCAATCCGTTTGGCACGATGTTCGCAGCGATTATGCTGGCGGGGCTGTCCAACGGCGGAAGCGCTATGCAGCGCAGCACGGAGGTGCCGGTCGAAGCGGTCAGCGTCATCGAGGGGATTATTATGCTTCTCATGTCTGTCAAGCTTTTGAGCGTGCTGCGGGTTCGCTTCAAAAAGAGGAAAGCCGGAGACGGAAATTCACCGCAGAACGGTGGGACGTGCGTGGAGGAAATGGTGTGATGAATGTTTCACTGGAATATTTGCTTTCCGTGCTGAATTCTACTGTCCGCTATATGACGCCCATTCTGCTGGTGACGCTTTGCGCGGGCATTTGCTCGAAGGTCAATGTTTTCAATATCGCGCTGGAAGGGACACTGCTGGCTGCTGCGTTTTTCGGATTTTTAGCGCAATATTATTTCCGCAATATTTTCTTATCCGTGCTTATTGCGATGCTGGTGGGGATGCTGATTACGCTCCTGATGGCGTTTTTCGTCGTGAAACTGAAGGGGCATCCGATGATTGTCGGCATGGCAATCAACACAATCGCCACAGGATTGACGACGCTGCTGCTGTCGGTTATCTTCCACACAAAGGGACTGATTTCAGAGCCGGGCATGGAAGGACTGACAAAGGTGGTTCTGCCCGGCGTGCAGAATAGTCCTGTGCTGGAAAGTATTTTTTCTTCGCTGACAGTGGTGGATTATCTGGCGTTTTTGATGGCCTTTGCAGTGTTCGTTTTTCTTTATAAGACGAAAACAGGCTTCCGCCTGCGCGCAATCGGTATCAACGAAGAAGCCGCGGGAAGCCTTGGCATACATGTTCAAAAATATCAAATTATCGCGTGTACAATATCCGGCAGCATGATCGGACTGGCGGGGTGCTTGCTCAGCCTTGGGTCTGTCACACTGTTTGTACAGAAAATATCTGCCGCGCGCGGCTATATCGCGCTGGCGGCAGACAGCCTGTGCATGAGCCATCCGCTCGGAGCGATTGCCTCCAGCGCCCTGTTCGGGTTTACGACAGCCCTGTCGTATGTCCTGCAAAAAACACCGGTTCGTCAGCAGCTGCTGAACTGTATCCCGTGGATCGCAACCATTGTTGCGGTTGCGGTTTATAATGTCGACGCACTTAGAAAGAAAAACAAACCTAAAAAGAAAACGCCGAAGAAATAACAAAGCCGGCAAATGAAATAAAACAAAAGAGAATGGGATTCCCAAATCCAGATGGAAGCGCAAGCGGTCCGGCCGGGGGCAGAAAAATTCGCCCCTGACCGGACCGCTTATTTGATGAGAGACGTCTTTTTAAAGCGAGGAATCCGAACCCAGACCCGATCGGGACTGAGTCCGGGTTCCGCGAAAAAAACAGGCCACGCCGGAGGAAAATGCGGAAAGCCTTCCGCTTCGGAAGGAAGAAAAGAGTGAAAGGAAACCATCAGGGTTTCCTTTCGCGTTCCATCGCCCGCCCGCAGGCGACGGGCTGCCGCGCGGCCCGAACGCCAAAAAAGGACAGCAGCACAATTCTGTGCTGCTGCCTTTTTTGGTGGAGACTGGCGGACTCGAACCGTCGACCTCTTGCGTGTGAAGCAAGCGCTCTAACCAGCTGAGCTAAGCCTCCGTTGCCTGTATACTATATCATCCGAATCCGAAAAAATCAACCAGAAAATTTCCCATGCCGCGAGATCCGGGCGCGGCTTCCCATTTGCGCGGCTTCATGGTAAGATGGAACAGGGAACGCCGGAAAATCGTCTAAACGGCAAACGCCCGAAGGAGGACGCCATGACGCTGACCGCCTGCCTGTTTGCGCTGTTCTGCTCTCTGCTGCTGCCCGCGGGCGCGGGCACGTATCTCGCGCTGCGCGCCAAAAAGGCGGCGCCCGTGCTGCTGGGCGCCGCGTGCTTCACCGTGTTCCAGCTGCTCACGCGCCTGCCGCTGCTGCAGCTCGTGCTGCCGCGCTGGGCGGGGTACGTGCTCTTCCAGAGCGAGCATCCGGTATGGTACCTGCTGCTTCTGAGCCTGTCCGCCGGGGTGTTCGAGGAGTGCGGGCGGTATCTCGTGATGCGCCGGTTCCTCAGGACGGGCGGACCCGTCGACGCCGTCTCGTTCGGCGTCGGCCACGGCGGGCTCGAGGCCGCGGCGCTCGTGGGCGTCAGCCTCGCGTACCTGCTCTTTTCGGGCGGGTATCTCGCGCAGCCGGCCGGGAGCCTTTTTCTCGCGGGGGCCGAGCGGCTCTTCGCCATGACGGCCCACGTCGGCTTTTCCGTGCTCGTCTGGTGCGGCGTGCGCGGGAAAAGGCCTCTGCTGCTGCCGGCGGCCGTCGCGCTGCACGGCGCGCTCGACTTTCTGGCCGTGCTGCTCGCTCGGAGCGCCGGGGCCTGGCTCACCGAGCTGGTGGCCGCCGTCTTCGCGCTCGCGGTCCTGGCCGGGAGCCTGATTTTACAAAAAAACATGACGAACAGGGGAGAAATAGCATGAAAAAATTCTGGTTCCTCGCGCTTGCTCTGGCGCTGGCCCTGACCGCGCTCGCGGGCTGCTCGTCCGGCAGTCTGCCGGAGGGCTTCGTGAAGGAGGACGTGCAGCGGGAGGCGGAGGACGTCGTGACGCTGCTCTCCGCGGGGGAGTACGACTCGGTGGAGGCGCTTTTCAGCAGCGACATGAAGGCCGCCCTCGACGCGGACGCGCTCGAAAAGGCGCTGGGCCCGCAGCTGGAGAAGCTGGGCGCGTTCGACAGCGTCACCTCCGAGGCCGTCGCGGGCGGGAAAAACGACCAGGTGGGCGACTACGCCGTCGCGGTGCTCGTCTGCAAATACGAAAACGGCAGCGCGACCTACACGATCAGCATCGACGCCGACGGCCTCGTCTGCGGGCTCTACATGAAATAATTCAGTCCCGCAGCGCCTGCTTTTCCTGCAGGGCGTAGTAAAAGCAGTACTGCTGCAGGATGCCGGCGCAGCCGCCGAAGCGGCAGAAGGGGTTCTCCCCGCCGCAGCGGCGGTCGATGATCCGGCGGATCCACACGTCCACGGGCGCGCAGGAGGCGCGGCCGTAGGCGAAGAGGGCCGTGCAGTTCGCCACCTTCACGCCCACGCCGCGCACGGACAGAAGCGCCGCCATGAGCGTCTCGTCGCCGGCCGTCTCCAGCGCCGCGAGATCGAGCGCGCCGAGGCTGACCCGCTCTGCCGCGTCCCGGACGTAGTCCGCGCGGTAGCCGAGCGAGCAGGCGCGCAGCGCCTCCGGCGCCGCCTGCGCCAGCCGCTCCGGCGCGGGGAAGGCGAAGAGCCCGCCCTCCAGCGGCTCGCCGAACGCGCGGCAGAGCTGCTCGACACAGCCGCGGATGGCCGGGATGCTCTTGCGCTGCGAGAGGATGAACGAGACGAGCGTCTCCCACGGGTCCTGCCGCAGCACGCGCAGCCCCGCGCCGCAGGCGGCCGCCTCGCGCAGAAAGGGCTCGTCCGGCGGGATGGCCGCGCGCAGCGCGGCGTAGTCGCGCGAGAGATCGAAGTAGCGCGCCCAGACCGCGTCCCACTCGTCCGTTCGGCAGTCCGCCTCATACTCGCCCGCGCCGAGGCTGCGCAGGCGCAGCGCGCGGCCGGCCGAGGGAAAGAGATACGTCCCGTCCGCCAGCCGCCGGGGCCGGAAGCACTGGCCGCAGCCGATGATCTTGTCCAGATCGAAGTCGTCGTGAATCGTGATGCGCATGGCGTCGCCCTCCCGCGGACATTTTTGATTATCATAGCGCATTTCGGCGGATTTTCAAGCAAAATGGCGGAAGTGCCGGAAAATTCGCCGGGTTTGCGGTTCCGGAATTGACATTTTTTATCGCGCGGGCTATAATAATCGTTGCGGCCAACAGCCGCGCAACAGTGCTGAAAGCGGTAAGGAGACAGCAGCCATGACACATAGAATGACCATAGCCGGCGTGACCCGCGATCTGCCGATCTGCAAGGTGACGGACGATCTCTACATCGGCGCGTTCATCCTCTTCGGAGACGCCGAGATCACGGTGGCCTGCGCGCGCGAGCTTCTCAAGCGGGCGCCCAAGGATTACGATTATCTTTTGACCGCGGAGGCCAAGAGCATTCCGCTCATCCACGAGATGGCGCGGCAGAGCGGCGCGGAGACGTATTTCGTCGCGCGCAAGGGCATGAAGGTCTATCTGACGAACCCCCTGCACGTCAAGGTGCGCTCGATCACGACGCAGCGCGAGCAGGAGCTGTTCCTGGGCGGCGAGGACGCCGCGAAGATGAAGGGCAAGCGCATTCTGATCGTGGACGACGTGATCTCCACGGGCGAGTCGCTGCGCGCGCTGGAGGAGCTGGTCGCAGAGGCCGGCGGCACGGTCGCGGGCCGGATGGCCGTACTGGCCGAGGGCGACGCGCAGGAGCGCAGGGACATCGTTTATCTCGAGAAGCTGCCGGTGTTCAACGCCGACGGCACCGTCAAGGGATAACAGCAGAAGAAAAGCAGGGCCGCCGCGGGCATCGCGGCGGCCCTTTTGCGCGCGGCAGGCAGGAAGCGCCGCCCCGGCGCCGGTTCGATGCTCTGTAAGGAACGGTCAAGACCGTTCCGCGATGTTCCCGAACCGCCGATTCGTTGCCCCGTAGGGAACGGTCTTGACCGTTCCGCGATGTTCCCGAAACGGTAATTCGCTGCTCCGCAGGGGCGGATATCATCCGCCTGCGGGATACGGTATCGTTTTCCTGTGCCGGGGCGGCGAGCCGCCCGGGTTGGCCCGGCGGGATTCGGCGGCTTGTCCGTCCCTCCGGGGGCCGATTCTTTCCGTTCGTGCGGAAAGAATCGGAAGAAAGGCACGCCAAAGGGAAGGGCTTTGAGACTACTCCCAAATTGAAATAAATTTCAATTTGGGAACGCCCGGCTGCGCCGTGCTGCGTTTTGTGCTTTCAGCACAAAACACGTCCCACAAGAATCCATATCAAAACAGGATACCTGTTTTGATTGGATTCTATTGTTTACAAAGCCGCCCTTCCCTTTGGAATCCCATCCTCCGAAATTGGGAGGGCCGCGCTGGCCTCACCCATTACCGTGCGCGTTCCCGGCCTCCGGCCGTGCCGCGCAATCGCACCGGTTCGGGAATGTCGGTGTGCCTGTTTGATGGCGTGCCCCATAATTCGTATGCACCCGCAACACGGTTTGCACCCGTAGGGAACGGTCTTGACCGTTCCGCGATATTCCTGAAACGCCGATTCGTCGCTCCGTAGGGGCGGATATCATCCGCCCGCGTAACCTCGTCCCCCGTCCCCGTAGGGGCGGATATCATCCACCCACCGTAACCCCGTCCCCCGTCCCTGTAGGGGCGGGTCTTGACCCGCCCGCCGTAACCCCGTCCTTTTTTTCGGAACGGTCAAGACCGTTCCCTACAGGCCAATGTGAAATTCGGCCTGTCTTCGTAGGGCGGGGGCTCGCCCCCGCCGCGATTTCCCACACATATAGCAATTGCGCGGCACGGCCGGAGGCCGGGCTCGCGCATGGTAATCTGTAGGGCCAACATGGCCTCTAAACTATGGAGGATGGGATTCCAAAGGGAAGGGCGGCTTTGTAAAAAGCCCTTCCCT
>Ga0183095_10932_pt1 | contig 43665 bp, 47 predicted proteins | sample BioMet4_FD_130346 | JGI IMG/M metagenome (GOLD analysis project Ga0183095, IMG submission 130346) | Microbial communities from bioreactor (seeded with sewage sludge) at LBNL, California, USA - Biofuel metagenome 4 (v2) (version 3) | ecosystem: Engineered > Bioreactor > Anaerobic > Unclassified ...
TCCTTAGTCTCTTGACAATTCTAAGGGTAGCTGTTATTTCAGGTGCTGACAATGGCTCACTTTTTATGCCATTTGGGGTGCTAACTTTTTCGAGACCTTTTGCGATACTTTCATTTTACCGAAAACAACTGGTTTCCACGATTCCATATTTATCAAACTCCTCAATAGTGTTTGAATTGTAATGATGCTTGGTTGCTGATAATCTCTTAGAGACTTCCCAGCAGTTAAGCAGCTATTTTTCTATGCATTACTGCATAGCCACCCAATATGTTTATTGGTCTAGGTGGTGCGATCGTGTATTCGATGCGCTCACCCGGGGGCGTGCATCCAATCGCAAGCTGTGCCGCGTCTGATACGATCAGACCGCTTTGCGCGGCCTCGCGGTACAGCCAGCACCGGCCCGAGAAGTCCACCGCCAGCCACAGAAGCGCGAAGCAGTCGAGGCCATAGTCAAATACGCGGTATTTCTTCCACTCTGTGGGAACCGGGAACGGTTTGCACGTATGTCTCTCCGGGGAGAATTCCGAAAAATACTGCCCGGCCAGCGCGTTCCAGTCTCCGTCACGGTGCGCCTTTCGGATTGATTCCGGCAGATTGTCCAGCATCGTCCGGTACGCCGGGGAGAATTTCATCAGATCGGCGTTGTCCGAGTATTTCGCCGCAATGAACACATAGTCGTCCGGGTTCTCCCCGTCCTTGAACTTCCGTTCGATGAACAGGCGTTTCACCCACTGATGACCGACGCCTCCGGGGTTGCATGTCAGATACATCCGCTTCGGAACGTTGTTGACGCCGCGAAGGCAGCCGCCGATCCCTCGGAATTCGCTCTCCGTGAACTGCGTCGCCTCGTCGATGAATATCCAGTCGAATTCCTGCGATCTTGTTATCCCACCGGTTTTTTATCCGGTGGCTCAATATTTTTCAATATTGTCCAGCATATCTTTTCAACCGCTTGGGTTGTCCCGGCCTCTTGGTGGGATTATATCTTTTCACCCACTATGCGTTGCGGCTGTGTACGGTTCCCGTACACTTCACCTCTGATTAGCCTGCTTATTCCACATATGAGAAACATTTTCACGCAAACTTATCCATCGGCAGTTTTCTGGGCAGTAGTCATTGTCAGGATCAATTCTGTCGATTGAAAGAGCGTCGCCCTTTGAAGTCTCTGGCTCCTGATCCTTGTACCCGTTGGCATACGACCATGTCCTAAACGCAACGTAGTCGTTCCATTCGTAGCACAACTTTACGCCTTTTCCACCATACCACTTGTACAACTTGTAGTTTCTATTGTTGCATCTCTGCTTGATGCCAATCCAAATGTCATACAGTCGTTCCTTATCGGCGTATCCGTGCGTGGTGTGCTGTTGCACCAGAAATTCATGCCGCAGACATCCGCACGACTGCGTCCTTCCTGACCGCAAACTACCTGCTTCTGTTACCGTAGTACAGCCGCATGAGCATGAACACTTGTAATAAATGTGTCCTTTTCGCTTGTGGTCGAACGCAATCACTGTCAGCCTGCCATAGGTGTTGCCAATCTCGTTTCTCATATGTACCCTCCATCGGATATTTTGTAATAAGTTTAGCCTTCCAGCTTTTTTCCGGGATTATTCGATAAGCGTTGCCGCCTAAAGGGGCAAGAATTTACCCTGATATTCTCCCTCCACCGTCGCGCCGTAGTTCGGCAGATGTCCGAACTTGATTGTCGATCCGTTGGAAAAGTACACCATGTTCATCGTCGAGTTGTAGTACCCGACTTCCTGCGGGATCAGCTTCACCAGAGGCGTAATCAGCGAGTTCTCCATATCCCGGTACGTCCGGCGGATAATCAGGATTTTAATGCCCGGATACCGGAGCGCACCTCCGATCGCCTTCGTCCGAACCGCCCACGACTTTCCGCCGCCTCGCGCGCCTCCGTAGCAGGTGTACAGCTTGTCACTCGCAAAGAACGCCCGCTGCGGTTTCGAGTTCGGCCGGCCAAGATCAACCGAGATAGATTCTGCCTTGAACGCGCCCAGTTTTCGTTTCGAGATCGCCGTTTGTATCACCGCCCGTCTGTGTGTATTTACTTTCCCACCAACCCACCGCACCGGCTGTTATGTCCGGCACAAAGTATCATTTCCCCCGGAGCTTTTACCCCGGTGGAGCGGATAGCGGGTGTCGAACCCGCATTGTCGGTTTGGAAGACCGATGCACTACCGTTGTGCTACACCCGCATAGCGTATGTTCTGTTTCCCGGAACTCAGGGCATGGCCCCTACTGCATTTACCCGGGCTTGTCAGCCGCACTTCACAGAAAAGCACCGCTCGGGAGCTTACCCAGCTGTAGCCTGCTGACGGGAACGTGTCCCCTGTACTCTGCCAGCTTTGGCACATGGAGCTATCAGAACGAATCGAACGCTCATCCACCGCTTACGAGGCGGTTGCTCTACCATTGAGCTACGACAGCATCTGCCGCAGAGATTCGCGCTGCGTGGCCGCGTTGCAATTACCCTTCTCCGGCGCACAATTGCAAAAGCCTCCGGTATAGTGTCTTTCCACAGTCAGATTTGCTTAAAGCACCTGCACGCGCTTTAGGCGTGAACGCTTGGGGCAACAAGCGTTCCAGATAGCCAGCAGACTTGGGAACGCATTGACCGCTCATGCGCAGCCAAAACGCATATTATGTCCCGGTATTCCCGCCCCGGGACAACGGCGGTTGAAAGGAGGTTGTGTAGCAGCAACTTCTCAGGGGTTATTTGGAATTTTCGGAAGTGGGTTTTCAAGAACCGCCCACCCGTTTTGTAGTACCCCCCGTGTAAATATAAATAAATAATATATATCCGGGTGTTACTCTCAGAGAACTTTGGGAGGGGTGTTATGGAGACGTGCTATATACTCCTAGGCGCCCGCAGGACCGCCCGCCCGTTTTTCCGCTACCCCCTCGGTTCCCTGTCGGCTATCTTCCCCCGGCATAGGGCACATGGGGGTCGTTCTCTGCGCACACTCAGCAGCGCCACCGGAACCGCCTATTGGGTCTCGCAAACTCTGCAAGGCTGTGTGATCCCGGATTGCTTATTGCCCTAAAACTCTTTGCGAGCCCTGATCCGTTGTGCATATTAACAACGATTTCCGGGCATCTGCATCATCCATGCAATTTCTCCTGCATTTCAGGCAATTTCCCACGTTTGAACGCTACTAAATGATTATTTTGGTGCGTTCGTATGCAAGTTTTCCGCCATCGCTAATCGAACGCCTTTTCAGCCTCTTTTCCGCTGCCGAAAACGATCTCGACCTGCTGCTTGCCCGAGTTGGTGATCTCCTGCTTGTCCTGGTATGCGATACCGTCCCAAAGCGGTTGTTTGAGGATGAAAATTGCCTTGGAAGAATTACAGGAGGCCCATGCCGAAGATGTCTCCATGTGTGCCCTGAGCCTCGTAGCTGCCTCAGTGAGTATTGGCCTCAACTTTTTGTACTCTTCTGGAGTCTCTGTTTTATCACTGTTTGTACCGCAGATAACTCTTGCAGTAACCATGTCCATGTGGATATAACTCAGGAGATCACTGGGACCACCTCTCCGGGATGGATCGTTGTTCAACTCCTGGAAATACTGGTTCAACATGTCCTGAAGTTGATCCGGTGAGTAATCGTAGAGTTTCGGTTTGGCCATCTGTAGACCTCCTTTCGGTTGTTTCTCTCTCTCGTTTCTGGGGCGATTATAACGCTGTTTTGGAGGCCAGTTTAGCAAATTGGTTTAAAAAATTAAAGTAAAACTATGGTAATTTTCGGGCCTGAAACCGTTGCGGCCGTAGGGCTCCCGGGTTTTTAAGTCATGTGCATTTCGATACCCATTCTTAGCCTATTGACATTTCGGGTTCCTTGTGATTTTGGGCAAAACGAAAACCGCCGTCCGGAATCTACTCCGGTACGGCGGTTGTTGTGGCTTATATGGATTGTATTTTGTTGGTTAACCACATTTTAACCTGATGTTAACCTGTTTTAAATCTGCTCTTCCTCTCGCTCCATTCGCTGGCGGACGGCCTCTAATACATAGTTCTGGATAGATTGCCCGGACGCATTTGCGGCCTCTCTGATCCTGGCCCCCTCTGGCTTATCCGGTCTTATCATAATGTTATCCTTGGATGAATTATACTTTACGCTGGCGCGGTTGTGTGCCTCGGATACTGCCATAAAATCACCTCGGAATCATTATACCTGATCTTCACGTAACCGTAAACGTGCATTTTTCATAAAATCTAACCGTTAACTTTGGTGAATTAACCTCTTGTATCGTTGACCGTTAACGGTTATTCTAAAAGCACAAACAAACAACGACAGCCGAAAGGCGGGGAGGGAAAAAATGAATAATTACAGAGTTGACGTCTTTAGAGACTGCGGAGCACATTACAAGATTGAGTTCCCCGAACACTATTTGTCCAAGATGTTTGCCGAGAGGATCAGCGAAGATTCCGACGTTAAGAACGTGTTCATGCTTGAGCGAATCAGCGACGACAGTTTTGACGTCGTCAAACGCATCAAGTAACCCCAGACGCTCCTGAGGCATCGAGCGCATCGGTGCCATCCCAACCATATTAAACAGGATGACCGAAAGATGAAATACTTCAAAGCCTGCAAGACTCTCGACGAACTGAAGAAGGATTACCGGTCTCTGGCACTTGCGAATCACCCAGACATGGGGGGAAGCGAGGAGGTCATGAAGGCGATCAACGCCGAGTATGACCAGCTGTTCCCGATCCTGAAACTGGCGTATAACCGGACGGCCGCAGCGCCCACTCACGAGACCGCGGAGAGCACCCGCAGCGAGTTCTACACGCAAAACGGATGGAAAGGTAGCCGGTACGAGATGGGCCGGAGTACAAAAGACATCAGCATTGCGATCCGGGAGTACGTCAAGGCGGCGTATCCCGATTGCAGGTTCTCGGTCACGACCCACTACGCGAGCATGTGCAGCGAAATCGGTGTGGCGCTGATGAGCGGCCCATACGAAGCACTGAAAGCCGGCAATACCCACCACGACGTCAATTACTATTACATCGACCGAGACGAGGATCTGACGGACTGGGCGCGAGCGGTAATGATGGATGTGAATGACTGTATTAAGTCTTACCACTGGAGCGACTGCGACGGAATGATCGACTATTTCGACGTGAATTTCTATTACAGTCTCGGCGTCGGGAAATGGGATAAGGCGTACACGGTCAAGTCGAAGCAAGCGAAGATCAAAGCGCCGGAGGAGGCTTCCCGCCAGGATGCAGGAATTCGGGTCCAGATCAACGACGACTTCAACGGAATTGAAGTCTATTTTGGAAGCCGTCCAACTCGGGAGGTTCTGGACGATCTAAAGGCGAGTGGCTGGCGCTGGCACAGCGTAAAGAAGTGCTGGTATAATCGGAACACGGAAACCAATTTGCAATCCCTTCGCAGAATCACGGAGCCAAAGCTCAGCGCGGCAGTTTAACTGCAAACCGGGAGGCAAATACCTCCCGGTTTTGTACACCCAAATTTACACCGAAACCCGCCTTGTACACCCAAGAGTGCACCCAAAAACCGGTGTATTTTCGCTTCTCGCACGCAAAAATCAATTGCTTTCGAGCAGTAATAAAACGCATTAAATAATGCTTATATTTTCTGAAACGTCTAAAATATAAAGAAAAACGGCCGGATTTCGTTTGAAATCTGACCGTTTTATCTTGGTGGAGACTGGGGGACTCGGACCCTCGACCTCATGCGTGTGAAGCATGCGCTCTAACCAGCTGAGCTAAGCCTCCGGATTTTCCGCTTTGACAGCGCTTAAGCATGGATATTATACCATACTTTTTTCAAAAATCAACCTGTTTTTTCCTCACCCTCCTTCGCATGTTTCCGCTCTGCGCGGGTTATGCTATTCTTTGACCGATTTCGCCGCGCCGGCCTAATCCGCGAAATGACGGTTGACAAGCTCCTCATTTTGTATTATTTTATTAATACAATAATTTTCCAAAATTCTGAGGAGGAAAGCAGATGAAACTTACTCGAAAACTGCTGGCTGCTCTGCTGGCTCTGGCGCTGCTTCTCTCAGCGCTCCCTGCGGCACTGGCCGCGCCGTCCGACACGCTTACCCGCGGCGAGGCCGCCGACCTGCTGCTTCAGGCCGCGGACAGCTACAACAGCGGCGTGAAGCGCGCGGATATTCTGAAAGGCTATCCCGACGGCAGCCTGGATGAGAACGGGAGCGTCACCCGTGCTCAAGCGCTTGTCATGCTCTCCCGCGCGTTCGGCACGCTGCCCACGCCTGTCGGAGACAACGCCCGCAGCGGATATGACGCGGCAAATTTTACAGACATCCCCGCCTGGGCAAAAGCCGAGCTCTCCGCCGTATGGAAGACCGGCATTGTTGCCGGCACCTCCGGCAGGACATTTTCCCCCAACGCAAAGCTGACGCGCAATCAGCTCGACCTGCTGATCCGGCGCATGTATGCGCTGGAGGGAACGAACCTCAGGGACGACTTTTACGCAACGGTCAATAAGACCGCACTGGACAAAAGCGTGATTCTTCCGGGCCAGTTGGGTGCGGGTTCTTTCAGTAATCTCGCTGCGACCGTCAATGGTGAAGTTGCTTCGATCATTCGCGAAGTCGCCGCAAACCCCAAAACGCCGGGCGAGCAGAAGATTGCCACGCTCTACCGCAATATTCTCAGCACCGCCGCACGCGATCAGGCGGGCATTACGCCCATCAAGTCCTACCTTGCCGCCATTGACGGTGCGAAATCTGTGGCGGAGCTGATGCAGGCCCACAACCGCGTCTCCTCGGAGCTCGGCGCTTCCCTGCTGCTGGGCTTCAGCCTGACCACCGACGCGAAAGACAGCAATTCGTATCTTCTCTCCTTCGGCGGCATCTCTCCCACGCTCGGGAAAAGCGGTTATGCCCACGCGACTGCCGCGCAAAAGGGAGCGTATCTGACCTACCTCGGCACTCTTATGAAGCTGCTCGGCAAAAGCGAATCGGAAGCCGCCGGGGAGGCGCAGCTGATCTGGAACGCAGACGCGGCGCTGGCCGCCGCCTCGCTGAGCAATCAGGAACGCGGCGACGTCGATAAGACCTACAATATCTTTACCATGGCGCAGCTTCAGGCGATGTTTCCAAACATCGACCTCGCGGCCGTGTTCGCCGCGAGCGGCCTGACGCAGACCGACAGGATCTGCGTCTCTGACACGGGACTTCTGCGCGCGTTCGCGGCGCTGTGCAGCGACAGCCATCTGGACACGCTCAAGGCATACTGCCGACTGGCGCTGGCCTCCGGCTACGGCCCGCTGCTGAACCATGAGTTCACCGACGCTGGAAATGCCTTTAATCTGGCGTATCTCGGCATGACCTCTCCCGGCGGTGAGGACCTCGCCGCACGCTATGTGCAGCTCCTGATGAGCGACTATCTCGGCCAGGCCTACGTTTCGCGCCACTTTTCCGCCGCGGCCAAGACCAATGTGGAAAAGATGGTCAGAGACATTCTTGCCGTCTATCAGTCCCGCATTGAAAAGCTGGACTGGATGAGCGACGCCACCAAGGCCCGCGCCATCCGCAAGCTCAGCGCCGTGACGCTGAAGATCGGCTATCCCGACAAGTGGGACGATTCCCTCAGCGGCACCGCGATCCTCCCGGCCGATCAGGGCGGCAGTTTCTTTACCAACGTTGTGGCCATCTCGAAGACCAGCCGCGCGAAGACCGCGCAGGCCCAGAAGGACGGCGTCGATAAAAGCAGCTGGGATATGCCCCCCTATACGGTAAACGCCTATTACGACGCGAGCGCCAACTCCATCAATTTTCCCGCCGGCATTCTCCAGGCCCCGTTCTACGACGTCAATGCGTCCTACGAGCAGAATCTCGGCGGCATCGGCTATGTGATTGCGCACGAGATCACCCATGCTTTTGACAATAACGGCGCGAAGTACGATGAGAACGGCAACGCCGCCGACTGGTGGACAAAAGAGGATTACACCGCCTTCCAGTCGCTCTGCGGGAAGGTTGTCGCGCTCTATAACGGTCGTGAAAGCGCGCCCGGCATCACCTGCGACGGGACACTGACGCTCTCGGAGAACATTGCCGATCTCGGTGCCGCTGCCTGCCTGACCGAGCTGGAGAGCCGCCGGGCCGCCCCGGACTACCGCGCGCTCTATACCGCGATGGGACAGATCTGGTGCGCAAGCTATCCCCGCGCGCTCCGCGAATATCTGGCGATGGCGGACGTCCATGCGCCCGACAAGCTGCGCGGCAGCCTCGTGCTCCAGCAGTTCGAGCCCTTTTATACCGCGTTCGGCATCCACGAGGGCGACGGCATGTGGCTCGCGCCGGAAGACCGCGTCAACATCTGGTGAATTTGTGAACAAACCCCCGGCGCAGCAATGCGCCGGGGGTTCTATTTCCGAAGAAAATCAGTCCTGATCCCAGCTGTGCCAGACGCTCTGGACATCGTCGTCGTCGTCGAGCGCGTCGAGGAGCTTTTCCATATTCTTAATGTCCTCCTCGCTCTCGAGCTTCTGATAGTTCTGCGGAACCATCGCGATCTCGGCGGAGACAAAGGAATAGCCTTTCGCGGTCAGCGCGTCTGCCACGGCGTTGAAATCGTCCGGGTTGGTGGTAATCTCAAAGCAGTCTCCCTCGTTGGAGAAATCCTCGGCGCCGGAGTCGAGCGCGTCCATCATGACGGCGTCTTCCTCCAGCTCCTCGTCCTCATTGTCAATGACCAGAACGCCCTTCTTATCGAAGCTCCAGGCCACACAGCCGGAGGCGCCCAGGTTTCCGCCGAACTTATCGAAAAAATGGCGCATATTCGCGGCCGTACGGTTGCGGCTGTCTGTCATCGTCTCGACGATTACGGCCACGCCGCTCGGGCCGTAGCCCTCGTAGTTGATGGTTTCGTAGTTGTTCGCGGCACCCGAGCCGGAGGCTTTTTCCAGCACGCGCTTGATGTTGTCGTTGGGCATGTTGACCGCTCGGGCTTTGGTAATGATGGTGGCGAGGCGCGAGTTATTGCTGGGATCGGCGCTGCCGCCTTCCTTGACTGCGACGATCATCTCCTTGGAGACTTTCGTGAAGGCCTGCGCGCGCTTGGCGTCCTGAGCGCCCTTGGTTTTCTGGATATTATGCCACTTGGAATGTCCGGACATGTGAAATCTTCCCTTCTTGTTACCGTTTACTGCTTCGTCCCGGCGCGTCCGGCCCCGGGCTCGTACAGAAAGCGCAGCGGCGTGACGCCCCGCGCAAAAAAGAACCAATTCTTTATTATTTTATCATATGGAGCAATGGATTACAACCGTTTTACAGGAAATTGACCGCATCTTTATGACGTTCCGAGAGAAACACCTGCATCTCCGGAAAGCTCTCGCGCAAAAAAACTGCCAGCGCCGGACAGACGACGTTTTCGGTCGGGAAATGGCCCGCGTCGATGAGATTGACGCCCAGTGCGGCGGCGTTGCAGAACTCGTGATATTTCACGTCCGCGGTTACAAAAGTGTCGCAGCCCGCCGCAAGCGCCTGTGCCAGGAAATCCGCGCACGCTCCGCCGCCGACCGCCACGCGGCGGACGGGCTTTCCACCGTCGGCGTAGCGAAGACCCGCGCAGGAAAGTGCCTTTTTCACAAACGGCAAAAAAGAGGAAAGGCTCTGCTCCTCCGTATCGCCCACGCGGCCAAGGCCGTATTCCCTGCCCTGCCCGTCCTTCCCGGCGGGAACAAGAACAGAGGTGTTGTGAAGGCCGAGCGCGGCAGCCAGGCAGTCGTTGACGCCGCCGGGCGCGGAGTCGAGATTCGTGTGCAGGTTGATCGCGGCGATGCCGTGCTCGATCAGGAACAGCAGTGTCCGTCCCACAGGATCGCCGTCCGCGACGTTCGTCCGGCTGCCGAAGATCACGGGATGATGCGTCACCAGAAGCTCCGCGCTCCGCGCGGCTGCCTCCTCCGCCGCCTCCATGGACGGATCCAGCGCGACCAGGATACGCCACACCTCATGGTCCGAATGGCCGCAGAGCAGGCCGACGTTGTCCCACTCCTCCTTGCTCTCGGGAGGCGCGAGACAAAAAAGTGCTTTAAGGATTCTCTCTGTTGTCGCCATATGTTCTCCTCATCTCCGTCACCTCGCGCAGAGCCGCGCGGTAATAGGCCAGCCTTCCGGCTTCTTCGCCGTCCCGGGCGCGTTCCAGGCCTGCCTCCGCCTCGCGGAGCGCCCGTTCCACGCGGCTCAGATATTCGGGAAGCAGCGGGCTGCCGGACGTAAGCAGGGCACGCGAGGCGTAGTGCCCGCCGGGAGAGACCGGCACGCCGCCCCCATGGCGCACGAGCAGCACGTTATAGAGGAACCTGCCGTCCCGCACGAGCCGTTCCTCCCGGATGGCGAAGCCGTTCGAGCCCAGCCAGCCGCGCAGCTCGCTGCCGGAGGCCTGCGGCTGGAGGATCAGGCGGCAGTTTTCCCGGAAGACCCACGGGCAGCGCGCCAGAATGTTCGCGATCGTCTCACCGCCCATCCCCGCGCAGATCACTGTGTCCGCAGTTCCCTCCCGCACGCCGCTCAGCCCGTCGCACGCGAGGAAGGTCATGCGGCCGGCCGTACCGAAACGGGCCGCATTCTCCCGTGCCCGCGCGAGCGGCTTCGGCCGAAGGTCTGCCGCGGTCACATGCGCGGCGATGCCCTCCTGAAGAAGGTACACGCCGAGATACCCATGGTCGCATCCGACGTCCACCACGCGCGCGCCCGGCTCAACCAGGGACGCGCAGCAGAGGAGCCGTCCGGAAATCGGTATTCTCATGCTTCCTCCCAAACAAAAAGGAGGCATAAGCCTCCTTTTTGTTTGTTTTTCTTATTTTTGCTCGCCGGCAGCAATAAACTGATTGACCTGCTCGAGGAATGCGTCGGCATCGATGCCGTGCACCATGCAGGCTTCCTCGACCGTCTCCCCACGGGAGGATGGGCAGCCCAGGCAGTGCATCCCGATGGAGAAGAACAGCGGGGCGGTCTGGGGCGCGATGTCCAGAATATCGCCGATGATGGTGTCTTTCGTAATAGTAGCCATGATGAAACCTCCTGCGGTTTTTACCTAGTATATGCCGGAATTCGACAAAAATCAAGCGCCGGCAAAAAAATCGAAAAAGCGCCCGACGAAAGCTCGCCGGGCGCTCAGCCAGCTTATTTCTTGAGACCGGCCGCCTCGGCGACCTCGGCAGCGAAATCGTCAACCTTCTTCTCAATGCCTTCGCCCTTCTCGTAGCGGACGAACTTGACGACCTTGATCTTGCCGCCCAGCTGCTTGGCGACTTCGGCGACATGCTGCTCGACAGACTTCTCGCCGTCCTTGACGAACTCCTGCTGCATCAGGCAGTTGTCCTTGTAGTACTTGCCCACGCGGCCGAGCACCATCTTCTCCAGGATGGCCTGGGGCTTGCTGGCATTCTTCGGGTCTTCCTTGGCCTGAAGGATCAGAATCTCCTTCTCATGCTCGATGACGGACTCGGGAACCTCAGCCTTGTCCAGGTAAGAGGGGTTCATCGCGGCCGCCTGCATGCACAGGTCCTTGCCGAGTTCGGTCACGGCCTCGGGAGCAATGCCCTCGAGCTCCATGTTGACCAGAACACCGATACGGCCGCCCATGTGGACGTAGGGAACGGTCACGCCGGTGTCGTAACGGGAGAAGCGGCGAACCTTGATGTTCTCGCCGATGACCAGGATCTTCTCGGGGATGACGGCCTCGATGGTCTTGTCGGTGCCGGGATAGGCGGTGTTGAGCAGAGCCTCGAGATCGGCGGGATTCTTCTCGATGATGGCGTCGGCGACGTCGCTGACGAAGCCGACGAACTTGTCGGACTTGGAAGCGAAGTCGGTCTCGGCGTTGACTTCGACGATTGCGCCGATGCCGTTCTTCACGACGGCGTCAACCATGCCTTCGGCGGCGATGCGGCCGGCCTTTTTGGCGGCGGCGGCAAGGCCCTTTTCACGGAGCCACTCGACAGCCTTATCCATATCTCCGTCGGAAGCGGTGAGGGCCTTTTTGCAGTCCATCATGCCGACGTTGGTCATTTCACGCAGCTTTTTAACATCCTGAGCGGTAAAAGCCATAGTTTTTATCCTCCTAATCTTTTGTAAAGTGCCCGCCCGAACCCAGTCGGGCGGGCACATCAGTCTACTGAATTATTCCGCGGCGGGTGCGGCCTGGGCGGCTGGCGCCTCAGCGGGCGCGGCGGTCTCCTCACCCTGCTTGCCCTCGGTCACGGCGTTGGCCATCGTGGCTGCAATCAGGCGGATGGCGCGGATGGCGTCATCATTGCCGGGGATGACATAATCGATCTCATCCGGGTCACAGTTGGTATCGACGATCGCGACGATGGGGATATGCAGCTTGCGGGCCTCGGCGATGGCGTTGCGCTCCTTGCGGGGATCAACGATGAACAGCGCGCCGGGCAGCTTCTTCATTTCCTTGACGCCGCCGAGATACTTTTCGAGCTTCTCAATCTCAGCCTGATGCTTGATGACTTCCTTCTTGGGCAGCATGGCAAAGGTGCCGTCGGTCTCCATCTTGCGAAGCTGGGCCAGACGGTCGATGCGGGTGCGCATGGTGCGGAAGTTGGTCAGCATGCCGCCGAGCCAGCGGGCATTGACATAATACTGGCCGACTCTCTCGGCCTCTTCCTTGATAGCGTCCTGCGCCTGCTTCTTGGTGCCGACGAACAGGATGGACCCGCCGTTTGCGGTGAGGTCGCGGACAAAGCTGTAAGCCTCCTCGAGCTTCTTCACGGTCTTCTGGAGATCGATGATGTAGATCCCGTTGCGCTCCGTGTAGATGTAAGGGGCCATTTTGGGGTTCCAGCGTCTGGTCTGGTGGCCGAAGTGGACGCCGGCTTCCAGCAGCTGCTTCATGGATACGACTGCCATAGTGTAATTTCCTCCTTAGTTTTTCCTCCACCGGCGTCATCTCCTCCTGTGACCCATTGGGCACCGGACAGAAAGATCCGCTGATGTGTGTGCTAGCTGCGCTTTCTGCACAACCTGTAAAATTATACCCGGTATTTCTCCCAATTGCAAGGGCTATTTTGAAAATAGATGTCTTTTCCTGATTTTCTTTCAGCAAAAGAGCCCTTTCCTGACGCGCGGCACGCGGATCTGGTCAAGGCAGACATCGATGAGGATAATGTCTTCCCCGATCCTCCTGATGCAGGGCCACGGGATACAGTAGTCGCATTCCCGCCCGAACAGGCCAAAAAAACGGCACGGCCCCGGCACGATCAGCGCCAGCACCCGACCCGACGGGATCTCCACCTCCATGTCGCTCACATAGCCCAGCCGGCAGCCGTCGGCGACATTGATGACCTCCTTGCAGCGGAGTTCGGAAAATTTTTGCTGCACAGCGCTCGCCTCCAGTCTGGATTCCCTTTATCCCTATGCGGCAGAGAGGCGCGCTATGCCTAGGACACCGCGATTGCCCGGCGGATCGAACCGAGTGCGTTCTTCTCGAGGCGCGAGACCTGCGCCTGGCTGATGCCGACCTCGCCTGCAACCTCCATCTGGGTTTTTCCGTCAAAAAACCGGAGTGCCAGAATACGCTTTTCGCGGTCGCTGAGACGGCTTACCGCCTCGCGCAGAGCGATGCGCTCGATCCACTTTTCGTCCGTGTTTTTTTCGTCGCGCACCTGATCCATCACGGTCAGCGGGTCGCCGCCGTCGGAATAGACCGGCTCGTTGAGCGAGACGGGCGTGGAGATCGCGTCCATCGCGTTGACGACTTCCTCGAGCGGCATGCCCAGCCGGGCCGCGATCTCCTCCATAGTCGGCTCGCGCGAGTTTTCGGTAAGCATCTGCTCGCGGCACTGGAGTACGCGGTACGCCGCGTCGCGCACGGAACGGCTCACGCGGATGGCGCTGTTGTCGCGGAGATACCGCCGGATCTCGCCCGCGATCATCGGCACGCCGTAAGTGGAAAAACGCACCATTCGGTCGGGATCGAAATTTTCAATTGCCTTTAACAGACCGATGCAGCCTACCTGAAAGAGGTCGTCCGGGTTCTCTCCCCTGCCGGAAAACCGCTGGATTACGGAGAGCACCAGGCGGAGATTGCCCTCGATCAGCTTTTGCCGAGCTTCCCCGTCGCCCGTTTTCGTGCGGCGCAGCAGCTCGTCCATCTCGTCGCTCTTCAACGTTTTCAGCCGCGACGTATTCACGCCGCAGATCTCCACTTTTCCCTGCATGTTCGATTTCCTCCGCCGAAAAATTCTTATTTACAGTATTTCCCGGGAAGAAATTTTGATACGCGGGCCAAAAAATAAACCCGCCGTCCGCGCAGGGCGGACGGCGGGTTTATTTTTGTTCAGGTGGATTTTTTGCGATCGAAGTAAGGCGACTTTCCGCTGACGCTCAGCGGAATGCCAAGCACCATGCCGTAGCCCTCCGGCAGATAGTGCAGATCCATGGCGGAACGGCCCGCGGAGAACATCACACGGCAGTCGATGCGCAGATCCTCTGCCACGGAAACCGCAGAGCCCACGGCGATCCCGAGATCGACGGGCGCGTAGACGCAGATGCCGTTTACGGCCGCGCAGCCCGCGCAGTCGGCCTGGTTGCAGTAGCGGCACAGGCCGTTGAGCCCGTGGTACTCGTTCTTCACGCCCAGCAGCACAACAGCCTGGCTGCGTCGGACGCAGCCGGCGTCCCGCGTAAGGAAGGCGGCGCCGGTGGCGGCGCCGAGTTCCTCCATGCGCTGCGCGAGGCACTCCATCTCTTCGCCCGTGACGATGCAGGTCTCGAGATAATCCTTGCCCTGCGTTTTGGGCGCGGTGCGCGCGGCGGCGCACATGGCCTTCGCGGCGGAGAGCACCGCGTTGAGCTCCGCCTGTTTTGCATTCATAATCATAGCTGTACCTCCGTTACATTTTCTCCGGCGCGGAGAAGCCAAGGAGCGAAATGCACGTCTCAAGGACGCCACGGGTCAGGTCGATCAAGGCGAGATATCCCGTTTTTCTGGCTTCGTCCGGTTCGGAAAGGATTTTTGTCTCATGGTAGAAGCGGTTGGCCGCGACGGCCAGATCATAGCAGTACGCGCACAGCAGGTTCGGCGCGGAGTCCTGATACGCCTGCGCAGCCGCGTCGGAAAAGCGGCCGAGGATCAGCGCGAGCTCTTTTTCCGCCCCGCTCTCCGGCGCGCGAAGCGCCTCCGTGCGGATGGGCGCGCCGTACCTTGCCAGGATGGACTTGATGCGCACGATCGTGTAGAGAAGATAAGGTCCGGTGTTGCCCTCGAAGGCGGAGAAGCGGTCCATGTCAAAGACATAGTCCTTCGTGGCAAGATTGGAGAGGTCGCCGTACTTGAGCGCGGCCATCGCGATGCGGGCCGCAGTTTCGTGCAGGGCCTCGCCGGGAACGGTCTGGTTCTCCAGGACCTTCTGCTCGACGAACTCCGTGACCTCGCGGATCAGGCGCTCGAGGCGCATGACGCCGCCCTCTCGTGTCTTGAAGGGCTTGCCGTCCTTGCCGTTCATCGTGCCGAAGCCGAGAAACTGAAGCTCTGTTTCCGGCCGGACGATGCCCGCCTTGCGGGCCGTGCGGAAGACCTGAACGAAGTGCAGCTCCTGCCGCTTGTCCACAACATAGAGAATCTTGTCGGGGCGGAAATCCTTTTCGCGCTGCACAAGCGTGGCGAGGTCGGTGGTGGCGTAGAGCGTTGCGCCGTCGGACTTGACGAGAATGCACGGCGGCATTTCGCGCGTGTCGCCCGGCTCCTCCACATCCACCACAACGGCTCCCTCGCTCTCGCGGGTGAGGCCGTCGGCTTTGATCTTTTCGAGCATCGGCTCGATGTAGGGCTGCGCGTCGCTCTCGCCGAGCCATACGTCGAAATCAACGTCCAGCGCGGCATAGTTTTTCTTCAGGTCGGCCACGGAGACGGCCATGATCTGCCCCCAGAGGGCGCGGTAGCCCGGGCGGCCGCTCTGGAGGAGATACGTCGCCTGATGCGCCTGTTCGGCAAAATCCGGGTCGGCCTTGGCGCGGGCGCTGGCGGCGGGGTAGATCTCCTCAAGCTCGGAGACGGTAAAGGGCGCCTCGGCGGGATACTCGCCGGTGAATCCCTCATCGTAATAGACAAGGTCCGGACGGCGGGACTGGAGCTCGGCGATGATGAGACCCATCTGGAGACCCCAGTCGCCCATATGGATGTCGCCGATCACGCGGTTGCCGAAGAAGCGGTTGATGCGCTTGACGCTCTCGCCGATGATGGCCGAGCGGAGATGTCCGACATGCAGGGGCTTGGCCACGTTGGGCCCGCCGTAGTCGATGACAATGGTGCGGGGCTTCGTGTCCGGCTCGGCGCCGAAGGTCTCCGAAGCGGCCATGCCGCGCAGATACTCCCGCAGAAAGTCGGGCGACAGGCGCAGGTTGAGAAAGCCGGGCTTCACGGCCTCGGCCAGCGAGAACATCCCGCAGCCCTCCAGCCGGGCGGCGACGTCCTGCGCGATCTGGATCGGGGCCTTATGATAAGCTTTGGCCGCGGCCAGCGCGCCGTTGCCCTGATACTCGGCGAGGTCGGGGCGGTTGGACAGACCAACCTTGCCGCAGGACGCGTCGTAACCCACGGCGGCAAAGGCCTCCGAGACCTTTTGGGAGATCAGATCCACAAGTTTTTCCATGTGAGCGGTTCCTTCTTCTTTTGTGATATTATTGTTATCATACCAAATTTTCCGTGTTATGTACAGCCTTTCATGCGGGAAAAAACAGCCTTGCGCAGAGCGAAGCCACAAAAAATCCGGTCAGGTCGGCAATCAGCGCCGCCGGAATCGCATAGCGAGTCCTTTTAATTCCCGCTGCGCCAAAGTAGACGCTTACGGTGTAGAATGTGGTCTCCGTTGAGCCCAGCATGATCGCGGCGGTGCGGCCGATGCGGGAATCCGGGCCGTAAGCCGCCATCAAATCGGTGCCAACCGCCAGCGCGGCGCTGCCGCTGACGGGCCGGATGAGGACGAGCGGAGCCGTCTCCGGCGGGATGCCGAACAGGCGGAATACCGGCGAAAGCGCCGCTGCCAGAAAATTAAGCGCGCCGGATGCGCGCAGCATGTGCACGGCCGTGAGCAGCATGACGAGCGCGGGCACCACCGAGCAGAGAATCTTCAGACCGTCCCGTCCCCCCTCCAGAAGCGCGGCGTAAACGTCCTGCCGTTTGGCCAGCGCGGCACAGGAGACGAAAATCATCACGAGCGGCACCAGCAGGTCAACCATGCTTTTCTCCTATCCCCGCGAACAGCCGGGCGGCCAAAAGTCCCGCGGCGACCGAGCAGAGCGACGTGACCCAGACCGAAGGCAGGATGTCGAACGGCGACGCCGAACCGCACGAGGCGCGCACGGCGGCCACCGTCGTGGGGATGAGCTGGATGGAGGCCGTGTTCAGTACGATCAGACGGCACATCTCGTCCCCTGCCGTGTCCGTGCCGCTCAGCGCGCGCATACGCTTCACGGCGGCGATCCCCGGCGGCGTCGCCGCGTTGCCGAGGCCCAGCAGATTGGCAGACACATTGGCCGAGATGCAGCCGAGGGCTTTTTCGTCCCTGCTGCTCTCCGGGAAGATGCGTCGCAGCGCCGGCAAGAGCAGGCGCGACAGCTTTTGATTCAGGCCGGCCTGTTCCAGCACGTGTATGACGCCGCTCCAAAGGCACAGCGCGCCCGCCAGCGAGAGGGAGAGCGTGATGCCGGCCCTGGCCCCCTCGAGCGCGGCGGAGGCCGTGGCCTGTGGGCATCCTCCCACCAGAGAGGCAATCACGGCGACGATCAGCATTCCCGTCCAAATAATCGACATTGCCATTAAAACACGTCCTTTCCCGGAGAAAAATATGCTTAAAAAAGATGAATATGATAATTAACTAAAATATTGCAAATTCGGTATCGAAAAACTACGAATCTGTGAATTGACAAAAATAGGCATTTATTGCTATACTGTTGCTACACATCAAGCTGTTGTCTTTCTATGGAGGAAAAAACATGAAATCTACCGGAATTGTTAGAAAAGTTGATGAACTCGGGCGCATTGTTCTGCCCATCGAGCTGCGCCGTACACTGGATATTGCGGAAAAGGATTCGCTTGAAATCTATGTGGACGGTTCGTCCATCGTTCTTCGCAAGTATGAGCCTTCCTGTATCTTCTGTTCCGACGCGAAAAACGTGATCAACTACAAGGGGAAGAACATCTGCGCGAACTGTCTCAAGGAGCTGCACAAGATCTGAATCATTCGTACAGACTGAACTGCGGCGGTCTGGCGGCCGCCGCGGCTTTTTTTGTTGGTTGTGACAAATTTCGCTTGCATTTTCCCGTCGTATATGGTAGATTGTCCATGGAATAGGGAGCTCATATAGTTTCGTTGCTTTGGAACGAACGTCTCTACGAAACCGCCTTCGGTTTTACTATGAGTGCCAGGCCGGGTGAAGACCACCCTGTCGGGCACTCCTTTTTTATGCTCGGGAGGGAAAAACAATGATTCTGAAAGGCAATCTGATTTTTACGCGCGAGGCGGGCCGTCTGACCGTGCTGCCGCGCGGCGGCCTTGTGCTCGACGACAGCGGCGTCATTCTGGACGTGCTCGCCTCCGTCCCCGACCGCCCAGAGGGGCAGGTCGTGTGCGACTGCGGCGACCGGATGATCCTCCAGTCGTTTTCCGACATGCACCTGCATGCCCCGCAGTACCCGATGCTCGGCATGGGGATGGATCTTCCCCTGCTCGACTGGCTGAAAACCTATACGTTCCGTACGGAGGCCCGCTTTTCCGATACGGAATACGCGCGCCGCGTCTACCGCGCGCTGGCCGCCGAGCTCATCGCGAACGGCACGACGCGAGTGCTGATGTTCTCCTCCCTGCACACGGACGCGACGATCATCCTCATGGAGGAGCTTGAGCGCGCCGGGGTGACGGGTCTCGTCGGCAAGGTGAACATGGACAGAAACGGCGGCGAGAACTACGAGGAGACGACGGAGGAGTCGAAGCGCGAGACGCTCCGCTGGCTCGAGGGCTGCGAGGGGTTCCGCCGCGTCCGGCCCGCGCTCACGCCGCGCTTCACGCCGTGCTGCACGGATGAGCTGATGGCATGGCTGGGCAAGCTCGCGGAGGAGCGAGGCCTGCCCGTACAATCCCACCTCAGTGAAAACCGCGGCGAGGTGGAGCTGGTTCGCGGTCTGCATCCCGACTGCGCACAGTATTGGGAGACCTATGCAAAATACGGTCTCTGGAACGGCTCCACCGCAATGGCTCACTGCGTTCTCAGCGACAGGCGCGAACGTGCGGCAATACGGGACGCGGGCGTTCTTGCCGTACACTGCGCGGATTCCAACCTGAATCTTTGCAGCGGCGTTGCGCCCGTCAGGACCATGCTGCGCGAGGGTGTGCGCGTCGCGCTCGGCTCCGACATTGCGGGCGGCGCGCAGCTTGCGATGAATCAGGTCATCACCATGAGTATCCGCGCCTCCAAGATGCGTCGGATGCAGGAGAACTGGGAGACCGACTTTCTTACCGTGGCGGAGGGGTATTACCTCGGCACGACGGCGGGCGAGCGCTTTTTCGGCGCAGGCGGCGGCTTCGCTGTCGGCGACGCGCTCCACGCAATCGTGGTGGACGACTCAACGCTCCCCGAGCCCGCGCGTTCGCTGACGCTTACGGAGCGGTTCGAGCGCGCAATCTATCTGATGCGTCCCGAGCAGATCACAGCCGTCTACTCCGGCGGCCGCAGGGTAAAATAAAGCGGCCCATCCCCTGGACAGGCCGCGAAAAACCGGGCGCCGTCCGATCGGACGGCGCCCGGCGGTTTTTCAGTTGGGGCACGGACGCTCCGCGCTGTGGACCTCGATCTCGTAGGTGTTCGTCCCCATCAGGGTATGCTCCACCTCCACTGAGTAGTCCACAAAGAGCTTCCCGCCTTCCTCGTTCAGGTCGGAGGAGACCTTTTTGGCCTGCACGCCCACCAGCAGAGCGCCGAAGCCCAGGTCATAGAGAGATTCGTTCTTCCGCCCCTCCGCAAAGATCATTTCGGACTTGAGCGGGCCCTCACGGACCAGCACGATCTGGTCTGGATAGACGCGGAAGGTGGTGACGACGTCCTTCATGCCGGTCACTTCACTCTCCACATAGGACACGCTGTAAACGCCGCTCTTGCGCGAGAGCTTGCCGTCCGTGGTCAGCTCGATCACCTGGGGCGCCTCACCGTCGGCCTTCTGCGTGCCGCGGATGGAGATGAGTACATTTTTTTCCATTGTTTTCACAGCCTCACGGCTCCAATGCCAGCGAGATCAGCTGGTCCACCAGTTCGCCGAACGTGATGCCGCTCGCCTCGAACAGCTTGGGATACATGGAGATCGAGGTGAAACCGGGCAGGGTGTTGATCTCGTTGAAGATGACCTTTTCCCCTTCGTGTGTCACAAAGAAATCCACGCGGGACAGGCCGCGGCAGCCGAGCGCCTCATAGATCTTTACCGCCGTCTCGCGGACGGTTTCCGACGTCTCCTCGGAGATGCGGGCGGGGATGTAAAGGCGGGAGGTATCGGTGACATACTTGGCGTTGTAATCGTAAAATTCCGCTCCGGAATCGATCTCACCGCAGCCGGAAGCGGCAGGCGTGTCGTTGCCGAGAACGCCGACTTCAATCTCGCAGCCGTCGATGAATTCCTCGACGAGCACCTTGCGGTCGAACTTGGCAGCCTCACGGAGCGCGGCGGCAAGCTTTTCGCGGTCGGACGCCTTGGAGACGCCGACAGACGAGCCGGTGCCGGCAGGCTTGACAAACACGGGGTAGCGAAACTTCCGCTCGACCTCGTCGAGCACTTCGTCATCGCCGCGCTCAAGCTCGGAACGGGTGACCAGGAGCCAGTCCGCCTGGCAGACGCCTGCGTGGTCGGCCACGAGCTTGGTGATGGTTTTGTCCATGGAGGCCGCGGAGGCAGCTACCAGCGGGCCGACGCACGGGATGCCGGCAAGCTGAAGAAGGCCCTGGACGGAGCCGTCCTCGCCGTTCTCCCCGTGCAGAACGGGGAACACGACATCGATACGCTCGCGCACGACGCAGTCGCCCTCAAAGCTCAGGAGGCCCTGGCCGCGGACGGGAGAGATGGTGGCGCGGCGGTTCCCGGGGAACTTCTGCCAGCGCTCGTCCGGCAGCAGGCTGTAGTCCGTACCGCCGAAGAGAATCCAGTCGCCCTCTCTGGTAATGCCGACCGGGAAAATATTATACTTCTCGGGGTTCATATGCTCCAGGACCGCCCGCGCGGAGCGCAGGGACACATCATGCTCGGGAGATATGCCGCCGAATAATACGCAAACGCTCAGTTTTTTCAAGGTGATATCCTCTTTTCCGGCGAGATTGAAAGGCTTGATATATCATATGCCATCCGCCCGTTTCTGACAAGTGGCTTTTTAATAAAAAATTAATATTTTTCTGTGGAAATTCACGAAGCATACGAATATAATAGAAATATGGAAGGAGGCCCGTAACTTGAACATCGAACTGAGCATGAAGGAGTTCCGGCGTTTGCTGGATCTGGTTTACATCGGCAACTGGATTCTCAATTCCACCAGAGGCGACGACCGGATCGAGGATTACGATCAAGTGGAGAGCAAGCTGTTCTCCCTGTGTCAAAACACGGGCATGTCCAAACTCGTTGAAAAGTGGAACGGTGAAATGATCCCCTCGCGCGAGTTTTCCGACGGCGGTATCCACGAGGCCATCATGGATTATGAGGACACCGTTTTTTATGAGATTTTGGCCGAGGAGCTTGCCCGGCGCGACATGGGCTACGCGGAGGTCTCCTCCTCCAATTATGATGAACTTGTCTCCCGCATGGATGACTATATCGCCGAATTCGAGGCGCACGGCACCGACAACATCCTTGTGGATACGGACGACTGAGCCCCAACCATGAAAAACACCGCCGGAATGCATCCGGCGGTGTTTTTTTCAGCTTGTAACCTTATCTCCGTCCTGTTTCCCGCCGTAGGCGGCGTCCTCCTCGGCCGCCTCCTCAGGCATCATCCGGCGCGGCAGAAACTGGCTCACCACCGCGTTCTTATGCTCGCTTTTAGCATAAAAGTAGCCGAAAATGCTGAACACCACCGCGCCGATAAAGTTCACGAAAAGGTCCTCCATCGTGTCGTACAGGCCGATGTCCAGATAACCGCCGAGACCGAGGCTTTTCCCGTTTACGGCGACGTCCGTGATCCCCCTGACCACGACGGGAACGTTGCTTTTTGCCGCGTCGAGCGTCACCGAAGAGATCGTGTGAATGATCGTGTCCTTCTGCATGTCCATGAGAAACAGGCGATCCATGCCGAACTCAAAGAACTCCCAAATCACTCCCACCGTCATGGAGAAGCAGAACGCCGCAAGCGCCTGATAGACCGGCGAGAGTTTGAAAGTCTCCTGCCGGTTTTTGTTCAGAATATCAAACAGTGAGAAGCCGATGGCCGCCCAAAGGAAGCCGGAGGTCGTATGGAGCATCGTATCCCAGTGGGGATACTGCACAAAATAGCACTGGAGTTCGCCGAGAATCTCCGCCGCGAAAATAAAACAGAGAATGATGATCTCCAGCGTGCTCGGGAGCTCGATGTGGAGCCGCCGCTGAATGAACGCCGGCAGCAGAAACAGGAGCAGCACGAGTACGCAGATGAACACGTTTTCGTAGTTTCCGTTCAGAAACGCAAGCACCGCCATGATGACGACGATCAGACGCAGGGTAAAATAGACCGCGGCGACCGCCTTGTGGCGGCCTATGTAGCGCCTGTATGCCCGCATCCTGCGGTGCTTTGCCTCTCGCCTCATGGCTTTCCCTCCAGATGCTTCTCCGCCGTCCTCTCCGCCTCACGGCGGGAGCGGCGCTCGTCCGCACGGGCGATAAAATGGCAGGCGATCCAAACGGGGATGGAAACGGCGATGCCTGCGAAGATGTCCAGCACGGAGTGCTGCTTGATGAGCACGGTGGAGCAGCAGATCAGCAGGGCCATGCCGATGAATCCGGCGAGCCAGCCGGGCCGGCTGGTTTTTCGGCTGTGCAGCGCGCCGTACACCACAGCGAACGCACCTACGACATGCATACTTGGCAGGACGTTGGTATTCGTATCGGCGCGGTAGAGCGCCTGCACAAGACGAACGCAGAAGCCGTCTGAGGAAAAACTCGTCGGGCGGAGGTTCTGTCCGTTGGGAAAGACGCTGCAAATGAGCATACTGACGCTGAAGCCGATCATCAGGAACCAGAGATAGCGCTTGAACGCCGGCACATCACAAAAGAGCCAGTACAGGCCCGGCAGCAGCAGGAACGGGAACCAGCAGCAATAGACCAGCGCGAAGCCCGGCAGAAACGGGATCTTATCGTCCAACGGCAGATAGGATACCCAGTAATTCGTTGTTACGAGGTGCTCGAGCAAAAAAAACCAGCAGAGATAAAACGGTACGTAGAGCACATACAGCACATACCTGTGCGTTCTGATGTATTTCAAGATTGAACTCATAGTATTCTTCCAGTCTGGCGGAACGCCGCGGGCGGATGGATGTCGGACGATACGCGGAGTCCGGGAGCCGCCGTGCACATATGCAATCATTATATGCGTTTGTTTCCGCAAAATCAATAGAGACGGATGGCCGCGCTCTCCGGGGAGAACGCGGCCATCCGTCGGGAAAGAAAATAGAAAAGAGAAAAGAGAGAGGAATCAGCGGGAAGAGGTCTTCTGCACCGCCTCGCCGTGGCTCTGCTGCCAGAGCCGGTCCGCGGTGACGGCCCATTTTTCGGCTTTGTCGCGGCACTTGTCGGTAAGCTTGTGCACATCCTCAGGGTCCTGAAGATCGGTGGATTTCGCATCGGTCTTGTCGACTATGCCGCTCAGCGCGCCTGGATTGTCCAGCAGCGGGCAGGGGCGCAGATGGTTTTTGTTGAAGGGCTGGCCCTCGTGATAGGCCATGAACAGCGGGGATTGCAGCGCCTCCAGGAGTGTCTTTTTGTAGATGCTGGAGTCAGAATAGTGGATAAAGGCACACGGCTCGATGTCGCCGTTTGCATTGATGTGCAGATACTCCCGCCCGCCCGCGATGCAGCCTCCGACGAACTCACCGTCGTTCCAGAAGTCCATGGTGAAGAGCGGCTTCGTCTTGCGGAACTCGCGGATGCGGTGGTACATGAACTCGCGCTGCTCTGCCGTCGCCATCAGCTCCGGAACGGCGGCGTTGCCGACCGGCATGTAGGTGAAGAACCAGCAGAACTTCGCGCCCATCTCCACCATCCAGTCGAAATACTCCTCGCTGCCGATGACATTGACGTTTTTGCTCGTGTAGCAGCAGGATACGCCGAACGGCAGCTTCTTGCGCTTGAGAATCTCCATGGCACGCGCGACGCTCTGATAGGTGCCCGCACCGCGGCGGAAGTCGGTAGCTTCCTCAAAGCCCTCAACACTGATGGCGGGGATGAAGTTCTTGACGCGCAGCATCTCGTCGGCAAACTTTTCGTCGATCAGGGTGCCGTTGGTGAAAGACAGAAACTCGCAGTCAGGGTGCATCTCGCAGAGCTTGATGATGTCCGCCTTGCGCATGAGCGGCTCGCCGCCGGAGTAGATGTAGAAGCAGATGCCGAGCTCCTTGCCCTGGCGGATGATGGAATCGAGCGTCTCCAGGCTCATGTTGAGCTTGTTGCCGTACTCGGCGGCCCAGCAGCCGGTGCAGTGGAGGTTGCAGGCGGAAGTCGGGTCCATCAGGATGGTCCAGGGGATATTGCAGCCGTATTTCTCACGGCAGGCGTTCCGGCGAGCTGCCCACTTAAAGCTGGCGTTCACAAAAAAGTTGTCAAACAGGTTTTTGCGCACGTCATCGTCGATGTCCGTCCAAAAGCTCTTGATAAGCCGGTACCAGTTGCCCTCGGGATGGCTGATGATATTGCGGAAACCGTTGCGCTGGCTGACGTACTCGTCGGCCGGGACGATTTTGTCCACCAGCGCCATCAGCTTGGGCAGGTTTTCGTCGGGATCCTTTTCCAGATAGCTGTACGCCCTCTCGAGCGAGATCCTGGTGATTTCTTCTTTAAAGCCCATAGTAATTTCTCCATTCCTTCCTGTCTACTTGTTTCTATGTCTGACGCGGCCGATTATTCCTTGCGGACGTCATCTGCCGGCGTGGTTTTTTCGTGGGATTCCCTTACGGTATAGAGCACCACGGCAAGGTTTTGTGCGCCGTCCACCGCGAGCGCCAGCCCCAGAAGCATCATCAGCACTTTCGCGCCGGCAGTCGGGCTGACCATCAGCAGGATACCGCCCGCCATGCACAGCAGCGCCAGCAGCAGGATCGACCACCACCGCGCCAGGCCGAAGCGCTTGGCGTCCACGGCCGTCTGCACCTTGAAGACGCCGTCCGTGAGAATGAACTGTCCCACCATAAACGGCACCAGACGGACGATCCCGCCCGGGTGCGCACAGAGCAGGATGCCGATGACCAGCGCGAGGATGCCCAGCGCCAGGTCGAACTGAAACGCCAGCCCGTATTGGTCGCGCGCGAGGTAGCCGCTGCATTTTGCGATGCCGAACAGGATACAAAGCGTGCCGATCAGGAGGCAGAGCGTCTGCGCGGAAATACCCGGCCGGACGATCACGCATGCGCCGAGAGCGATCAGCAGGGCGGAGATCAGGATATACGACCATTTCGCCCGCTTGATCATCTGCATTGCACATTCTTCCCTTCCTTTGATCTGCGATAATTGTAATCTTTTGTCGAATGAGAGACAACAGACAGAAAAACGGCGGTGTCCCAAATTGGGACACCGCCGTAAAAAATCCAAATTTCCAACAGATTCAGCCCTGTGTCCCATTTTGGGGCACCTCGGCCGGTTTGAATTGGCACGGCTCGCAGCTGCGGAGCAGGGCCTCGCGGATGTTGCCCTCAAAGAGCTGACCGATCCGGGTGATGTACTGCTGCGGCTCCTGCTTCATGCCGCTCTCCGCCCACTCGAGGAACATTCCCACCACGGCGTACTTGTAAAAATGCGTGATGAAGCGCTTATCCTCCTCGCCGCACGGAAGATTGGCCGCCTCCTGCTCCACATAGTCGCGCATGATCTTGTCGGAAACACTGTAAAGGTAGTCTTCCACCCGGTCGCGGCTGACGGAATGGATCACATGGAAGACCATCTTCCGGTTGCTCATGACAAATTGCAGCGAGCGAATCAGCCGCTCCTGCCAGCTCGCCTCGGCATAGGGCTCGTCGATCGCCTTTTTCGTCTCCTGCAGGAAGATCTCGTCGAGCAGATCGTAGAGGTCGCGAAAATAATAGTAGAACGAATTGCGGCTCACACCGCAGTCCTCCACGATGTCCTTGACCGTGATCTTGTCCAGAGGGCGCTCGTTGAGCAGCTTCAGGAAAGAACGCATGATCGCATTTTTGGTGAACTGCGCCATCGGGCATCCTCCTCTTGCATAAAAACCAGTTCTTCAGAAGGTCACGACCTCGTGCTCCGGCTTCTCGGCCGGCTCGACGGAGAGAGCGGTAAGGATAGGGCCCACGCCCTTGTAGAGCGGGTGACGCTGCGCCGCAATCTTCACCGTTACCGTAACCCATTCCCGGGCGCGCAGCTGCTCGCTTTTCTCGTACTGGCAGGGAATCCCCATAAAGGTGATGTCTGCCTCGCAGCAGGTCATCACGAACCGGCCCGGCGCAAACCAGCCGTCCTTCAGCCGGCGCAGGCGGGCAACCTGCGCGGTAAAACGGGCGGTCTTTCCGTTGTACTTTTTCGGCTCCTCGGTGATATCGCGGTAGAAGAGCGCATAGTCGTCGTCCTTGATCTCGATGACCGGGGCGCCGATGTCGAACGGCAGCGGATCGGCAATCTCGTCGTACTGTGTGGAGCCGTCGGTGTAGTCATAGACGATGTTGACGCGGCGGTCAACCGCCTTGGCAAGCTTGTGAAACGGCATGATGTCCGCGCCTTTTTTGAGGCGGTTGAAGACCACCATTTCGCAGCCCGCAAGTTTATCCACCACCAGCGGGCGCAGATTGGCGTTGTACGAAAGGATTGTGTTGGCGTCGGCGAACATGACCTCCTGCGCGATTTGCCAATCGTCGGGCATCTTCTCGTAGAAGTCACCCACCTTCTGCATTCCGTTGAGCTCCGCGACGACACGCTCGGCGTGGTGTTTCTTTTGCAGGTCGCGCAGCATTTCGGGACTCAGCTCGTCGTAGCTGTCCACTGTCTCCAGATAGACGTTTTTGGCCGGATAGGAGGAGAAGTCGAACTCCTCCTCCCCCTCCTCCAGCATCAGCAGGAGCGTCTTTTCCCCGGCGTTGAAGCGCGGATCCTCAAGCGTCTCCTGAATGAATTTCGTTTTGCCCGCGTCCAGGAAACCCGTGAACGCGTACACGGGAATGACCATGACCGGGCCTCCTTACAGGCCGAACAGCGCGGCGATGGCAGCCTCGTCGATCTTGGAGCCGATCACACACACGCGGCCGGTCACGGAGGCGGGGCCGGTGCGGATGTCGGGCTCGCCGGGCACATAGTCAAAGTGAACCCACGTCCCGTCGGGGCTGGCCACATAGCCCTTTGCGCGCAGGATCATGCCATATTTGCTCTCGCTGTCCAGCGCGGCGAGCACGGTGGAGATCTTCTCTTTCGTAAATTTCTTCGGCGTCTCGGCGCCCCAGCTCGTGAACACCTCGTCGGCGTGATGATGGTGATGATGGTGCTCGTGCTCGTCTCCATCCTCCTCGTCGTGATGGTGATGGTGCCCGTGCTCGTCTCCATCCCCGTCGTCGTGATGGTGGTGATGCCCGTGCTCGTCTTCATCCTCCTCGTCGTGATGGTGGTGATCGTGCTCATCTTCATCCCCGTCGTCGTGATGGTGGTGATGCCCGTGCTCATCCTCGTCCTCATCGTCGCGGTGCGCGGCTTCTGCGAGACCCGTGAGCTCGGCGGCGAGAGTGGATCTCTGCTCCATAGTCTCGAGGATTTGCTCTCCGTCAAGCTGATCCCACGGCGTCGTGACGATGGTGGCGTCGGGGTTATGCTCACGGATCAAAGCGACTGCCTGAGCGAGCTTCTCGGATGAGATCACGTCCGTACGGCTGAGCAGGATGGTGTGCGCGGTCTCAATCTGATTATTGTAGAACTCGCCGAAATTTTTGATATAGAGGCGGCACTTGGTCGCGTCGGCGACGGTGACGAAGCTGCCGATGGTCAGTTCGTCGGAGGTGACGCGGCGCACGGCACCGATGACGTCGGAGAGCTTGCCCACGCCGGACGGCTCGATCAGGATGCGGTCGGGCGCGTACTCAGCCACGACCTTCTTGAGCGCGCGGCTGAAATCGCCGACCAGCGAGCAGCAGATGCAGCCGGAATTCATCTCCGTAATCTGGATGCCGGCCTCCTGCAAAAAGCCGCCGTCGATGCCGATCTCGCCAAACTCGTTCTCGATCAGAACGAGTTTCTCGCCGCAGTAGGCTTCTTTGATCATTTTTTTGATGAGCGTGGTCTTGCCTGCGCCGAGGAAGCCGGAGTAAATATCGATTTTTGTCATGAGGAAGTACCCTTCTTTTGTTAAATCTCTATAAATATAGTATAACACAATCCGTCAAGGGCTTCAAACCGCAAACGTCGCTGGTTATCACCGCATTGCGGATCAGACGCGATCATTTTATCAAAGGAAACCCACAAATTCAATGATAATCTGAGAGTTGACAAAACGCCGCGGGGATGCTATTATAATTCGCGTATCTCTGGAGATTCCGATGGAGAGATGTCCGAGCGGTTTAAGGAGCTGGTCTTGAAAACCAGTGACTCAGCAATGAGCCGTGGGTTCGAATCCCACTCTCTCCGCCATATCATTCTCCCTCACGATCCCGTTCATCCGGCCTGGAGTGGTACCCAAGAGGCCGAAGGGGCTCCCCTGCTAAGGGAGTAGGCGTCTAAACCGCGCGCGAGGGTTCAAATCCCTCCCACTCCGCCAAAAAAGACATAGCTTTCCGCCAAGGGAAGGTTATGTCTTTTTTCATGTGAAATTTGTGATAATTTGGATTTAAAGAGTATTTCTGAACTCAGATAATCGGAAATGCTTAGACCGTTTTGAACTGCTGCTTACTGATTATTATATAAAGCAAAGTGTGAAGGAGTTTTTGAAAATGTTCAGATATGTTCATACCAACATTATTGCAAAGAATGCGAACAGGCTAATAGATTTTTATAAGAAGGTATTTCATTGCCAAAGCATAAATGAGACCCGTGATCTCCGTGGTGAGTGGTTAGACAGACTTACCGGTTTAAACGAGGCACATATCACAGGCGAGCATCTTCTATTGCCCGGTTATGATGATGCACATCCGACACTGGAAATATTTTCTTATAATACATTGAAAGAAACTATACCATCGGAAATTAACCGTCCCGGTATAGCACATATCGCCTTTGAAGTGGATGATGTGGAAGCAACGTTAATGGAAATTACCCGATTGGGAGGAAGCAGCGTTGGAGAGTTAGTTACTGCGGCTTATCCTGACGGTCTGGAAGCGGTTTTTGTATATGCTCAAGACCCGGAGGGTAATATTATTGAATTACAAAGCTGGAGAAAAGCAAAAGATTGAACTCCCAGTTCTCCATGTAATCTGGTTGCCTGTTATGAGCATGCAAAGCCAATAAATATATTGACTGAACAGCGAAATTTTATTTGCAGTGTTTTTCCAAAATCCTCAAAACCTGGAACTTTGCAGGGCTTTGAGGATTTTTTCTATTCTTCTGCAATCGTGTAATATTAGGTATTGCATTAATTGTAATACGAATCGCTGGAACTGGGATAATCCGTGCTATGGCTTACATCGTGGCTTACATGTGATTGCGTCAAAGGGGGCTGTATGCACGGGCAGCGTGCGGCCGCACCGTCAACGGCTGTGGCCGCGATCTGCGTCTCGGCCACGATGATAGGAGGCGTTAAATGGCTGACTGTGCTCCGCACGGCGCTGCTGGCGGGAATCCTGTCGGTGCTGAACATCGTCGCCGGTCTTTCTGAAGTGAAAAAGGAATAGGCGCAAATTGCATGGTCAATATGTACAATAATCGGGAATCCGTTCAGTCGGTCCGGGAATACTACCGGCGAGGTGATAAGCATGGCGAAAGCAGGCATGCGCCGTCCGAATCCGGAAGAGCCGCATGGGACCGAGAGCAATCACAAGGCACGCTTTCCTAAAAATGACGCTCCACCCGTTCCGGAAATCCGGGGGAAAGCCAAACACGGAAAAGAAAAGTCGCGTCCGATCATCGCCGGCACCGAATCTCCGTCCCTGAAGGTCTACCACGGACGCCCAAACGCATAATCCTCACCCCGCCTGGTATCAGGCGGGGTATTCTTCCATTCGGTCAGTGATGGCGATAGGATTTTCTTATCCCAACTTCACCAGATTCTGATCATTGTGACCGTCAATGCCGATCAGACCGATTTTCACGCAGCTTCACCTGCTCCGAAGGCGACCGTCCCGTTTGGTAAATCTGGTGCAGCGTCCGGTTTCGTCAACAAGCACAGTAAACAGGATACTGAGAACGCCATCGAAACAAAAAATGTTTGACTTGATTTTTTGAACCGACTTGATTTATAATTTCGAAAGGCTGTGATAAGGGAGATCTTAAATTTTGTATTTTGAGGATATAGAACTGAATACGATGCGGGAAACGAGCTGCGTTACGATAGAAAAAGATAAGATGATCGAATTTGCAAAAGGTTACGATCCGATCCCGCTCCATACCGACGAGGAATATGCGCGCAATACCAGATTCGGTAAGCTCATTGCGCCGGGCGTCATGGTATTCATGTCTGTCTGGGCGAGATATGCCAGAGAAATCGATTTTGCCGGAGACCAGCTTATCGCAGGAAAATCCACAAATATTGAATGGTTTCATCCTGTTTATGCAGGCGACACAGTGCGCGGGAAAGCGACCGTTACCTCGATGAAACCGCGCAATCCATATAACGGGACTGTTGAGATCACGATTGATGTTTTCAATCAGAACAACGAGCTTGTCCTCCGTGATGTGACGGAGACCATTGTCGCAAGAAAACAAGATACATACTGAATTTGATGAACAATGAGGCTATCCTGCATAGGGTAGCCTTGTTTATTTGCCGTCCTTAAGCCGGTCTCCGCGGCTTATTCCGCGATTGACGCCGACCTCGCATGGGATAATCTCGAAAACGACGCTTCCGAAGGAGACCTGTTGAGCCTCTGGCCCGCCGCCCCCTGACGGGGCGGGCTTTTTTTGCTTCATTTCCCGTTCCCTTCCGGCTTTCGGCAGCAGGCAAGCCGGGCTTTGCCGTAGTTACTGTACCGCGTATCGCACTGATGTATTGTGCTTTTTCCTCATACGGCTCTTCACGACGTCTCTGCCATCGCAGCATGGATTTCATTCACCCATTTCCCTTTCGTACACCCATTTTTCGTGCGCGTTCAAATTTTTTCCTCTTCTGCCGCTTTTCTCAGGATTTCCCAGGCGACGGCACGGGCCTGCTCCCGGTTGGATTCGATCTGTCCGGGTGCCAGCTTTGTCAGCTCGTCGTCTGCAATCTTCACCGTTCCCTTTGAAAACCGGTACGTTGCTGCGATATGTCCTTCCGGCACCATGAAATCGCCCCCGTTCATCCTATGCCCGGGCGGCCTGTCCGCTTGCGCGAAGCTTTTTCGTCCGACACCGCATCTTCTTTCCACGCATTTTCCGGCATTTTTCTTGCACGCCGGCGCATCCCGTGGTATGCTGATTTGGAAAAAACAGAGAATTGGGGCGTTTTTATGGAATTCCGCCTTCACCGTCCTGCCAAGGCCGCTCCAGGCCCGCGAAAGCCTCTGCACACGCGCTGGTGGTTCTGGCTTCTGCTCGTTCTCGCTGTCTCCGGTGCGGTCGGCACGCTGGACAGCGGCAGCGGGCTGAATACTGCTGCACAGCCCCCGGCGGCCCTGTCCGAAACAACAGCCGGCCGGGAAACGTCAGCCATCCCCGAAACCGCCCCGAAAACAGAGACGGCCGCCGCCCGGGAAACCACATCGGCGGCCGTAACGGAAACTGCCACGCTGACCGCGGCGGAAACCAAGGCGCAAACCATTACGGAAACCGCAGCGGCCAAAGAAACGACGGCGGCGGCGAAAAAGGAAACCGCTGCCGCCGACCCGGCGGTCACGCAGGCACCTGCCGCGCAGTCCGGCAAAGAAATGGTCTGGGTCAGCGCCACGGGAAAGAAATATCATACGAACAGCTCGTGCAGCGGGATGAAGTCTCCCTATCAGCTCACGCTCTCCGAGGCGGCCGCCGAGGGCTATACGGCCTGCAAGCGGTGTCATTAACCTGTGACCGGTCACCTATATATATAAGAAAGGCAAGGCCATTCCCGGCAAGACAGGCTTTGCCATTCTGATCCGAAAAGAACGGAAGGTGATCTCCGTGTTCCCCCTACCCCATCGGGACAGTACCCGCACGGATTCCCGTCCGTGCGCCGTCTACCTCCGCAAATCGCGCAAGGATGCCGAGGCCGAGGCTCTCGGCGAAACCGATACGCTCAGACGCCACCGCACCCGGCTGCTGGCCCTTGCCGACCAGCAGTGCCTTACAGTCGCGCAGATCTATGAGGAGGTCGTCTCAGGCGACTCCATCGCGGCCCGTCCCGAGATGCAGAAGCTTCTTTCCGCCGTTGAGCGCGGCGCGTTCTCCGGCGTGCTCGTCATGGAGGTAGAGCGCCTCGCCCGCGGCGATACCATTGATCAGGGCATCGTCGCGCAGACGTTCAAATACTCCGGCACGAAGATCATCACGCCGGTCAAGACCTACGATCCCGAAAACGAATTCGACGAGGAGTATTTTGAATTCGGCCTCTTTATGTCCCGCCGGGAATACAAGGCCATCAACCGCCGCCTGCAGCGCGGCCGCGACGCCTCCATGCGGGAAGGAAAGTTTGTGGGAAACAAAACGCCCTTCGGATACTCCCGCCGCAAGCTGGAGCATGAGAAGGGCTTTGTTCTGGAGCCCGTTTCGGAGCAGGCCGGGATCGTTCGCCATATTTTCAACTGGTATACCGGCGGCGACGGCGCGCCGCGCCTCGGCATCAGCCTGATTGTACGCCGGCTGAACGAGCTTCATATCCCCTCCCCCTCCGGCCGTGACTGGACAAACAGCGCCGTTCGCGGCATCCTCGCGAATCCCACCTACTGCGGATGGCTCCGCTGGGGCAACCGCGCCACGGTAAAGCGCGTTGTGGACGGAGAGGTCGTCCCGTCACGGCCCCTTGCTCCGGCGGCGGAGGTTCGCCTCTATCGCGGTCTGCACAAGCCGATCGTTCCGCAGGAGCTGTTCGACCGGGCGCAGCGGCTCCTCTCCTCCAACCCGTCCCGTCCCGGCCCGAAGCAGGCGGCCATGGCGAATCCTCTTTGCGGCCTCGTCTTCTGCGAGCAATGCGGCCGCGCGATGGTACGCCGTCCGTACACGTCGGGAAGGGAGCCGTGCCTGATGTGCGCGTGTTCCTCCTGTGCCACCGTCTCCTCCGATCTTGCGGTTGTGGAAGCGCTGATCCTGGCCGCGCTGCGTGAATGGACGGGGAAATTCGATCTCGGCGAAGCGCGGTTCCCCACATACGACGGCTCCGCCGCGCTTCTGCGGTCGTCCCTCGAGACGCTGGAGGCCGGCCTCGCCTCCCTGAAGTCCCGGGAGGCAAAGGCGTACGAGCTGGTGGAGGCCGGCGTGTATACCCCCGAGGTGTTCCGCCGACGCCTGAGCAGCATTTCCGCCGAACGCTCCGCTCTTACCGCAAAGCTGGACGCGCAGCGGGAGCAGCTCGGCTCTCTTTTCGAAGGAGAGTGCCCCCGCGCGGAGTTGGTCCCCACGATCCGCCACGTTCTTGACGCCTACCCCGCTGCCTCCGGCGCCGAGGAGAAAAACCGGCTGCTCCGCGCCGTCGTCTGCAAGGCGATCTATCATAAAACGCGCCGCGACCGCTCCCCCGGCGGCGGCGACCTCTCTCTCACCCTTTATCCCGTGATCCCTCCCTCCCTTTAGCGGCAGCGCCTCACGGATAATCTCCGCGTCCCAATGAGCTCGGCCATCTGGAAATGATCGGGACGATCGTTCACCAGCTGACGCGCAGCCTGACCGACGAGCAGATGAAGGAGACCGGCTTCGCGCCGTACTTCGTCGATCACTCGGCGGGCATCTACCCCACCGCCGCCTCCGGCACGCCCTGGAGCGCGGACGGGATGCAGAGCACCGGAGATCCCATCGCGGATCTCTCCGAAGACATGGCCGCCGAACAGAAAGCCCGTGTCACTTACGACAACATTCTCCGCATCTCCGACGACCCGGACGTCAACGACGCGATCAAATTCCTTCGCGCGCGGGAAATTGTCCATTTCCAGCGCTTCGGCGAGGCGGTTCAGCTCACGCGGGAGAAGCTGAACCAGAAAAACGTTTACTTTATGAACCCTGCGCTCGACGCGTAAAAATCGGCGGGAGAAGGCTTTCCTTCTCCCGCCGTCTTTTATAAAACATACTGCTCTATTATGCGCGCCACGCCGTCCTCATCGTTGGGCGGCGCTACCAGATCGGCCCGGGCGCGGACTTCCTCACAGGCGTTGCCCATGGCCACGCCCATTCCGGCCGCGCAAAGCATCGTTACATCGTTCAGCCCATCGCCGAAGGCCATGCTCTCCTCCGTGCGCAGCCCAAGGCTTTGACAGAGCGCGCCGAGGGCTGCGCCCTTGTTGGCGTCTTTCCGGTTGATCTCGATGTTGTTTTCGATGGAGGTCGTGATCGCGAGATCCGGGTACTGCTCCGCCAGCTCGTGCAGCTGCACGAGTCGCAGGTCGGGGTCCGTGAAAAAGAGCTGGCACTTCTGGATCGGCCGGTTTCTCTGCCGCATCGTACCGCGGAAATCCGCGAGCGAAGTGCGCAGCATATGGATCATGTCAATCTCGAAGCGGTTGTCGGTGATGCTCGCGAAACGGTCGAAAAACTCCTGCTTGATCCAGCCCCAGCCGTCCTGATAGCAGTCATACATCACAGGCATGGCATCGAACCGATCGTAGAGCCGCTCCGCCTCCTCCGCGGGGATTTCGCAGCGGTAGAGAGCCGTCTCCGTTCGGGCGTCCCACACCTCCGCGCCGTTGATCGTAATGGCGCAGCGCAGGAACGGGAGCTGCCGCACGGTGTCTGGAATACCGAGAAAAAAGCGGCCCGTGGCGGGCACGATCCATACGCCCCGGTCCGCTGCCGCCTGAAGCGCGGCGCGGTTGCGCGAGGAAAGAAGCTTGTTGGAATCGAGAAGCGTGCCGTCGAGATCGAGCGCAATGAGTTTGATGGACATGAGATTCTCCTTATTTTGTTCCGCAGAGCCGGACAAGCTCCCGGATATACTCGGGCGTGGTGCCGCAGCAGCCGCCGAGAAGCGACGCGCCCGCACCCCGCAGGCGCAGCATCGACTCGGCGAACCGGCGCGGCCGCATGGAATAAACCGCCTCACCCCCGTCCGTGATCGTCGGCAGCCCTGCGTTCGGCTTGGCGAGGATCGGCAGAGATGTCGCGCCGCGCAGCATGGTCACCACGGAGACGAGCTGATCCGGCCCCACCGAGCAGTTGACGCCGACGGCATCCGCCCCGAGCACCTCTGCGGCGGCCGCCGCGTCCTCCGCGCCGCCGTCGAAATAGGCCATGCCGTCCGAGGCGAGTGAGAGGCTGCACAGAACGGGCAGGTCGCACAGCGCGCGAACGGCTTCCAGAACGGCCTGCAGCTCGGTGACGCCCATCAGTGTCTCGGCCACGAACAGGTCAACGCCCGCCTCCAGCAGCGCTTCGGCCTGCTCACGGTAGACGTCCAGCAGCGTCTCATAGGTCATCGGTCCCTGCGGTTCGGGGGCCTGGCCGGTCGTGGTCATGTCGCCCGCAATCAGCGCGCTTTCGCCCACGGCTTCGCGCGAGACGGCGACCAGGCGGCGGTTCAGCTCGCCCACGCGCTCGGAGAGGCCGTAAAGACCCAGTGTGACGCGGTTGGCGCCGAATGTCGGCGCGTAGACGATCTGACTGCCCGCAGCCACATAGGCACGCTGGAGCTCCGCGAGGGGCTCCGGATGTTCAAGCACCCACGCCTCGGTGGACACGCCGCGCGGCATCCCGGCGCGTGCCAGATTGGTGCCGGTTGCCCCGTCCAGGATCACGGGGCCCTTTGTCAGCAGAGCGGAAAAATCGGTTCTTTTCATAGTATCTCCTCCTCGGGCGGCGTGATGGAAAGCACCGTGGGATAGCGGTCGAGCACGGCCACGCCGCGCAGCTCCTGCGCATAGCGGCGGTAATTGCTTGCGATCTTGCGGCAGATGCCGCTCTCGTCCGTGGCGGGGAGCGGCACATGATAGATGAAGCTGCTCCGCGCAGACTCCCGCATCAGTCGGCGCGTCTGCGGATAGGAGAGGTACATCGCGTTCCAGAACCCGCAGTCGGCCCGCCGGCCCGCAAGAAACGCGCGGTGCGCGTGGGCGTCAAGCGAGGCGTCGCCCGTCAGATAGACGGAGACGCCGCCTGCAGAGACGAGCAGCACATAGTGCTTGGCCCAGGTGTACTCGCAGGGCGTGTGCTCGAGATAGCCGTACTCCACCGTGAACTTTCCCGCCGTGAGAACGCCGTGATCGGGAGTGTCCGGCGTGGGAAAGAAAGCCGCCACTCCGGGATGCGCACGCAGGAAGGCGGCGTTTTTCGCCTGATCGTAGTGGTCAGGGTGAAGGTGTGTGTAAAAGAGTCCGTCTACACACGCAAACTTCCCTGCGCCTTCGATGATTTCCGCCGCGGTCCGCTCCGGGACGGCATAAAACGAGCGGATGGGGCTGTTGAGCGCGTCGACAAGAATGGCGGAGTCTTCATATCGAAACAGCAGCCCCGCGTTGCAGAGCAGTGTTGCATGAATCGTTGGTGCCATGAGCTTCCCTCCGATGAAAGAAACGCCATGCGCGCAGGCGCATGGCGTTTTACGCTTTTTTCAGTTTAACCGATTTTCCGCGGCAATGCAAGAGCTTCTTAGAGCGTCAGGTCGCCTTCGCGGATCCAGCCGAGCCTGCGGCAGACGAGTCCGAGCGCCCAGCAGAGCACAGCGGGCAGGATAAAGCTGAGAAGGATCAGACCCACCCAGTTTGCGGCACCCGGCACGATGGCCGCTGCACCGTTGGCGAGCGCCTTCTCGCTCGGGGCAATCCAGCCCGTCCATACGCCAATCTGGCCCACGAGGCCGCAGGTGCCCATGCCGGAGGAGATCGGCGCGCCGTTCATCTGCAGATGGAACACGCAGGTCGCGAGCGGGCCGGTGATGGCGGAAGTGACGATGGGGGGAATCCAGATCTTCGGATTTTTCACGATATTGCCCATCTGGAGCATGGACGTGCCGATTCCCTGGGAAATTAAGCCGCCCCAGCGGTTTTCACGGAAGCTCATGACGGCAAAGCCGACCATCTGCGCGCAGCAGCCCGCCACCGCCGCGCCGCCCGCGAGGCCCACCAGGCCGAGCGACGCGCAGATCGCGGCGGACGAGATGGGGAGCGTCAGCGCGACGCCGACGGTAACCGACACCAGCACACCCATCAGGAAGGGCTGCAGCTCCGTGGCCCACATGATAAATTTGCCCACGGCGTTCGCCGCCGTGCCGATGGCGGGAGCCCACCACGCGGAGAGCGCAATGCCGATGGCAATGGTGACGAGCGGCGTCACAAGGATATCTACCTTGGTCTCCCTGGAGATAGCTTTGCCGGCCTCCGCCGCGACGATGGCAATGAACAGCACCGCGAGCGGCCCGCCCGCGCCGCCGAGCGCGTTGGACGCAAAGCCAACGGTGATCAGGGAAAAGAGCACCAGAGGCGGCGCCTGGAGCGCATAGCCGATCGCGCAGGCCATAGCCGGGCCGGACATCGCCGAGGCCAATCCGCCCACCGTATAGTCCGTCCCTGCGATGCTCGCGACGGTCTGTGTCAGAAACCCGATGTGGAACTGCGTGCCGATTGTGTTGATGATCGTGCCGATGAGCAGGCTGCAAAACAGGCCCTGCGCCATCGCGCCCAGCGCATCCACGCCGTAGCGCTTTGCGGAGATCACGATGTTCTTCCGCTTTAAAAAGGCTTTGAATTTCAATGAATTCTCCCACTTTCTCTTTTGTTTGCCATTTGAAGACAAGACACATGACACATGACACATGACACATGACACATGACACAATTAATTATACTAGTGAAATGTCATATGTCAAGTCAGTGCTGAGAAAATTTCAAAATTAAGAAATTCAGTTGACAAGACAGCGGCCAATTGGCTATGATAATGGAAACGGAGGGATGGATATGAACGGTACGGAACGCAGATCGGCAATTGCCGGAATCCTCAGCCGGGAGCGGCCGGTCTCCGGTGCGGAGCTGGCCAGGCAGCTCGGTGTCAGCCGGCAGGTCATCGTGCAGGACATCGCCCTCATGCGAGCGGAGGACAAGAACATTCTCTCCACGAACAAGGGGTATCTTCTTTACTCCCCCAATGGGCTGTCTGGCTGCTGCCGCCGCGTGTTCTATGTGCGCCACACCACGGAGCAGGTGCTCGACGAGCTGTGCACGATTGTGGAGCTGGGCGGTCGGGTACTGGACGTGAGCGTGGAGCACGAGCTGTATGGGCAGCTGCGCGCGGACCTCATCATCAACAACCGAGACGATGCGGAGGAATTCGTGTGCCGTCTTGCGGCATGTCGGGGCAATCCCCTCAAGCTCCTCACGGGCGACCGGCACTACCATACGGTCGTAGCCGGTTCCGAGCGGCTCCTCGACCTCATCGAAGCGGAGCTCGACCGGAAGGGATACCTGATCCGGGAAAACGCAAACGCGGAGTGACGAAAGTCATTCCGCGTTTTTAAAACCTTCGGATCAGGAGGTCGGCCACATCCGGCACGCTCTCCGCCAGCGCATCCGCTCCGGCCATGGTCAGCTCCTCGCGGCTGCCGTAGCCGTACAGCACGCCGAGCGCGGCGATGCCGCTCTTTTTGGCTCCGAGCATATCGTGCTTCCGGTCGCCGACCATGACGCTCTCTTCTCCGCGCGCGCCCGCTTTTTCCAGCGCGTAGGTCAGAACGGCCTCCTTCGAGGCCCGGCTCTCGTCCATCGTGCTGCCGGCTACCGTGCCGAAATAGGAACGGATGCCGAAATGCTCCAAAATGATCTCGGCAAAGGGCTCCGGCTTCGAGGTGGCCACGGCGAGCCGCCAGCCGTTCTCGCGCAGGCGCGCGAGCATCTCCGCAATGCCGCCGTACAGGCGGTTTTCAAAAATGCCCCGATCCTCGAAATATTCCCGGAACCAGCCAACCATCTCCACCGCCTCGTCCCGGCTGACGCAGTACACCTCCATCATCTCGTCCGCGAGCGGAGGGCCGATGAAGCGGTACAGCTCCCGCCGGTCGGGAACGGGGATTCCCTTTCGCCGCAGCGCGTAGGCGACGGAATTCGTGATGCCCTCGCTGGAATCGGTCAGCGTTCCGTCCAGGTCAAAAAAAGCCGTTTTGATATGCAAATAGATCTCTCCTTGTCAGATATGGATAAATCATACCATAGATAGTTGTAAAATGCCACAAAAGATCACCGATTTCCTCCTGACAAATTTTTAGTTTCTTGTCTTTTTGCATAGAATTAAAGTTCTCTTGTTGATTTATGCGCGGGAAATGATATATTGTATCTGTATTTTGCGAATAAATAATAAAATATTTATTCGTAGTACAGTCATATGGAGGTAGTTATGAGCAGATTGGAGTTTTATTCCACAAGCGGGTCACAAGCCGTGGTGGAAGGTCTCTATCGAGACCTTGAGCACCGCATTGTGGCCAGCCCTCCTGGTCTGTGTCCCGTGGATCTCGCAGCTTCGTTTCTGAAGCTGTGCCACGCACAAACCTGTGGCAAATGTGTCCCCTGCCGCGTTGGCCTGCGCCAGCTCGAGCTGCTGATTGACGACGTTCTGGACGGAAAGGCCACGATGGAGACACTTGACTTCATCGAGTCCACCGCCCAAGTCATCGCCGACTCGGCCGACTGTGCCATCGGCTACGAGGCCGCTGAGATGGTTCTCAAGGGTATTCGCGGTTTCCGTGACGACTATGAATCACACGTCAAAACGGGCCGCTGCACCTGCAACCTCGATCAGCCTGTCCCCTGTGTCGCCCAGTGTCCCGCCGGCGTGGACATCCCGGGCTACATCGCCCTGGTCTCCGCCGGCCGTTATGCCGACGCCGTCCGTCTCATCCGCAAAGATAATCCGTTCCCCGGCGCCTGCGGCCGTGTCTGCGAGCACCCGTGCGAATCCCGCTGCCGCCGCAGCATGATCGAAGGCGCGGTCAATATCCGCGGTCTGAAGCGTTATGCCGTCGATCATGCCGGCATCGTCCCCGCGCCGGAGTGCGCCTCGCCGACAGGGAAGAACATCGCCATTGTCGGCGGCGGCCCGAGCGGCCTTTCCGCGGCCTATTACCTGAGCCTGATGGGCCATAAGGTTACGGTCTTCGAGTCCCGCAAGCAGCTCGGCGGCATGCTCCGCTACGGTATCCCGAGCTACCGCCTGCCCCGCGAGGAGCTGCAAAAGGACATCGACGCGATTCTTTCCACCGGCGTCACCGTCAACCGCAGCGTGATGATCGGCAAGGGCATCACGCTCGGCGAGCTGAGCAAGCAGTATGACGCGGTATACATCTCCATCGGCGCGCACACCGATAAGAAGGTTGGTATTGAGGGTGAGGACGCCCGCGGCGTCGTCTCCGCAGTGGAAATGCTGCGGGCAATTGGCGACAACACGCTGCCCGACCTCGCTGGCAAGACCATCGCAGTCATCGGCGGCGGCAACGTCGCAATGGACTGCACCCGCAGCGCCCTTCGTCTGGGCGCGAAGACCGTCAGCATGGTCTACCGCCGCCGCCAGCAGGACATGACCGCCCTGGCCGAAGAGGTCGAGGGCGCCGTGGCCGAGGGCGCGGAGCTTCTTACCATGAAGGCCCCCGTCCGCATCGAGTCCGATGGGGACGGCAATGCAGTCGCCCTTTGGGTACAGCCGCAGCGCGTGGGCAGGATCGACCGCAACGGCCGCCCCACGCCCGAGCCCGCCGGCGATCCCGAGGAGCGCATCGCGGTGGACATGATTATCGTAGCCATCGGCCAGAGCATTGAGCTCAAACCGTTTGAAGAGGCCGGCGTGCCCATCCACCGCGGCACCATCGCGGCACTCTCCAGCGGCGACCTGCAGAACAACAAGGGCATTTTCGCCGGCGGCGACTGCGTCACCGGCCCCGCCACCGTCATTAAGGCGATTGCCGCCGGCAAGGTCGCGGCGGCCAATATCGACGAATACCTCGGCTTTGAGCACGAGATTACCGTTGACGTCAGGATTCCCAAGCCGCACCTCGGCGAGCGTCCGTCCTGCGGCCGGAGTGAACTGCCGATGGAAAAGGCCTTCGAGCGGAAGAACAATTTTGAGTGCATCGAATGCGGGTTCTCCGACGAGGTCGCGAAGCAGGAATCTCAGCGCTGCCTGCGCTGCGACCACTTTGGCTTCGGTGTATTTAAGGGAGGCAGGACGAAGAAATGGTAAATCTGACAATCGACAACATGGCTGTCGCCGTACCCAGAAATACGACGATTCTCAACGCCGCGCGCAGCGTCGGTATCGACATTCCGAGCCTCTGCTATCTCAAGGACGTCAATGAGATCGCGGCCTGCCGCGTCTGCCTGGTGGAGATCGAGGGCATTCAGAAGCTCGTGGCGTCCTGCAACAACCAGGTCTGGGAGGGCATGGTCGTCTACACCAACTCCCCCCGCGTCCGCGAGGCGCGGCGCACCAACGTGGAACTCATTCTCTCACAGCACAACTGCGACTGCCCCTACTGCACGCGCAGCGGCAACTGCCAGCTGCAGAAGCTCGCCAACGACCTTGGCCTGAGCCATCTCAATTATCATAAGGAAATTCCTCCCGCCAGCTGGGACATGGCCTTCCCCCTCATCCGCGACGCGAGCAAATGCATCAAGTGCATGCGCTGCGTGCAGGTTTGCGACAAGATCCAGTCCCTGAACGTCTGGGACGTCTCCAACACCGGCTCCCGCACGACGGTAGACGTTTCGCACGGCCGCACCATCCGTGAGGCCGACTGCGCCCTCTGCGGTCAGTGCATCACGCACTGCCCCGTCGGCGCGCTCCGCGCCCGCGACGACACGCAGAGAGCCTTCGCCGCGCTGGCCGACCCCGACAAGATCACGGTCGTGCAGATCGCGCCCGCCGTCCGTGCCGCCTGGGGCGAGTCGCTCGGCCTGCCGCGCGAAAAGGCCACAGTCCGCCGCTTGGTCGCCGCCCTGCGCCGCATGGGCTTCAATTATATCTTCGACACCGACTTTTCCGCCGACCTCACCATCATGGAGGAGGGCAGCGAATTCCTCGACCGTCTGGCCCACCGCAGCGAGCACACCTGGCCGATGTTCACCTCCTGCTGCCCGGGCTGGGTGCGCTTCCTGAAATCCCAGTACCCCGACATGGTGCCGCAGCTCTCCACCGCGAAGTCGCCGCAGCAGATGTTCGGCGCAGTCGCAAAATCCTATTTTGCCGAAGTCATCGGCGTCGATCCCAAGAAGATTTACTGCATCTCCGTGATGCCCTGCGTCGCAAAGAAGCACGAGTGCGACATCTCCTCGATGAACGACGCGGGCGCGGGTCAGGACGTTGACCTCTCTCTTACGACGCGCGAGATCGACCGCATGGTGCGCGCCGAGCACATCGACGTCAACTCCCTTCAGGAGGAGCCGTTTGATTCGCCTCTGGGCATCGGCACCGGCGCGGGCGTTATCTTCGGCGCTACCGGCGGCGTCATGGAGGCTGCGCTGCGTTCGGCCTACTTCCTGGTCGCCGGCACCAACCCCGACCCTGACGCCTTCAAGGACGTGCGCGGCATGGACGGCTGGAAGGAAGCGACGTTCGACGTCAAGGGCACGCCGGTGCGCGTGGCCGTGGCAAGCGGCCTCGGAAATACCCGCAAGCTGATCGAAGCGATCCGCGCCGGCAAGGTCGCGTATGATTTCGTTGAGATTATGGCCTGTCCGGGCGGCTGCTCCGGCGGCGGCGGTCAGCCGATCCACGAGGGTCAGGAGCTGGCCGGTACGCGTTCCGAGACGCTCTATGGCCTCGACCGCTGCAGCGACCTTCGGTTCTCTCACGAAAATCCGTCGGTGCAGAAGCTTTACAGCGACTACCTGATGAAGCCCATGTCCCATCGGGCACATCAGCTTCTGCACACGGATCACGAAGCCTGGCAGATGCCGCTCCGTCCGAAGAGATAATCAAAAAAGGCACAGGACATTTCGTCCTGTGCCTTTCATTATCAGTATAAAATTCGCGCCGGAATGCGAAGAAACGACCCGTCGGGCTAAGAACTCCCGCTTGCGGGAGTTCGTGCCGTAAGGGCCGTCCGTCTCTTTCGCTCTCTTACCGACGCGAATGAAATTCGCGCCGGAATGCGAAGAAACGACCCGTCGGGCTAAGAACTCCCGCTTGCGGGAGATCGTGCCGTAAGGGCCGTCCGTCTCTTTCGCTCTCTTACCGACGCGAATGAAATTCGCGCCGGAATGCGAAGAAACGACCCGTCGGGCTAAGAACTCCCGCTTGCGGGAGATCGTGCCGTAAGGGCC
>Ga0183095_10933_pt1 | contig 43575 bp, 28 predicted proteins | sample BioMet4_FD_130346 | JGI IMG/M metagenome (GOLD analysis project Ga0183095, IMG submission 130346) | Microbial communities from bioreactor (seeded with sewage sludge) at LBNL, California, USA - Biofuel metagenome 4 (v2) (version 3) | ecosystem: Engineered > Bioreactor > Anaerobic > Unclassified ...
TCCTTCGCGCGTCAGGCCGCAGACTTCAGCGATCATCGCATCTTGCACATCGGCCAGGAAACCGCCGACGCATGGAATATCGTTTGCCGTGTTCCGGCAACACCGCTTGGTTTGTGGGAACGCCTCGCCGTCAAGCTGGTCATGAATACCTTGTCCACGTTGACCATGACCCGCCTCGGACGCGTTCAAAGCAACTGGATGGCCTGGGTTGAAACGTCCAATAAGAAACTGATCGACCGGGGAGCCCGTCTGATTGCCGAACTCTGCGGTCTTTCCTATGAAAACGCCTGTCGCGAACTCTTTATTTCCAATGCGGAAATCGCCGCCGCCGACTGGACCGGCAAAGCCAAACCATCCCCCGTACAATATACCGTAAACCGTCTGCGCCAATAAAACGGCAATCGTCACCGGGACGTGATAACCAGACTCCGGATAAACGCCACCGATTCGCTGCCCGAGTCCAAATCGGACGTGTCGCTTTCGATGCTGATGCCGGAAATGAACGCCGGCAACGGAATCGTCTTGCCGAACGCTTTCCGGAATTCCGCCGCCAGATCGATTTCCGAAGTAATGGTCTGGCCGGGCGGCGGATTGGCCACGCAGACATAGCGTCCGCCGGTCGTGAAATGCCGTCCGGTATGACCGCCGCCGACTTTATCCTGTTGTCCCAGATAAAAACCGATAAAGGCCGGACTGTTCGGAATGAAAATGCTGTCGCTGGAATAGCGCTGGTCACCGAAGAAAACATAGACCATCAGCGGTTCGTTGTGAACGCCGGCATCCCAGTTGGCCTTGGGCGGATACTGCCGGACGCCCCAGCGCAGCGTGAGCGTCTGAAACCCGCTGATTCTGAGGCCGTCCTTGACGATCAGCCCCAGCGCCGGTTTGACGGCATGAATCGTCAGCCCGTCGGCAGTACATGACAACTGAAACTGAGCACTGTCGGCGGCGCCTTTTTTCAGCACAAACCCCTGCTGTTTCAGCCATGTTTGAACATCGGTCCGCGGGTCCTGCGGAAAATTCCAGACCGTCTTGTGCGGCGCTCCCAGTAAAACACCGGTACTACTGAACATCAGGAAAACGGCAAGCCATCGGCAGATTGCTTTCATCGCGGTCGTATCCTTTCGGTTATCTACGCTTAATATAACCGCTCCGGTCCAAAGTAAAAATCCCGGTTAAAGCGTCTCAGGAAACTCGTTTTGAGACTTTCATCGCTTTCGTGACCGGCATTGAATCGAAATGTCGCTGACTTGTTTTGACGTGAAAAATTCATTGTCAATCGTCCATTCTTCGAGTATATTCTCATAAGCAATGTAATCATTATGAAATGACATAAAAGACAATGACGAAAATCACTCAAGTTGACCGTTACATGCAAACCCGCGTGACAGATGCCGACGGTCTGGTCTGGTTTGCTCCGGCGGATGCGCCGCTTCAGCTCGATGGATTTCATTGGTTTTCCGAAGACAAAGTTTTCCGTCGTCTACCGTTGCATCCCCGCTATCCCATTCCGGAAGCCGTGGATTTTCTGGCCGGATGCACGGCCGGTGGGCAGTTGCGATTTCAGACTGATAGCGGTCGTGTGGTAATCAAGGCCGAGTTGCGCCAGTCCAGCGATATGTTTCATATGCCGCAGACCGGGCAAAGCGGTTTTGACCTCTACATCGGCGAAGTCGGCCGCCAACGTTTTTACGGAGTTACCAATTTTCCATACGGCGAGGTTAAGATAACCTGCGAGTTATTCCGCAATAGCACACGGCGGTTGCGAAATTTTACTTTGAATTTTCCCCTTTATAACGGAGTAAAAGAGTTCCGCTTGGGACTGGAAGCGGATAGTCGTCTGGAAGCGCCGCCGGCCTGGCGTCAAGCAAGGCCAATTGTCGTCTATGGTACGTCGATTACGCAGGGCGGCTGTGCGGCGCGACCAGGAACCTGCTACACCAACATTCTCAGTCGACAGCTCAATCAACCGTTTCTCAATCTTGGTTTTTCCGGCAATGGCAAGGGCGAACCCGAACTGGCGCGGATCATCGCGGAAATTCCCGATCCGGCCATGTTTATTCTGGACTACGAGGCCAACTGCGTTGACGTGTCCACTTATACTCGGACGATGCCGGAATTCATCCGAATTCTGCGCACGGCGCAACCGCTGGTTCCGCTCCTGATTCTCTCCAAAATCTGCTTCGGCCCGGAAGCCTTGGAGGATGAACCCAATGATTATAATTTGAGCCGCAGTTACCGGGAAGACTGTAAGACCATGCAAATAGAATTGGTGGATAAATTGCGCCGCGCCGGGGACCGTCATATTCATTTCGTTGATGGCGCCCAACTGTTGGGCCATGACTACGATGAATGTACGGTGGACGGGATTCACCCCACCGACCTGGGGTTCTATCGCATGGCCGCAGGGTTGGCACCGATTATCGAAGCTCTGCTGGTATAATCAACGCCGATATTCATCACCGTAACGGCGTGATTTTGACCAGAACCACGCCATGTGCGGATACGGTGGAATTGAACGACTCGCCATACTGACCGCGATCTTGATGTTGCCAGAGATCTCTGACCTGTGCCTTGCCGCTGATTTTAAGGTCTTTCCAGTGGACTATTATTTTTGTCGGATGGTCCCCGGCGTTGAACAGTCCAACGGCCAGCGCCCCATCCGCCAACCGGCGGGCCCAGATAACCTGTTGTTCGGTAGCGCCAGGGATTCTGACGGCGGGAATACCGGCTTCGTCCTGATCAATGGCAATTACTTCGTCATTAGTGATCAAGGCAAAAGTGAAGGGATCAAGCTTTTCCAGGTCGCAGCCCAGCAGCAATGGTGCGGCCAGGAGACACCACAGACTGAAGTGATAATATTGCTCATCCGGAGTCAGTCGGGTTGGTTTGGGGTGTTCGCCCCAGCCGAGTACGCCCACCAACAACATGTCGGGATCGTTCCAATGTCCGGGTCCGCCCCATGCGCACCAGGGTTGCTGTTGATTGGCAATTTTAATGATACTGGTCCAAGTATCGACAATATCGCCAGTAGTACGCCAGGAATTAGCCAATGCAGCGTATTCCGGGGCATGGGCCAGCGTGGCGCCGTAGGAAAGACTGAGAAAAATATCCCGTTCGTTATGTTGCAGTCGTTCAGCGGCAAGCCGCGTGTGGATGACGTCAATCGGGTGCCAGTCATATTTCAGATAGTCAATACCCCATTCGTTCCACTGCCGTACGTCTTGGTCGAGAAACAAATACTTGCCGATGCGGCGAAAGCAATTACGTTGATTGGCACGATAATTCTGATTGCAGTCGCCATGTTCGATCCATTCGTAAGTTCCCTGAACCGTGTCGGACGACCCTCCGATATGCCCCCCGAACGTTTCTATCCATGGCGTGGCGTAAATACCGATTTTCAACCCCAGTACATGAATTTCGTCAGCCAGTTTTTTCATATCAGTAAATTTGGCGTTGGGCTGAATACCGTTAAAACGGCCGCCACGACGCCCCTGCCAGCCGTCATCGATATTAACATAAGTCCAACCATGTTCGCTCAGGCCAGTGGTTTTCATCGCCTTGGCCGCCCGCATGATTTTGGCCTGACTGACTTCGATTCCCCAGCAGTTCCAACTATTCCACCCCATTGGCGGAGTCAGACCGATTTTGTTGCCGACGACAATATTGAAAACCTTTTCCGCTTGGCCAATGGCATTAACCGCACTCAAAGTCACGCGATATTCGCCGGCGATCTTGATCCGACCGGTAATGATTCCACTTGAACGGTCAAGCGTCAAACCTTCTGGTAATCCTCTGGCGCTGAATGTTAACCCAGGACCACCGGTAGCGGGAATAGCATATTGAAACGGACGGCCCGGACGGCAACCGTAAACGGCAGGCCCATTAATTCTGGGGCAAGTCGTTTGCGGTACTGCAGCCGTAGCGGGTAAGATGTTTTGCGATACAACGGCGATACAACCGGACAGCAAAACCATGCCGATTCCGGCAATAACGGAATAATGATAAAATCTCATCATTTTCATGCTCCGTAAGCAGCCACAAGACGCCGTTCCCGGTTATATCTTTTATGTCCGTTGGCGATGAAAATCATGGAGCCTGATAATTATGATCGCCGCCCAACGCCATGAATTTGCGATAAACCCAGATCGCAGGAATAAGACTGAGCAAGGCGAAGCCACTCCCCATCAAATAAGTCAAACGGTAACAGTGATGGCTCAGATCAAGCACCCCACCGATAAGCGGCGTAATCATGACCGTGGCAATGGAACCGATAACACCGCCGGCCGCCGCCAACTGTGCAAAACGATCTTTCGGTAACATCCGCTGTCCCAGCGATGCCGTACCGGTAAAAAACATCCCGGAAATAACGCAGTGAGTAATAATCGCAACGGCAAAAGTCGTCTGATTCGTAATCAACAGACCACTCAGCAAGCCGGAAATGGCGTACAGGACCAGAATGCCGATGCCCAGCCGTAGCGGATGAATGCGGTCGGCCAGCACGCCGATAAACCATGACAAAACCAGTGAAATAATAAAGGTGAACGCAATATAATGGCCATAGTCCGTCATACTGATATTCAAACTCTGCGCCTGAAAGACACTAAACAAATTGACCGGAGTAAAAACCAACCCGGACAAGGTCAGAAACACGAAATAGACACAGTAATATGGCTGGTGGAAACAGTCCTTGAAATAAATTCGGATACCGTCAAACGCGCCTTTTCCTCCCGCCTCCGGCGGTGGGTATTCGCCTTCCTTGACTTTAAAACACATCAACAGAAAACCGACGCCATAAATAAGTCCGATAATCACGAACATCAGCACATAATACTTTTCCGCTTTCCCCAACAGCCAGAAGTTGAAGATGATCCCCGCCAGCAAGCTGAACATCCGGAACAGCCCGTAGAATCGCCCCACTAACGTATCCGGCACAACGTCATTGATCAGCGCCGTAAAAATAGTATTGGCAGTTATGGTCCCCACTTCGAAAGCCAGCCAGCAGATGGCCATGAAGCCGATAATCAAACTATTCTGTCCGGGCGACGAGGCCCCCAGCAGAAGATGCAGCTTGGTCCCCAGCAACGGACAAAACGCCAGGCCGATCATGGACAAGGAGGCGATCGGAGTGGTTACCAGCAGATAGGGAATGCGGCGGCCCCAGCCACCGCGCTTGCGATCGGAGTGATAGCTCACAAGTGGTCCCAAAATCAGGATGATCAAGCTGGGCAGCGTGCCCATGCAAAGGGCGTTGACCATATCGGAGGCGCCGAAAGTTTTGAACAGCAGCTGGGTTATATTATAGACCGAGCGCTCTTTCATCGACCAGGCAAAATCCCCCAACAGCAGCCAACAGAACAAAATAATAATCCCGCTCAGAGAGTAAGTTAACGTTCCGGCTGTCCAGACTTTAGTCCGCCTGGGCACTGCGGTATTTTCAGCGGTTGAATTCATCTTGTGCTTCGACTACGGTTCCATGTTGCCGGGAGTATGGCGATGCTTCAGGCACCGGGCGTAATATTCGTCCCAGGTTTCCATTTTAAATTCTCGAATAATCTCGTCAACGCTGCGGTTGACGCTTTCCGACGTCAATAAAACGGCGCCGATGTGGCCGGGATCGAAGATCGTCACGTCACGCCCGTATTTGTCTTTGGCCGCTTGAAGTTTCTCCCAGTTGCCATCGAGATGAATTACTTTGCAATCGAGATTGATCGTGGCGGTAACCCGAGGAAAATAGTTGGTGGAGTGTGCGATTTTTTCTCCCACCGGATTGATCACCGTGCATTCATCGCCGGCCACGGCCCCGATAAAATGAGCGCGACAGTAATAAGCCCAGTAATTCTGAACCAACCCGCCGTGATACATCGAGGAAAAAACGATTACATCCGGTCTTGCTTGTGCATATTTTTCCAGTAATTCGGTAAAATTGAGGTCAAAACAGATTGCCAACGCCACCGTGCCGAAGTCCGTTTTAAAGATTGGCGCATCTTTGCCGCACAGAATGTCGCCTTTGCTCTTTTCAGTTGGCACCACGTGGTTTTTATTGTAAATACCCACCACCTCGCCGTCGCGCCCAATCAACTGCGAGGAATTCCGGTAAGTCCCGTCGGGCAAACGCCGCGCCGCGGAATAGACCAGATAGCAGTGGTTTTGCCGGGCCATGGCACGAAAAGCGTTCAGCACCTGATCCCCGCGAACTTCGTAATAAGCCTTGCGTTCCGCCATACTGTGATCGGGAAAACGGTCACATGCTTCCGGCAGCACAATCAGATCGGGCTTGTCCGCCAATACCGGCTCCAGCTGTTGCCGCCAATGCGCAATCATATAATCAACGGCCGCCTGGCCCTGCAATTTGACGTTTTTGCACGGCAGCGGGCCCAGCGCACAGACGGTAATACGGCGTGCCTTGCCCGAGGTCGCCATCGCGCCATGGTCGGCAAGTACCCCTCCCCCGGTCAGCAGGGCCAACAAAACCGACATCGCACTTAGCGGTTTAAATGTAATCGTCATTCGTGAGTCGTCCTTCTTTCCAGGTTGTTTTTAGTGTCCCAGACGTTCATCGGTCATGGTCGAGTGACGCTGACGGCTGATTTCCCCCAGCAACGGTTCTCCCCGAAACAGGCGGCCAAATTCTTCAAGAATAAACGGAACAAAGCGTTCTCGGCCGGTATAGCCGGCGTTGTGCGGCGTATAAATCACGTTGCCGAGCCGCAAAAAGGGTGAATCCGCGGGCAACGGTTCCTGATAAAACACATCGAAGACGGCGTTGAACCGACCGGTTTGAAGTTCCGCCAGCAACGGCTGTTCCTGAACCAGGCGAGCCCGTCCGCCATTAATCAGCGTCGCGTTCGGCTTGATCAGTTTCAATTCTTTTGCTCCGATCCGGAACAAATTGTCATGATTGACGCCGGCCAGCAGGTGAATAATGTCCGATTCGGCAAAAACCTGTTCCATCGAGGCTTTTTCCGCTCCGAATTCCGCCAGTGCCGACGTACTGGAGTGGTTCGAGCACACGAGAATCCGACCGGGGCGCAGCGGAGCCAACATATTGAGCAGATGGCGCGTGGTGTCACCCATGCCCCAGATGCCGATGGTCATATGCTTGATGTCATGCATGTTGCGCGCCTGTTCCCAGTTCATGGCATTTAACTTGCCCCATTGGGTATAGGCCATAACGTTGCGTGCAGACATCAAAGTCGCCAGCAGCGACCATTCGGCTACCGACTCCGCCATAATATAGTTGGCGGTCGTAACGCGCACCCCGGTGTCGAACGTGGACTGATCAACCACCATGGCCACGGATCCGGCGGCATGGCCGATCGCCTTCAGTCGAGTACAACCTTTCAGAAATTCCGCATTGCAGCACGGACCGCCCCACGTCGTAATTATGGCATCATAGTCCGGTACCAATTGGCGCCAGTCGGTGTCCAGACAATCTTTCTGCAATGCCGGAATATCAACATGGAAGGCCAGCTTACGCGCGGTTTCCATGCTCATGGCGTTCCAAAATGTTTCGGCATAAACTTTATACCCGGTCAAAAACAGAATCTTTTTAGCACTCATTTTGCGTTACTGCTCCCGCTATTAATTTTTTCGTCATCGATTGCCATATTCTGCTCCAGTGTAACTTTGCCATCCCGCTTGGCTATGATTTTTCCGCCAGGCGCCGCCCGGTTGAAAAGGACTCGCCACTGCGTCCCTTCGCGGCTGACAAATTCCACCCCGACCTCATTCGCAGTATTAATACCCTGCCCTGCCACCGGAGCAGCATCTTTTCTGCCTACCGTCAACAGATGGAGAAAATCGGTTCGCTTGGCTGGCGTACTCGCTTTTTCCTCCAGCCGCCATTCGCCCATGACCACATTCGGCTTGGCATAGATTTTGGCTTCGTTGGTCACCGGCCAGTTACGGCCGTTGGTAAAGAAACGCTGAGCCGGACCGCCAATCAAAACGGTTTCCGTTTTTTCCGGACTGAGATTCTGAACGTAGAGCGCCCCCCCGCCGTTCTCCGCCTTATAGAGGAAATCGCCTACCTTTTCCGGCTGATGGGCGGTATGCAGCAACCACCGCTTGGTCTGACTTGCCGTAACCGATTCGACGCGATCGAAGATCACGAAATAGTCCGGATAAATGAAGAGGAATTCCCGGATCGCCTGCCGGCATTTGCGCGCGTCATAACTCGCGGTCGCGTCGCCGACCACGTAAGTATATTGCGAGTTGGTTTCATAGTGCAGACATTTACCCTTAACCCGGTTATTCTGTCCGCCGTCGCAATAGACGGGTTGATTGGGTTTGACCGGTTCCGCGGTCGGCCCCCACGCCTTCCAGAACACCGGCATCGGTTCGTCCGGCAGATCGATCAGAATCGCGTTATGCGCTACCGTCTGCGGATAATAGTAAGTATGATGCAGCGTCTGAGTCCGATTGCCCGTGTCCAGCGCCTGGAAACCGTATTTGTAGATTGTAAAATGGTTTTCGTCATAATGCTGGTGCTGCGTATACTGCGAGCCGGTGCGAAATACCGCAAAGGTCGATTCCGGCGTATATCCGGAACGCATGATCGCCAGACCGAAACTGGGGAAGTAATAGGACTTGCGCCCCTTGAGAATCGCGTCAATCGGCGCTTGGGCGACTTTGCCCTCGGCCTGAAACCCGGTCAACAGCAGCGGCATGAACGGATACCAATCGACAAACTTTTGCTGTGCCGGCGGCAACAGATCGATCACCGCCCGGGCCTGCGCTTCCACCTGCGGATAGTCTTGCCCGTAAAAGTGAATCAACTGCGCCATATGCGCATACATGTGTCCTAATTCCATCTGATTATTGGTGTGTTCCGTATCGCCAATCCCATAGTGCAGGAAGCCGGCGTGATGAGGCAGCGGAATGGACGCCCAGACAAACCAGTTGATATAGTCTTTCATGTGGGCGTATTGTTGGGAAAAATCCTGGCCGAATGCGGCCCGCCCGCTGTGGTAGAAGAAAAAACTCGACCAGGGATATGCCACAAACGAATACGAAGCCGCCAGCGCAACCAACAAGCCGGTACCGTTGGAAATTTTGTCGCGATAGTTCATTACTTCGCAGAAATTGCCGTAACCTTTGACCAGAAATTCAGCGGCCAGCCGGTCATTGATGCCAGCCCCGGCAAAGACGATCCCGGTCGGCCACAACAGACTGGTGGAACCGTAATGCCCCGTATCCGGCCCCCCTTGCGCCCGAACATATCGGGCTTTGCCGCCGGGCTGAATTTCCTTGACATATTCCAGCAGTGCTTCCCCCAGACTTTTCCGCTCGGCGGGGGATAATGCGTTATAAAGCCAGTCGTAAGCCGCCAGCGTATTGAGCGCCACGTCGGAATGCCAGTCGGCGGCCACCTGATGATGTAAACACCAGGAAAGATATTCCACCGCCATTTTCAGGTATTGAATGCCCTTGTCGCGATATTGCGGCTCGCCGTTGATTAAATAGAGTAACGCGGCGGATGACGCTTCCCGCGAACCGTTCCCGTAAACCAGGTCCCCGCCGAGATAGGCGGGAGAAACGAATTTCACCCGACCGTCCGGCTGTAACGTGAAACGTTTCTCTTTGAACTTCAGTTTCGGCGCCTTGTCCGCCTTGTCCACCGCGGCGCAAAGCTGCCGATAGGCATCGTGTTTCGCCCCGCCCGCCTGGGTCCGGATCGTCTTGACGATGTCCTGATTCAAGAACAGCCGAGGATGATCAGGCCGTAAGTTTTTATTCCAATCCGGCAAGGTTTCTCCCGCCGTCAGAGTCACACTGCTCAGGAGTAGCCCGACGATCATCGCATTCATTTTCATCTTAACCTCAATATTGCTTTTCAACTGCATTGAAAACCACAAAACGATCGCCCTGCTTGAAGTTGATGTTCTCTTCCGCCGCCAACGTAATCATCGTTTTTCCGGACTGCACGTTAACTCCCGCGATACGGTACGCCCCCGCCGCCTGCGGAAAGATCAGGTAATTTCCCGCCGTCAGCGCTTTCATGGCCGTCATTTTCACTTCAATAGTCTGGTGCGGACCATCAATGGCAACAACTTTACCGTTAGCATTTTCCGCATTTTCGATCATCGCCTTGCCGGCACTCAAACTTCGTCCATTGCCCAGAAAAAGAGCGCTAACCTGCCGATTCTTCATCCTGACTACGCCATAGGCCCCATCCAATCTGATTGCCGGGTAATCTTCAAGTTCGACCGGTTCCTTGCCATGGTTGACGATTATGACATCACGGTGATCCCCGAAAGTCACGGCCAACGCTTTCCCGATACCACGACGAAGGGGCAACGCTTTGACCTGCGTAATCTGCCCCGGATCCCGCGAAGCCTCCAGAACCGCGGCAAAATTGCTTTCCGTGGTTACCGCTTGGGCCAGAAATACCGCGATGCGGCTTTTCCGGTCATACGGCTGGTTGGGGTCCCGGGTCCCCGGCGCCGTGGCAATGTAGAGTTGCTGATCGTTGTGATCTTTGCACCAAAACAGCCGCGTGTTTACTTTCGACGGCGATCGCCAGGTCATGATCAGATGTTCCGGCGCGGTTGCCGTTTTGATTTCTTCCAGCCACTTACGGCCGGTGAGATCGGCATCGCCACCGGAGAAGGTGGTTTCTTTCCACTCGCCGTCGGACAGATTGGTGGCATACTCCGCACTGTCCCCGTGAATCGCGTAAAGGTGCTCTCTGCCGCCTTTGACCCAGAAGAAGTCCGCCACATAATAGCGGTCGCCGCCCAGTGGCAGCAGCAGCATGGTCCGGCGATATTCCGTGGTCCGGTTCGGATAACATTCCGGTGCCTCGGCGTCAATCACTTTGACGTCGGTTGCGGCATGGTAATACCGGAGACGCGGATTGCGCTGGTCGGACTGCGGTTTGCCATCGACAATAACTAAATTGTGCGCCAAGGCGGAAATCATCCATGGCCGTAGCGGATGCGTATAGCGCATGTACCCCAGATCGGTGATCAGTTCCCGATTGAAGTCGTAATAGCTGAAATTCAAAGCCGAATTATGCGCGTGTCCGCCCGTAAACGGACCATAATTGAACAGCAAAGCCGTGTCGTTTTTGCCGTTGTCCGGCCGCAGCACGCCCCAGCAGGGACCGGAAATCAAACGGCTGACATAGAGTCCCGCCCGTTGCTCCGGAGTGGCTTTCGGCAACTGTGTCTGACGTTTGAACAGCGAATATTCGCTGGTGTCGGCGGCAGCCAATCCTCCTTGCAGCAAGGCTAGATGTTCCGGGGTAGGAAAATGATAGTAAGTGAATTCCAGCCAGGCTTGGGGTAATTTTTCGCCGAAACAGGAATCGTTGGTCGCCGGCAGATTGCCGTCCGGCATGACCGTTTTACTTTCGCAACTGAAAATATTCCGGACTCCCGGCACCGTTTGAAAAATATTAAGCCGGTCATAACGGTCAGCCTGACGGTATTCCGGCGCATCGCTGTACCCCTGTAGCGTTTCAATCAATTGTATCAGCGGGTCGTTTGCCATCGCCGCGTAAGAGGCGGAATTTTCATTCCAGAAGCCATCGCGATGATAGTTGTGCTCGATAAAGGCTTTGAACCCTTCCGATCCTTCCAGAACCCAACTCATCAACGGATGATCGCCGGTCATAGCGGCACAAAGGGCCGCCGCGGTCAGGTGCGCCGGAACGGCATTCGAGCACCAATCGCTGGTCGGCGCATGCGCCGTAATCAACCACTGATATTCCCGGAAAATTCCGTTTTCAATCTTTTTTCGATCCGCGGCGCTGTACAGTCCGCTGTTGACGGTCAGATCATAGGCGATCGCCAGATTCGCCACCAGGCAACTGTCCTGAAATTTCCAGTCGGCGACTTTACTGGCCATATTGTTTTCCCGTGGGGTGGCATACGCGGTGGTTCGAAATCTGACGACGTATCCCGGATATACTTCGGCAAATCGCAACAGCAGTTGCCGCACTTGCCGGGCATACGCCATTTCCCCCGTCAAACTATAGACATAGCCCAGATTTTGCAGCTTGTACAGTCGCGCAACTTTCAACCAGTTGATCAGCCCGGTGATATGCTGCTTGAGGTTACCGTAATACGGTTGCTTGCCTTCGTGATATTTGATGATTCTCGTCCGGCCGTGAGAATCGGTCGCCGTGTAACGGTGATCTTCCGGATACGCGGCGGACGGCAACACCTGTCCGCATTTGCTGCAGGTTACCGTCTGACCATCCGGATTCAGTCCTTTGCTCCAGGCGCGGTCGGCATGTTCGCCGCATTGCGGACACGGACATTGCAGCCAGGGATTTTCCGCCGGGATCGCGCTATCCAAATGCTTCGGATCCAGCGCCATTAAAATTTTACTCTTGTCGCGATACGAAGCCAATTGCCTTTTCGCCCAGTCAAACTGTTGAACATTGTTTCGACCGCGTTCAATATCGGCGTTTTTGATCGGACCGGCCGGGTGCTGAACAACTGCCGCTTGGGCGGCATAGGCCGGTTGTTGTGGCCAATTGCTGTTATCTTTATTTTCTGACATTTTGAAGTTGCTCAACGTTATTTCAATATCGGTATCGCTGAGATTCGTACCGATCCAGATTTGCAGCCGGGTAATCGCGTCCGGATCGCCGTGGCCAAGAGGCGTGGGTTCCCAGTTCAATTTGCCATCCTGATAGCGGCTCAATGAAAACGTTTGGGGCCGGCTGGTCAGCGGAGAATTCCAGGAGAAGAAGGCCCAGGTCGGTTTGCTTTCGTTTTTATTGAAAAAGCGCAGATAAACGGCCTGCGTATTTTGCGGGAATTTGCTGCTGGCGTCAAATTCCAGTTTTTTCCCTTTCAAATCCAGCGGCAGCTTGAAATAGATCGAACTGTAAAAGTACTTATTCCCTTTTTGGGTCGGCGTATGCCCGGCCAGCGATACATTTTTGCCGTCCGCGGTAACGATCAGTTTACCATTTTCTGCTTTGACGGTAGCCGAGGCCAGAGCCGAATTCAAGTCTTCGGCCGACGAGGCTAGCGACAACAGCAATAATTGAGTGCTAATCATGGCAATTATTTTTTTCATAATCGGGGCGTCTAACATTTATCCATTCGTTTGGGAAATGAAACTGGAAGAAGCGGCGGCTCAATTCTTTAGCCGGTACGCTTCGTCCAGCTCGAACAGAGAAAACAATACTTTTCGGTTCTTTACTTTGACGATCCACCCGAAGAATCAGTGTCTGGCACCGGCCCAGAAGTCTTCGTCGTTGACATACGGCGGCGAAGGATTCTTGGCATTATCGGTCGGCAGCGGCTTGGGCGACGGACCTTTCAACAGCTGCATTATGCCCACGTGCCCATCCACATAAAGCACGTTGACCCCGCCGGTATGCCGTTTGGTAACGCGGGCAAACGTATTGGCGGTCCACCCGTCCATGGCAACGGATTCGGAAGCCGTATCCAGATAATCCGTCATCATCATGGCCAGCGATGCTTTCCGGACACTGCCGATGCGCAGCGGCATGTAGCGAATACTCGCCCCTGACCAGTAACCCATCACATGCATGGAGGCACCGTAGTTGAACTTGACATAACCCGAGCCGTTCCCGGCCGACAGCCAGGCATGGCTGGCCTGACGTTTTTCCGACGGACAGATAAATAAGTTCGAATCTTTGCCGATCACGGTCCGGCTGGAATTGGTATCGGTCAACTTGGTTTTGCCGATATACGGCATCACCTGGTTGTAGACGTTATCTCGCCACGTGGTTGCGGCCCAGGTAAGAAAGTCGTCGTAATCCGAACTGTAGGTGGTGATCGAGATGCCCAGTTGCTTGAGATTGTTCATGCAACTGGCGCTTTTCGCCGTTTCCCGCGCCTTGTTCAACGCCGGCAGCAACATCGCAGCGAGAATCGCGATGATCGCAATAACCACCAGCAATTCTATTAGTGTGAAGCTCTTTTTCATTGTCTCTATAACTCCCATATTACATAATACCGCTGAAACCGTTTTCTGTGAACCCGACATCCTTTAATCTTTTGACTTTTTCTCCTCTTTCAATTTTTGCGTTTAAGTAAGGGCTGACTGTAAAGCAGAAATTTTTTCCGGCTGGCCGCACGCCGGAAGATCAATTTCCGGAACTTCTTTAAGCTGACAATTCAAATAGATCCGTTGCGCTCCGGCGCCAGGAATTGTTAACCGGCGAATGCATTCTTCCAATGCCATCCGACCGGCATTCTTCCAATCCAGATAGATCGTGTTGACCGGATCGTACCCCGGAACAAACAACGATTTCCCGTCCACGCTTAACACCATCCGTTCCTGAACCAGCGTACCGCCGGTCATTTCCGTAAAACATTTGGCCGCAATATCGTAGTCGGTACCGCTGACAAAATAATAGCCGCAATCGCTTTCGCTGCAATCCGCCTGGACGTAATCGTGCAACAGTTGAATTTCCGCTTCGCCAAAATTACTCCAGTTTTCGAGAAATACCTTGCCCCTCCACTTGTGAACCGGCAAATCATGTGAGATCACTTTGACCCGACGGCATTTCCGTTCGGCAAAAAACTGACAGGCGATTTCCGCCGCCTGAAACGGATCCAGTTCGAAAGTGGAGAGCATGCCATTATAGGTATTGTGCATGGACAGCCCCACGGCCGGAATCGCAATCGGCATCCGTCTCAACCGCAGGTCATAACACCCCAGGAACAGCGCCGCATCACAGCCTTCGGCCCGACTGATCACGAATTCTTCCGTAATGGTTCCAATGGGACTGAAATTCAACATTAACGCAATATTGTTGGTTTCGGCATATTCTTTCGCCCCGTTGAGCGCCTGCGCACAGTAGCTGCTGTCGAAATTATCGGTTTCCAGAAAAACCGCAATCTTGCGAAAACCATTAGCCGGAATCATATTCCGCCGCGCCCTGACGGTCACATAATTGCCGGAACCATGATGGGATTCGATCAACCCTTTATTTTCCAGTTCTTCGATCCCGCGGCGTACCGCACTGAAAGAAATGCTGAATTGCCGTTCCAGTTCCCGCAGGGAAGGCAGTTTGGCGCCGCTCGAATATTTGCCCGAAGCAACCATGGCTTCGATATAATTGACCATGCCCTGATATAAGCCGGTATCAATTTTCTTCATATTTAACTGTGTCCATCTGTGTGCTATTGATAAATCTGTTTAACACAATTATAATGAATGGTGACGCAGTTGTCAAGAGGATTTTTTTTTAAAGCAAGGTTTTTTCATGAACGTCAAAAAGGTTTTATTCCGAGGTGAAGTAAAGCACAATTCGGTAACGGCATTCGCCCTCGCTGAATTGCGGAAGTACGCTCCGCTTTCCGCCGCGCCCGGGTGGACTCGGATGACAACGGTGGAGTTGAGCATAACTCAGCTCGAACTGAATCCGGAACGAGATGAGTTCTGCCTCAGTTGCGAGCAAAACTGTGTCAAAGTGATAGCATCACACGCACGGGCGCTGCTCTATGCCGTCTATACATTATTGGAAGAATTGGCCGGCTTGCGCTGGTATCACGTCGGCGAGACCACAATAACTTCGCCCAATGGTCTTGCCGGACGTCGAGTTTTCTCCCATGATTTTTGCGACCGCGGCCTGATGCTTGAAACCGCGTACACGCCTGCCGACATAATTGCCGTTATCGACTGGGCCGCTAAAAACCGCATCAACAGTATCATGATTCCTTTTTATAACTGGGACAAAATCGAAACTGAAGTCGCGCCGGAATTGGCCTGCCGTGGCTTAAACCTGACCTTGGGCGGTCATTCCTACTTCCGATTCCTACCCGCCGAACGTTACTTTGCGACTCATCCCGAATGGTATGCGCTGATTGACGGCCGCCGTCAGGAAAAAAGCCAGCTCTGTTTTTCCAACGCTACGGCCCGGCAAACTTTTTTCGCCAACGTCGCGGCTTATCTGCACCAACATCCAACCGTTTCCCGGCTCTCCATCTGGCCCGCCGACAACCGCTTCTATTGCCAGTGTCCGACTTGCCGAAAAAAAAGTTTTCTGGAACATTATGCTACCCTGATGGCGGATTTACAGGATTACCTGCAACCCCATGGCATATCCGCGACGATCGAATATCTGGCCTATAATGCGGCCTTGTCGGAAACGATGTTGCGGCCGCCGGACGATCCCGATTCGGCAGCAAAACTTGATACCTTGCTGGCCTATTGGGGACGAGATTATGCTCATTCGCTGGCCGCCCCGGCCACGCCCGCCGATCGGCGGGCGCAGAAAATTGTTTTAAATTGGACTCAAGTTCACCAGGCGAAGTCCAGCCGACTGCGAATTCTGGAATACTATACTGATTTCTGGATGTTGACCTCTCTTTATCCGCCGTTGACCAAAGTAATTTTCCCCGACCTCAAATTCTATCGGGAACAAGGTGTGACCGGAATCTTTACCCTGGGCGTTGCCTGCAATTACGGTTTCTGGAAAGATCGCGGTTATCCTTGGCGATGGCGTCAGGGACTCAACCTCTATCTATTTGCCCGGGCGGCGATTTTTTCCGCGGCCGACCCGGTCGAGTTGCTGAATTCATATTATAATAATTATTACGGTCCGCATGCGGAAGACGCGCGACGGGTTTACGAATTTCTGGAACGGGTTCTGGCTCCGCTCTCGGCCTTTAACATTCCCCTGTTCCGCTTGCGGGCGCTCGACCTCTGGAAACAGGATCCGGTTCCGGGCGCCGGGGGCCGGGCGGAGAACGTGCTGGACTGGACCCCGGAAATCCCACCGACGGCGGACGAAACGAGGAGGGACGAGTATTTCGCCCGGGTCAAAGCGGAATTCGATGCTTTCACGCCGATCAAACCGGATTCTTGTCCCGGCTGGTCCGCGTTGACGGACTACTTCGATTATGCGCGACAAAAAATCAATTCTCTATACTGGCAAACTTCCGCGCAGCACTGGATTCGCACCGGACAAACCGGACAAGCCGTCGATTGTCTGTCCCAGGCGCTGGAACTGGAAGCGGGGCTTTATGGCGAGGATACCGAAGTGTGCCGCTCTTGGCTTGCCCGTATGAAGGTGAAAAATACAATCCATTTTCAAGGATAATACAAGGGAGTAAAGAATGAATAAGAATTTTAAACTCGCGTTAATTGGTCTTGATACCAGCCACGCCCTTGAATTTGCTCGCCGGATTCAGGCGCCGAATTATCCGCGGCAAACTCCATTGACGGGTTTTCAAGTCACCCGCTGTCTGCGCTTTGTCACCCCGTTTCAGAATGCGGACGGACTGGATAAACGCCAGCGGCAACTGGAAGCTTGGAACATTGCGGTAACGGACGATTGGACAACTGCGGTTGCCGACTGTGATGGTCTGCTGGTCACCATCAACGACGCAACTTTGCACTATCCTTATTTTCAACGTAGTCTGGAATTGCAGAAACCGATTTTTCTGGATAAACCGTTGGCCGATTCTCTGGCCCATGGTCGAGCCATAGTTGAAGAGGCGGCAGCTGCCGATGTTCCCTTTTTCTGTTCTTCGGCGCTGCGTTATGATCCGTCGGTCGTGGCCGCTGCGGTCCAAATGCCGGCGCCCGCCACCGCCACGGTCTTCGGTCCTCTGGGGACGGCGGCCTCCGGCAGTTCATTGCTCTGGTATGGAGTCCATACTTTCGAAATGTTGCAGCGCTTGATGGGACGTGGCGCCGTGACGATAAAAGCAACGGCTAAAACCCAGGGCTGGGTGATCCAGGTCGTCTATTCGGATCACCGTCTGGGCATCGTCGAATTGACCAAGGAAGATTACCGTTACGGCGGTCAACTGCGGGATCGGACGGGACGGCAGGTTGAATTTGCCGTCAAGGATTGTGCCGTTTTTTATGATGCGCTGATGACTCGGATCGCCGACTTTTTCCGAACCGGCCAAAGTCCGCTGCCGGCTGCGGATATGTTGGAAACCATGGCGCTGCTGGATGCCGTCGACCGGTCCGTGAGTACAGGAGAGGTCGAACATGTTTAAAAAGCTCGGACTGTATTACTTGGCGTTGAGTCTATGCTTGCTTGCCATCCGCTCCGGGGCCGTACCGGCCCCCGCCACGTTGCTGGTACAAGATGGTACGGCGGCCGCGGTAATCCTGTATCCGGATTCTTCAGTCGGCCAAACCCAGGCGGCCAAACTGGTTGATGCCATCGCCCGGGTGACTGGCGTCAAATTGCCCTGTCGCCCCGGTACGCCGGACGAACCCATTCCGAACCAGAATGCAATCATGTTGGGCAACGTTTTTTCGAATCCGGCCCTGCGGGTGCTTTATGCTCGCCGTCTAATCGTCGTCGATGCTTTCTGTCCCGGTCCCGGCGGCTATTTTCTGACCATGGTTGACAATCCCTGGGGGGATCATCATCATGTGCTATTAGTCGGAGCGTCCGATGATTCGGGTTTGGCGCGGGCGGTTGATGCCTTTATCGCTCATTTGCCCCAAATTCCGCCGACCGTGCGTACCCTGGCCATACCGCCGTTCTTTCAAGCCGTTTACGCTCCGGCAATGATCAAAGCTTTTCCGGCATGTGCCATGCCCGAATTACCGCCGGATTATCTGGTTCGGGGCATGGAAAACGCACGGCGGGCGCTGATTCGCGGACAGTATATGTCGCTGCCCGGTATTCTCGCTGATATCGTCACCCGCTATCAGTTGACTCATCGAGCCGAAGACGCACAACTTTTTGTCCAAATCATGGATTTGTATGTCAAATCGGTCCGTCAGGGCGGCTCATGGGGGTTCGACAATGATTTTGCCGCGGAAAACGTGATCCCCGGCTGGGATGTCATCGAACATGATCCGTCGTTAACGGCGGCGCAACGACAGCAAACCGCCCGACTGCTGGCCGCCTGGATCCGCGAATCGATCTGCCGCGCGGTCAAAGCGGAACAGGCGGGACGGCTTGTCGCTCACAACCATCTTACGTTTCCAGGCTTGGGCCTTTTCTATGCCGGTCTCTATTTCGGCAAAACGCCGGGCGTGGCGGAACGCGATGCAACCGCGTGGAGCAATACCGCCGATCGGATTTTCCGCTTGCAGGCCAACTCGTTTAAAGTCTATGAAAACTGCAGCACTTACCAGTGGTATACCATATCGCATTTATTGCAATATGCCGCCGCCAAACCGGATTATACCGTGATCAACAACGGCAATCTCCAACGCATACTCCAATATGCCTTATTGACCATGGACAACATGGGCTGTCAGGCGCCTTACGGCGATGCCGGTCCGTGGAACGGCGGCTTTACGGAACTTTATTGTCTGGAACAGATTTATGCGCTGTCCGGTGCGCCGGAGGCCGCTTGGGCCGCGCACCTGAAACATACGTTAACTCCTAAAATCCGCTTAGGTGGGTTTAACAGCGGGTCATTCGGCAACAAGCCGGATTCGCTTACCGGCATAAAAGTTTTTCCGCTGGCGGAGCCCTACTACAATTCCTTGCCGTTTCCTGGTCGTCCCGCGCTGGTCCAGTGCTTTGACAAACTCACGTTTCGCAGTCAGCTGGACTCTCCCGGTCTTTATTTGCTGCTGGAGGGATTGGGTAACGGTGAACATCATCATGCCAACGCCAACGGGATTCTCCGCTTCAACTGGTTCGATCGGATCTGGCTGGCGGGCAACGACTATTTTCACCGCCAGCAGAAGTTTCATAACACGTTCCTTTTTCTCCGCAATGGAGAGGCTTTTGCCCTGCCGGAATATGCCGAATTGCTGGGACATGGGGAAAACAACGACTGCGGTTATTCCACTTCGGTAATCCGTAACTTCGGGCCGATCGATTGGTATCGTACGATCATCTGGCTCAAGCCATCTCGCGCCGTGCTGGTAATCGATCGGGCGGCGGTACGACAGGATGGTGCATATCAGTTCCGGCAATGCTGGCAGGCGGTGGGCCAAGTGGAGCACTTGGCGTCCGGAGTTAGACTGCGGCAACAAGGACAGGCGCTTGATCTCTTGCCGTTGATCGGCAGTACGATTAAGGTGACCGAGTCGGATGCTGAAATCGGCAAAAACTGGCAAGGCTATCCGTTTGCCCCGCCAATGGTACGGACACTTACTTTCACTCGGCGCAAAACTTTACATGCAGGAACGGACCTCTGGCTGGCAACCGCTTTTCAAAAGGCGGCAATTACCTCCTGGCAGGGGACTGAACTGGCGGACAACAATGGTTTGCGGTGGATCCGGGATAAACAGGTAATTACGTTGCGCCGCGATCATGATGCGCTGATTTTGCGTGTCGCCCGACGGCAATATCGCCTGGGCAAAACGCTGGAAGAGTTGCCGGATGCGGTTGTCGATAGGGACCTCCCCGTCTGTTCCGTGCCGGTGCCAGTCCATGATTCATTGCCCCTTCCGGTATCGCCGACAACGGTCTGGGACTACACTGACGCAAATCTTGATTTCACTCGACTGGTGACGATAAGAACCGGATTGACATCGTATCTGCTGGCAGCCGGAACCGCATCCGGCAGCTTAGTGTTTTATGATGATGCGGGCAAACCAGTGCGACGTCTCGAGTTGAAGGCCGCGATCAACGATTTAAAAACCGTCGGACTTGACGATCACCGGGGCGAAACGGTGTTGGTGGCGGCGGCGGACGGCAAACTTCGGGCCTATAATTCCACCGCTGACTTGCGCTGGAAAAAAACCTTCGATTTTTATCGTCGCTTCCCATGTGTGAATGTGTTGGCCGTGGCCGATCTCAACAACGATGGCAAACCGGAAATCCTTGCCGGATGCGACAACTGGCGCGTTTACGCGCTGGACATGCAGGGCCATGATTTGTGGAATTATGAAGTCATCCATCCTTGTCGTTCTTTGGCCGTGGCCGATCTGACCGGACAAGGACAACTCAATGTACTCTGCGGGACCAAATACTATTACCTGTCGGCGCTCAACAGTAAAGGGCAGCGCCGGTGGATGGTACGCTTCGGCCCCGGCTGTAACGCGCTGGTCGTGGCAGGTTCCATTGCAACGCAACGACACGTGGTGGCGGGTTCCGACGACGGCGGCATTTATTTCTTCGACGCGGCCGGCAAACTGCTTAACCGTTATCTCACCGGGGCCGAAGTCCGGCAGGTGGTGGGCCATACCCCGGCAGGCGAAGATACGGTGTTTGCCGGCTCGGTCAACGGGTGCTGTTATCGGTTCAATGCCGATGGCCGAATGGTCTGGTTTTATCAAGGGGAAGACCCGGTTACGTTGTTACGGGCGGGAGATTATGGGATTCTGTTGGGGGATGCGGCAGGTCGAGCTACAGTACTCGATTTTTCCGGTCGCGTTAAACAGCGTTGGGAACTTGGAGGACCGCTGGTCGACGCAGTTAACCTTGGGGCCGGCAAAGTAGTTATCGTTACTTCCGTCGGGCGGCGGTTAGCGGTTATGATCAAATAAATTAGCCTCGAAAATCAAAGTAATAGATTGAACGCAAATGAATAAGAATGAGCTAAACATACATGAATCCGAGCCGTCATTTCGCCTTTTTACGCGGGTTGTTTCGATTCTGGGACAGGCTCGCTCTAATGTGGCGCGTTGCGTCAATCATGAAATAGTCTTGGCATACTGGTTGATCGGCAAAGAAATCATTCAAGGTCAATCTTGCCCCCGGCATCCAGTCGGCCATTCTCGATGGCCGGGAGCCGGACGGCTTAACTCTCAAGCACCTCCGCAATGAGCTGCCGCTGGACTGGGGGCGGCAAGAAAAGATGCTTCTTTCGTCGTGAGCTTGACATTAGAGTGTAAAATGATTCCGACCGGCATATCTCTTTGAATCAGCGGTGGCAATCAGAAAAATGGCGTATATATTGCATTTAAGTATTTGGACATCAATTTTTTCTGCGAGTTTGTCCTCTTTCGTAAAAAAACATCGATCGATAAAACAGTTGGAGCCGAAGTACAATGAGAACGAAAATCAAAAAGAATTTCCTGACGAAACTGATGTTGCTGGGCGCGATCGTGGCGCTTCTCCCCGGGTGTCAATCGGGCAAAGCCGGATTTCAGGAGTCCGATACCACCTTTGCCAAGGATGCGCTGACGCCTTTTGTTCAGAGTGGACAATTGCCTGGTGCCGTCAATGTCTTTTATAAAAACGGCATTCAGGAGAGCACTTGCATCGGTTATGCCGATGTTGCCGCCAAACGGCCGATCACGATGGACGACGTTTATATGCAGTGCTCGCAGACCAAGGGTTTCTGCGGCGTGACCATCGCCATGCTCGTCGAAGAAGGCAAGATCTCGCTTGATGACCCGGTTTCGAAATACCTGCCGGAATTCAAGGAACTCTGGGTTTTGTCCTCCAATGCGAACGGCGTGAAAACGTTGGTCAAAGCGAAAAATATGCTCACTGTCCGCATGGTCATGAACCACACCGGCGGATTTCCTTTTGAAATCTGTGCGAAGCAGGGCAATATCAAAGGCGGCGGCTGGAGCGGCGGCGCTCCGTTGCGGCAGACCGCGGCCATCGCGGCCGCTTGTCCGCTGCTTTTCGAACCCGGCACCAAGGTGCAGTATTCCAATACCGGCATCGATATCGGCGCCGCGATCGTAGAGGTGGTGACGGGGCAGCGCTGGGAAGACTTCCTCAAGCAGCGGGTTTTGATGCCGCTTGGTATGAAATCCAGTTCGTTCCGGCCGACCGACCGCCAGCTTGAAACGCAAGTCGAAATGTATGACTGCGTGAAAGATGCTCCAGCCAAATACATGGTGCAGAACAACATGCAGCAGCGTCCCTACAACGATTCCCATGTCTTCGCCTCGGCGGGAGCCGGACTTTGGACCACGGCCAACGACCAGCTGAAATTCTACAAGATGCTGATGAATCTCGGGGTCGGCGAAAACGGGGTTCGGATTCTGAAGGCAGAGACAGTCAAAGAACTGCTGGCGAAGTCCACGCGTCCGAAGGGGCTGGGCGGCTACTCGCTGGGGCTCAGCGCGCCGGAAGAAGACAAGGAGGATGCGTGGTTTGGACACGGCGGCGCCTGGGGGACCAGCTGCATGGTCAACTGGCACCGGAAAGAATTGAAGCTCTGGGCGGTACAACTTTGCGGCAATCCGCGTCCCTGGGATAAGGCCCGCGAGGCGGCGGAGAAGCAATTTTTCCAATACGTCATCGACAACTCTGGAGCCGATGCTTACACCGGTCGTACCAAGTAAGTATCGAAAAAACGGTATATCTACGGTATTTTGCCTCGTTCCATTCGGACCGGGCAAAATACCGTTTTTTATTTCCCGGTTGTGACGCAGATGTCGCCATGGAAAAAATTTATACGGGTTTACGCTTTATAAGGTCAATCTTGTCCCCTGCATTCAGTCGGCCATTCTCGATGGCCGGGAACCGGACGGGCTAACGTTGAAACGGCTTCGCAATGAGTTGCCGCTGGACTGGAGGCGGCAGGAGGGGATGCTTTGTTAGCCGTTGTTTTTGTTACAGCCATAAAATGACCGATAAAAAATCACGATAAGAATGGGTTCTCACACCGTATAGCAATTTTTCGTACTTAAAATGTCAAAGTTACGTGGTAGAACATTAATTTTACAGCCGCATCATTTCAAAACATCATTGCCGGCGGCTCTTATAGATAAAGAGTGGCGATTCAGTCAGTTTCCATTACCGCTTTAACCAGTTTCAGCGGGACCGGGATATTGCCCGGGCCGCTTTTTTCCAGTGATTCGATACAGCATTCGATGATGTCACGGACATCAAAGCCAATTCGTTTGACTTGGCATGGCTTGGGACGGTTGGTCGGAAAGTTGGTATGAACCGCAATGTCCAAATCACGCCCCGGCTCAATGTTTTCATACTGAAGAGCGTTGAGAACATATTCGAAGAGATTCTCGTTAGCGACAATAAGACCGTCGGGACGCTGGCCGGCAGGTTGTTTGAAGAGCAGCCGGATCATGTTCCGCACCCAGTGTTCGACATGAAAACGAAGATTGACGCTCAGTTCCCATTCCGGCGGCATGGCAACGCCACTATCGTTGGCAAGCTGTCGGCACTGGGCAATATGCGAAGGCGGCATTTCCGGATTGGCAATCACCGCCAGACGGGAACGTCCGCAATCGCGCAGGTATTCCATGGACAGATTGAAGAACATGTCGAAATTAACGTTGACTCGACTGAAAGAAAAAACATCTTCGCTGGTAAGTGCGACACGCGGAATATTCAGATGGCGTAATGCCTTGACCGCCACCGGCGAAGGTTCGTCGCTGAAAATGATTCCGGCCAAGCGGAGCGATTCCGCATCCTTGATTACTTTCTGAAACTCTTCGTGCTCGATGTTGGAACTGTAAAACCGACAAAAGAGGAAGCAGCGGCCGAAATGTTCCTCAAGGTAGTGGTGTTGACGCATAATGCCGGTCCATAGCGAATCGGTGTAGCTTGGTTCGTTCTCATTGACCGGAAAGACGATGGCAATAGAATAGAGGTTGGGCGGGGTTTCGGTGACAAAGGTTCCACTTTTATTACTGGTGTGGATAAATCCTTCCCGCAGCAGGGCATTGATGGTTTTCTGCATCGTTGCTTTACTGGTGTTATACTGCAGAACCAAGTCTTCGCGATTAGGTAATTGCTGACACGGCTTCCACTTACCGGTCAGAATGTTGTGCCGGATATCCCGGGCGATTGCCAGATATTTTTCCGCCATGTTCGACTATACCTTTGAGATTATTGTTCTATATATAAAGATATATTGATAGAATAAAAAATCAATATAGAAATGATAATTCCCTAGGTAATCATGTAAAATTATAAAAATTATCTACGGCTCATATTGCTTTTTGTATTCTATTAATGTATACTTTTAACTAGAACACGGAAGCAGGCATAAAGTCCAAGCAATCAGGAGATGATACAATGCAGCGCAAGATTCAAAAGTTTACACTTATCGAGCTCCTCGTGGTAATTGCCATTATTGCGATTCTGGCCGCCTTGTTGCTGCCGGCGTTAGGGGCTGCGCGTAACCGCGCCAAGGCCATCAGCTGCACCGGCAACATGAGACAGTTGGGACAAGCCTGTTTCAGTTACACCGTGGAAAGCAACGATTATATGCCGCTGGCATGGATTTATGACCTCAACGATACCAATGCCAATTACACCTATTGCTGGATCAGCGGTATTCATCCGCAACTTAATGGAAAAGTCTGGGACGGCGGCAAAACCAGTACATCAAAGGTTCTGTTCTGTCCTGGCGGCAACCAGCAAATGCTGCTCTCCAGCGGCCTGCAGATTTCCAACTATTCCTATAACTACCGTCTGGGCAATGTCAGTAATGCCGCCAAAGGCGGCCCTTATGGCGGCGATGCCAGTTATGCGGCCCGTAAAATCAGCCGTTGCGATCAGCCGACGCAGTATGTGTTGTTGCTGGACGGCAATGCCAAGAGCTATGGGTATCCGCTCTTTGATGTGCCGTTCCTAGGCAATGTTCTGGACAACATCGACTTCTGCCACAACAAGGCATCCAACCATCTCTATGTTGACGGTCATGTCGGACAGATGAAATATCCGGATATGGTGGAAATACAAAGCAGCTTGCTCAAATATTATGCCATTCACTCCGCCGGCGGTTCAAAATGGAATTGAATATCTGCTTTTTCTGAACTGAATTATCAACTTTATAATACTTAGGAGCTGTAAAGAAATAAACTTGACAAGATACGTGGATTATCCCGGAATGATTTGGGGGCTTGTCGATGCGGAGCATAGCTTCAGTTATGTAACAAATCGGCAACGCACAAAGCAACCGGGAGAAACACGCAGATGTAAGGTTATTTCTGAACGGCTCCTTAAAGAATAGGATCGACAATGAGAATTTTTGCGCTTATCTGCGGCATCATGATGGCATTATTGGCGGAAGTGCTAGGCGCCGATGCCGGGTGGACGTTTAACTTTGGCAGTGAATATCCCGGAGCGACCGGAAATGTCAGAAGTGAGAAAATCGTCGGCAGTAAAGATGGTTTCCGTTTGACCGCCGATTTCAGCAACGGCGGCAATTATGTAGGGTCGGAAAAAAGATTCAGCGTCCCAGTCCAGATTCACACTTTGATTTTTAAGGTCAAAACGGCAGCGCGCCGACTCGGCCTGCGGATTGTCGACAACAGTGGACAAACTCATCAGCAATATCTGCTGTTAAACGGCGACGGTTCTGAATGGCAGGACATTGAAGTCAAACAATTAGGTGGTACGTCGGAAGAAGGATTTGTCCACTGGGGCGGAACCAATGACGGCGTGGTTAAGCAGCCGATCCGTTCCATCATGTTCATCGTCAGCAATCTGGATGTCGCCGGAGAAAAATGGGTTACTGCGGTCAAACAGATTGATTGGCAATAACCTTTAATATTAACTGTAACCTCAAAATCGTGGAGTTTTCTAATGTTCAAGGCGTGCTTAACTTTGTTCTTTTCGGTTATTTGTACGGCCATCGCCGTCGGCGGTACGGAAAAGTGGTATTCGATTGAAGAAGAACTAAACGAGTCCGGGGCCGGATGGCAATTCGACTTTGGGTCGGAATTTCCAGGAGCAAACGGCAGTTTCAGCGTTGCCAAAAATGCTGCAACCGGAGATGAATACGCCATTGATCTTTACTCCGATTTTCGGAAGGGCGGTAGTTATGTTGCCGTCGGCAAAGCTTTTCTCTCGCCGATCAAAGTTCAGGAACTCCAGTTCCAGATTAAGACGGCAGCCAAGAAAATTGGCTTACGCATCATGGATAATAGTGGTCAGGCTCATCAACAGTATCTTAACTTGAGCGGCAAGCCGGATAACTGGCAAAAAATCACCGTCAACAAACTGGGCGGACCGTCTGCGGAAGGTTTTATTCACTGGGGCGGCACCAATGACGGCGTGGTCAAACAACCGATCAAGACTCTGATGTTTATAGTCAGCAATGGAGATACTGCCAAGCCACAATGGCATAGCACAATCCGGCGTATCTCCTGGTTGACGAACCAGCCTCCTAAAGTATGTCTGAATACCAAGCCGCTGACCTTCTGGCCTTCGCCAGGCAAGGACAAAATATTAACTCTTGCGGTCACCACGATTCCCGATGATCGCCAAATCAGCTTTATTTATGCCGACTACCATGGCGTCAAAATCAGTGAAGGAAAGTTGATGGTAACGGCCGGACAGCAAAGCATCAGGGTGCCCCTGCCGCCGGGAAAAGGTTATTATGAGCTGAATATTCCCGAACTTGAACTTACAGCCGGCGTGATGGAGCTTGCTCCACAAAGGGGAGAACCGGACCCATTTTTCGCAATCATGAGCGGATTTTCCTGCTTTTCCAATTTTAACGACAACGACGTTGTCGACTCTTACCTGAAGGTTCTGCGCCTCAGTGGTATCGGCTGGACTCGCGACTTTATTCCCTGGACACGTCTGGAACGAGAACAGGGCAAACCAACCTGGCAGAAAATATTATATTGCAACGGCGAAAATATCCGACGGCTTTCCGCCGCCAACCGGATCAACATAATGGATTATTTTCAAGAAGCGCCGCCCTGGTCCGGCTCGGTGGACAGCGCTACCGAAAAATACCCTTATCCCCGTAATTTACCCGCCACCGCCGTCTCCTGGACCAAAATCATGCAGCACTGGAATCACGACTCTGCCTTGGAAGTCTGGAACGAACCGGATATCGGCCTCGGTGCCGGTTTGCCGGGCGATCATCTTAGCGCGGTCCAGAAAACATTGTCGTACGCTTTCAAAAAGAATAATATTCCGCTCGAACTGGTGGGGGGAGTCTTTACTGGAACCTGCATTGACCCCGGTTTTATCAATATTTACCTAGACAACGGTCTGCTCGATTCCTCCGATGTATTCAGCTTCCACAACTACAATGTCCCCGATCGACTGCCGTCCCTGGTCGCCAAGTTCCGCTTCCTGTTTCGCAACTCCCCGAAACAGGAAATCCCGCTGTGGATGACCGAATGCGGAAAACCGTGGCCGTCCGGCACCCCGCGCGCCAAGTTGAAAGACGATCAGAACAGCGCCTTCGGCATCGTCATGAAAGCCGTCGAAGCCAAAGCCTGCGGCGTGGCTAAATACTTTGCTTTCATTTATTGTTATTACGACGAGGGCCTCAACAATTTCGGCATGATCGACAAAAACCATACACCAATGCGTTCCATGGCCGCCTACGCTTATTGCGCCCAGGCGCTCAGTCATAAACAATATGTCGGCGACCTGAAAGGCGTCAAATGTTATTACGCTAAAGTGTTTTCCGACGGTAAAGACGCCGTCATCGTCTTGGCCGCGCTTACCCCAAAAGCCACCGTCACATTGCCGAAAAATCTGCAATTCAGCCGGGTTGAAGGCGCTGACGGCCGAACCTTGTCGGCCCCCGATCATACGCTGCAACTGAACAACGAACCGGTTTATGTTTACTGCCGGCACGATGCCGCCAAGCCCCTGCTCAACACCAATACTATTTCGATGAAACTGCTCAGACCGGCCATGGCCTATCAGGCCCCGCCCCGCCAGGCTCTGCCCGTCGTTTTTCAGTCCGATATCAATTTGCATGAATATCCTTATACCATCTATGGCTACCTGATCGACAGTCCGGAACAGACTCATCTGGCGGTAAAAATCAATAACCTGTCCGATCAACTCTTGACCGTAAAACCGGCCGTTAGTGTCACGCCGGACGCCCGGATTACCGGTCTGCCCGAAACCCCCATCGAAATTCCGCCGCAGTCCTTCGTCCGCCTTGCCTTCAAAGCCGATATCAGCAACGCGCTAAAACAGCAGAAAGTTGTAAAAGTCAAGGTATTCGATCGCAACGCCAACGCCAGTCCGCTGGTTTTTGCCCTGCAGGACGGCAAAAAAGAAAAAGTCATTGCGACAGCGTTCAACCAGACCAATCAAAATTTTGAGATTACGAAATTACCCGCAACCGGCTGGACGGAAATCAAAGCATGGCGCAACTGGGGCCCCGGCCAGACTCCCAGTACCATTAAAGCCCAATTCCGGACCTGCTGGACACCCGGAAAACTGCAACTCCAAATTCTGGTTGATGACGCGGAATACTGCCAACCTTATCCGATCTATGATGCATGGCAAGGCGATTCGATTCAAGTCGCTTTTTATCGCATCCAGCCCTCTGTGGAGCAACTGAAAACCACCGAAATCACCGCCGCCAAAACCGCACAGGGGCCGGAAATCTTCTGTCACGAAAGCGTCAGCAACAAACAGGGCCTTCTGAAAGCCTCCAAACTCCGTTTATATTCGCGGAACAACCGGTATCTGTATGTAATAGACCTTGATGCCGCCGAAACCGATCTCGGCAACCTGACGCCGGACGCTAGAATCGCGTTATCGCTGTTGGTCAACAGCAATCGGGGTGTCGGTCGCGACGGCTATCTCTACTGGGGCGATGGTATCGGCTTGAGCAAAAACCCCAAAGAATTGAACCGGGTAGAATTAAGTAAATGAATAAGGGAAAAGTTATGAAGTGTGATTGCGGCAAATTGCCGTTACTCTCCGCCGAACGAATTGTCGGTATTGCGAATCGTCATTTGCGGCAACGGCAATGCTGCGAACTGGAAATTTCCGATTGCCGGTCAGACCGCGAAGCTGGTCTTCGGCTGGGCGTTGATCCCAGCTTGCCTCCCGAAGGCTATCGGTTGGAAATGATTTATCCCGACCGGCTGGAAATAAGTGGCGGCAGCACTCTCGGCATCCTCTACGGCATCGGCAAAATGTTACGCGACGGACATTATGCCGACGGTAATTTCACATTTGGCTCTTGGCGGGGACAGAGCGTTCCGAGTTGTTCGTTCAGGTGCGTTTATTTCGCCACCCATTTCTATAATTTTCATCATGTTGCACCGCTCGGACAAATCACCGAGTATCTCGAAGATCTGGCGCTGTTGGGCTTCAATGCTATTGCCGTCTGGCCGGACAAACACCATTTCCGCGGTATTAACGATCCGGTTTGCCAGACCTTTCTCGCCCGCCTGAGAAGTCTTTTACAGGCGGCCAGTGATCTTGGCATGGGAATTTTGTTGGGGGCGTTGACCAATGAAGGCTATGCTTCGACGCCGGAAGCGTTGCGGGCCCAACCGACTGGTCGCTGCCATTACGGCGTGGAAATCTGCCCGAATACACCCGGCGGGATGGAATTGATTCTGAAAAACCACCGCGACACACTGGAATACTTTGCCGGGTTAAATATCAAATATTATTCGTTGGGGTCATACGATCAAGGGGGGTGCGGCTGTGAGCAGTGTCGTCCGTGGGGCATTAACGGCATGGTCAAAACCGGGGAAAAAGTGGCGGAACTGGTTCATCGTCACCTTCCATCCGCGCAAATCGTTTACTTCACCTGGCTGTTCGATTTTCCCCACGATCAAGGCGAATGGCAGGGGCTGGATACGCTGATGCAGCGCAACGGTGCTCCCTGGATTGATGCCTTCATGGCCGACTCCCACGACCGCTTTCCCCGTTATCCGTTGGAACACGGAATTCCCGGCAAGCGTCCTTTGTTGAATTTTCCGGAAATCAGCATGCGGCAATTGACGCCATGGGGAGGATCAGGAGCCAATCCGATGCCGAACACCCATGCCGTCGTATGGGGGGAAGTCTGTTCCCGCAGCCAGGGCGGCATGCTCTACTCCGAAGGCATTTACGAGGATCTGAACAAAGCGGTCTATGCCGGATTCTACTGGAACGGCAATAACGCGACCGAAGAACGGCTGCGCGAATATGCTTCATTCGAATTGGGCTGTCCGCCCGAAGAATATGCGGCGTTACGACGAGCCATCGCAATTTTCGAAGACAATACGGAATTTAGGATTCGTCGGCTGAGCGATTTTACCGAGCAACCGGAAGGTTTTGTCAAAGTCAAGTACGGTCATGGTGAAGCCTGGTTGCACAAGGTGTTCAATTCCGACCCGAAGGAAGCCTATGACACAATTGAACGGCTTAATGGCCTCATTCCGGCTTGGGCCGCATTATCCTGGCGGTGGCAGTTGCTGCGCTTACGCGCAGATATCGAATTGGAGCTTTATCAACACCCGCAGGAAATTACCTCCCGGTGCGCAGAGTGTTTTGCGCAACTCAATAAACTCTATTTGACGGATGAAGATAAATCCTATTGGGAACTTTGTCCGCCTACGCATAAAATGATCGTCGGTCATTAACCATATGAGGAGAAAATATTTACCAACATGCAACCATTCGGCTTGATTTAGCAAAGTTAAAAAGCTGTTATAAAATTACTCAAGGAGAGAAAATGCGCAAAGAAAATTTCACGCTCATAGAACTATTGGTGGTTATTGCCATCATCGCTATCCTGGCCGGAATGTTATTGCCGGCCTTGAACACCGCGAGGGAAAAGGCCCGCAGCGTCAACTGTCTTGGCAACTGCAAACAGATCGGCACGGCAATGATGATGTATGCCGACGACTTCAAAGACCGCTTGCCGTGCGGTCCCCAAGGGACGCTAGGCGGTCCGGCCGGAACGGTATCGCCTTACGATGTGGCAGCCGATCAGCGGCCTCTCTATAGTTATTTGCCGGGCGCCAAGATTTTTCAGTGCCCGTCTGACCGTGGTCAGGCGATCCCGAAGTATAGCTATGTGTCGCCCGGTACTTGTTTTGTCGCTTACGGCACTAGCTATGGCACCGCCTGCGCCGGAGAAGTCGGTGTGGTACAGTGCATTGCCAACGGCTATTACGATACGGCATTCATGGACGGCGGCAACCGGGTTCAATGGACATACTTGAAATTTCTGGCCCGGCAGAATACGCTGTCCACTAAGATCTTGGTGGCAGACAATATCTGGCTGGGCAGCCGACCGATTTCTTCGGCTCTCAATCAGTGGCACAGCAAGACCAAAAAAGTGGTTAACGTGATTTGGGGCGACGGTCATGCGGCCAGCCAGGAGATGCGGTCGACCGACGGTGCCTCCGGGCCGGATACTTCCGCCTGGACCAAAACCGACATTCTGGCGTCCTCCTTAGGCTATTGGTAATCATAGTCTTGACCAGTCGCGCAGCACCGACCGCGCTTGCGGCGGAACTGTTTCAGGCCTGGTTCAGGGAATTCCGATCGAGGGTTAGTGATACGCCAACTCGCGTGAGTGAGTTGGCGCACTGTGTTTACCCTGTAGAAACCAAGTAGTAGTAATTACCTTGCCGCCGGTAGTTGACGAACAACAACAGTATTACGGTAAAAACTATTATCAGCAAACTATATATTGCTTAAATTTCGGAGATAACGATGACTGCAGCAATCCAATTTCATCAGAGCTTGAAATTGTTCGGACCTTTTCGGCGGGAAGATAAAATCGACTTGACGGTCTGGAAAACGTCGCCGCCAGATACGCTTACCGTCGCTAGGCAAAGCTACCGGAGCACCGAGATTCCTGCCCAGTTCGAACTTGATCTGGCCTCGTTATGCAACGGAGCATGGGAAGGCAAAACTGCTATCCTGTTTTTTCCCCTTACTCTTTCCGCCGCCGGTTGCTTTACTTTCGGATTCGGCGCCGACTGGTGGTTTGAAGCGCTTCTCGACGGCAAACCGCTCTTGGATACGCTCACCGGCGGAAACCAGCAATTTCCGATCTGCTGCAAGCAATTTTGCCGGGAGCTTGAACTGCCCCAAGGCAAACACCTGTTAACCGTACGAATTATCAGCGGTTCCGGCGGGTTCCGCTTAAGTCTGCTTGCCGCGCCCACCGCCGCTTTTGCCACCGCGCTCGAAGCCCGTCAGGAAACGTTTTGTACCGTTGTCGACCTGAAAAAACGGATTGGACAAATCAAATCGTTACATGGCGTCAACAACGGACCGCTTACTTTCGGTTCCGCCATTGACGTCAGTGATAACTACCGCGAACTGCAAATCCCCTGGGTCCGTATTCATGATCCAAACTGGCCGTATCCGCGCGAAGTTGATATTCCCCAGATTTTTCCGAATGCGGATGCCGATCCGGCCGATCCCGCCAGTTTCGATTTTCGCCGCACCGACACCTATATTAAAAGTATTCTCGATACCGGCGCTAAAATCGTCTACCGTCTTGGTACTAGTATCGAACACACGAAGATCAAGTATTTTACCCATCCGCCCAAGGATTTTGCCCGTTGGGCTCAAGTCTGCGTCGGTATTATCAACCATTATAACCACGGGTGGGCAAACGGCTTTCATTATAATATCACCCATTGGGAAATCTGGAACGAACCCGACATCGGGGAATTGATGTGGTCGGGGACGCCGGAACAGTATTTCGAACTCTACGCCACCGCGGTCTGCGCCATCAAAAAATTCGATCCCCATATTCAAGTCGGCGGTTTCGCGGTCGCCAATGTTAAAGGCGCAATGACCACCGCTTTTCTGGATTACTGCCAAAAACACCGTCTCCCACTCGATTTCTTCTCCTGGCATTGCTATGCCGCCAAGCCGGAAGATGTGGAACAGACCGCCCGGCTGGTCCATTCGTTACTCGCCCAATACGGCTTTTCTCAAACCCAAAGCCATCTGAACGAATGGAATATGTACCATTGTGCGGGCCAGTTCACCTTCGCCAATGTTCAGCTCCGCAAAGCCGTCTTCGATGCCCAGAAAAGTGAAATTGGGGCGAGCTTTTCCACCTCAGTACTGATCCGGCTTCAGGATGCCGATGTCGACGTGGCCAATTATTACGATGGTCAGCCGACCAGCGTGTACTGTGGCCTCTTCGACAGTTATGGCATACCGCAGAAAACCTACCGCGCTTTTGGGACCTTTCGCAAACTGACGAATTATCCGGTTCGGGTCAATGCTACCAGCGCCGCCGGCGTCGATGCTCTCGCCGCATTTGACGTCCGGAAAAAAGAAGCAGCGATCCTGCTGTCAAAATTCGGCGGTCCCTGGATCGATCATACCGTTGTCGTAAAAAATCTGCCGGCAAACATCAATCATTATGAGCTCCATTTGATTGATGCCAATCATCAGTCGGAAGCTGTTCAGTCTGGAATAATCGGACCCGACGGCAAAATCATCGTACGGCTGATGGAATACGCCGTGGCATTCCTGCGGCTAACTAGTTACAAGGATTAATCATGAGCGCAAAACCTCTGACGATCGTCTGCTTTGGCGATTCCATCACCGAAGCGACAACGCAAATGCCGGATGAAAATAAACGCTGGCCGAAGCTCCTGCATGACCAATTGATGGCAACATTTTCGGAAACAGATTTTCAAGTCATCAACGCCGGTGTCGGCGGCAATTCCGCCCGCGAAGCCATGGCGCGCTTCGATCAGGATGTATTGGCCTATGATCCGGATTGGATCGTATTGGAATTCGGCGGCAATAATGACCGGCCAGAACCGGATTTACGGGTCGAACCGGCGGAATTCACCGAATTGCTAAACGAATTCCGACAACGTTTACCGAGTAAAACCCAAGTAGTAGTGATGACTTTTCCGCCGGTAATTGACGAACAACATCAGTATTGCGGTAAAAAATATTATCAGCAGTTTGGGGGACTGGATGCTTCCGTGGAACGCTATCGCTCCATAACCCGTGATTTTGCGGCTGCCAACAGTTTTCCATTAGTTGACTTCTACGGGGAACTCAAGCGCCGCATGGTCTTGGAAGATCAAAATCGCTATACTCTTCCTGACGGTATTCATCTGACTGTTGAAGGAAATCGATTGTTGGCGATCATGATTTCAACCCTGTTACAACGTCTAATCAAACCACATGATTCTGGTGGACAATCGGATGCCGGCAGATGAATATTATATGTTCGGAAGCCGGTTCACCACCGGAATGCGGAAAACTCAGTTCGGAACAAAACAGCCGGGTTATTCGGCGCATCTATACGGCCTGTTTGCTCTATGCAATCGGCGAAACGCTTTTTACCAACAGTTTCATGCTGTTGTATCTGGCTCAATTGGGGGTACCAAGCGAACGGATTCTGCTTTATCTGGCGCTTCCGGTTTTTGTCAGCATTTTCGCCTTGATTCTTTTTGCACAGTGGATCGAACAGTTGAATAAAATTCTTATTGGAGTTATCGGACTGGGTTTGGGAACATTGTCCATGATCATCTTGATCGCAGTCGGTTTTCTTCCCTTACCGCTGGTGGAACCGTTAATTGCTTTGTCTATGATCCTCTATGGGATTGGGTTCGGGATGTATCTTGACTGTTGGTTTCCGATGTTGTCAACAGTCATTCCTCGAGCTGCCCGTGGGCGTTTTTTCGGCAATAATCGGCTGATTTACCAGACTGGAACCATTGCTTTCACTTTTATCGTGACTTGGTTGCTGGCGCGCGATTCTTCGCTAATCGTTTTTCAAAGCTGCTTTACCGTGGTTGTGCTGCTCCGCATTGTGGGAATTGCAATGTTCGCGAAAATTCCTGACTTGGAGAAACGACGGCCATGTATCGGCTCCGGACTTTTACATTCGCTGTCGCAGGTTATCAGTCAACAAAGTTATTTGGCTTTTTGTGCCTATGTTTTCCTGCTGTCGCTTTTCACCGGGGCCTGCCCGTCGATCTTCAGTCTGCTGGCCAAAGATACCCTGAAAATGACGGCGGGACAAGTCATGCTCATCGGCAATCTGACGACAATGGGAGCGCTGGTCGGGTTCTTTCTGGGGGGACGTCTGGTAGATCGTCTTGGAACCAAATACGTATTCATGGGGTGTCATTTCTCATTCGCCCTGATTCTGGTCCTTTTTCTGTTCCGTGATTTCATGTTGTTGTCGCTTCTCGGCATCATTGGCACGCTGGCGTTGCTTTTCGGTCTGATCCAGGCTTCTTCCGGCGTAGCTGTCAGCGCGGAAATGCTCGCTGTTATTCCGGATGACAATAAAGCGATGGCAACCGCAGTCAACTTGGCCTTGATGTATCTGGGAGTGTCGCTTTCTGGAATATTTTCTTCACAGATGCTCAAAATGGAAATGCTCAGCCACTCCTGGCAGATGTTTGGTTCCAGGATGGGCCCTTATGACGCGTTACTGCTGATCTGTGGTGTCATGGTTTTTATTCTAGTTGTGACCTTGGGACTGGTACCTTCGGTGTTGAAGAAAAATAACCAACGACAAAATCATACGGTACTAACCGCCAGGAATACCAAAGATTGAAACCGGCTACACTTTGAATTTCTGGTGCGAAGGGTACAGGGCGGCCGATATCGTCATTCGCAACAACCGCTTTGAAAACATCAATCCGGTCCGGGCGTATCCGAACGAAATGTGCCCGGTCATCTATATCAGCACGCATCTGAAGAAAGATCCGTCACTGGAAAAAAACGCATTCCCCATTCTGCACAATATTCTGATTGAGAACAACCGTTTCTGCGAGTTTCCCGGTACGGCGGCATTCGTCAGTTCCGCCTGCCGGGTAATTTTCCGCAACAATTTTATCAACAACACGATCCGCAATTGAAATGAGTTGCCCTATCGCGGGTCGTTGGGAGCCGCCTACGCATCGGATCTATTCGTCACCGGCAACCAATGGATTAAGTCTCCGTTGCAGAAAACACCGGGTATTTTTATCGAAAAAAATACGGCAAAAGACATTTTTGCCTGGGACAATCGTATTATCGATAAAGCCTCGAAATAATAATAACACTTGGCGCCTCACTAGAATTTAGTGAGTAAAGAAGCATCAAGACTGACACCGATAGAAAATGTAGAAAAAACAAGGGAAAAACACCATGCGTTTTTCCCTTGCCGAAAACCCGGTGATAAGTTTCAACGTTCCAGTTCGACCAGCCGCCAACCACGCGACGGCAACCGTTCATCATCCGCCGCCGGGAACGTTCGAACCACCCGCCAACCCGGAGCAAGCATATATTCCAGCCGTTCCGCCTCGAACCCGTTATTCACGATTGCGGCCCAGACGTGGGTAACGTCAACCGGATGGATCGTGACCGTAAGTCGCGGCGAAGCAACCTTCACCGGACGACTTTTACACACTGTTTCGCCGATAGTTTCGTAAATCCGGAAATATCCTTTTCCGGTCGCACCGGAGGTGGAGACTACTTCCTTTTCCAATGGCAGGGACAAAAAGTAGAGCATACCTTTGCCGATCTGCCGCCGGGTAAAGACCGGCATCCCTTCCGCATCGCTGGCCAGGGTTTCCGACTCGGTGGAACGCAGATGCAACCGCATGGAACGATGGCATTCCAACCGTTCTCCGGCGTATTCGACCACGGAGGTGCCGTTATCGGCATCGTACCCGTCTGAGTCAAACCCGAAAGCCGGACCGAACGGAGCAAACATTGCCCCGTCCGAAGAAATGAATACCGTCGCTCCCGCTTCCGCCCGTTTTTGCAGTTCGGAAAACTGTTCCGGCGGAATGCCACCCATTCCGGCAACCGACGGCACAATGTAGAGAGCCCGTTCCGGCAATGGTTGTCCAACGTAACGGAATTCAACGTCGAAATGAGCTTGTTTAGCCAGCAGAAATGCGCCCCAGGCCGCCCCCCAGGCTGCATCCGGGGTCGTCAGCAGCACCACTGCGTCGCGCTGGAAAGCTGGCAACGGTTTGACTGGCAACTGGGCCGCGAATCCGGCAAAAGACCGCAACGCTTCGCCCACCGGTTTCCGCCGTCCGCCGTGATCGAACAAGCCGAGTTCTCGTTCGACGGCACACCAGGAATACGGCGGCCGGTTGATGCGGTCCTGATCGAACGCACACCACCAGAAAAGACCCAACCCGTCGTGAAAAAACAAATTGAGCAATGTCCCCTGCAAATAGTCCCCGGCTGCCTGTTCCCCGCCGCTGACACCAGACAGCGTACCGAGTTCTTCGGCAAAACACGGACGACCGGACAAATCGGCATAGAACCGATTCTCCGCCGTGGCATGAAAAAGACTTTTAAACGATCCGAGCCGATCGGTGGCCGCGTATTCCGTAAACATTGGATACGGATGAGTGGTAAGTACATCGCAGGCTCGTCCCACCTCACCGATCCGCCAGCCGTTCACCGGTTCTTCCTCTCCCGCAACGGCGGGAACCAGACCGTGCATTCCAGCGGCAACCGGCCGAGACGGATCGGCCAGCCGGATGGTCTGGACGATCGTTTCCAGCCAGAGACGGTTCGTATGGTGCGAACTCGGCGACATACAGTTGCATTCGTTGCCCGGTTCCCACATGACGATAGCGTTATGATCGCGCAACGCGGTCACAATCTCCCGAACCAGGCAAGTTTCATAGTAAACGACTTCCGGATCGGTAAGCAGGTTGCGCTCCGCAAACGCGGGCGGAGTGAAAAGCCGCCCCGACATCCACCCAGTCACCAGCGACACGATGACCGTCATCTTCTGTTCGGCGGCACAATCGCAGACCAAGCGGAGTCGGGCAAGCATTTCCGGATCGACGGTGGTCCCGTCGGCCGGCAACGACGCCTCGTCGCGCCAGGCCAGGGTATACGGCCGACCGCCCGAGCTGTAAAGTCGAGTCAGCGGCTGAAAATCCGGCCACAGTGGAAAAATCCGAATGCACTGAAGCTTCAAGACTGCCAGCCGTTTGAAGTCCTGCCGGACGATTTCCGGGTCCCACTGCCGCCACATGAAACAACCAGCGTGACTGGCCCAGTAATTGCAGCCGATCACAAAATTTCCGTCTTCCGAAGTACCCGGACGGTTCAGCGGGTTTACGCTCTTATGTTTTTTTCGCATCATGTCTTTTTTCTTGCCTTTCCCGTACTTTGACGTTTGCAGAGCCGTCCGCGCAGGCGAAAATCGTTCTGTTCCGGCGTCTGCCCGGCCTGATACTGCCGCCAGAGCCGCAGTATGATCTTGATCTTTTCGTCGGTATCCATGGCGACAACGGTAATCGGCACCGGCGCCGCAGCGGCCGTCGGCCATTCGCCGACCCCGAGCAGAGAAACCTCTTCCGGAATCCGGATGCCCCGCCGGAGCAGTTCCAACTCCGCGCCGTAAGCAAAAAAGTCGTTGGTGGCGAAGATGGCCGAAGGCAGCGACCCATCGGTTATTTCCAACAACCGGCCGACCGCAATTCCGCCGCAGTCGAGTTGCCAGCGATCACCCGCAAACGCGGAAACGACTTTCGTCTTGCCGCCGGAAAGTTCGGCTAGACGGGTGCCAAATGCCGTCAGCCGTTCCTGGTGGGCCAAACGGCAACACTCACTACAAAGCGTGCCGAAGGAACGATGGCCGAGCCGCCAGAGAAAATCGGCCGCGTCGCGTCCGGCTTGAACGTTGTCGATGGTGACGGAGGGAATCTTGCCGTCGGCGACGATATCGTCGACCAGCACGAGTTTGCCGAACTGTCGATACAGGTTTTCCAGATAGCGTTGTCCGGCGGCTTCGTCGGCAAAGTTTTGCGCGACGACCATAAATTCCGCCAGTCCCGAACTCAGCAGTTCGGGCATTTTAAGCGTCCGGCAATCTTCCACGGAAACCGTTTCGAGCATGACCCGACACCCGGCCAACAGAAATCCAGCCTGAAGCCGCATGGCAATCCCGCCGTTTCCATAATCGCCGGCAATCTGTTGCATCCATTCGGCGGAGACCAGAATCCCGACAATACCGGTACGCCCGGTACGCATGCTCCGGGCGAGCAGATTGGGATGAAACCCGTTTTCCCGGGCAATCCGCCAAACCCGTTCGGCGGTCTCGGCGCTCAGATTGAACTCCTTGGCCCGACCGTTGAGGACCATTGATACCGCCGGTTGGCTTACTCCGGCCAGCCGCCCGATCTCTTTCATGGTAATCACCGGGAAAAACCTCGTAACATCTTATGCTAATTCGTATTAATATAACTTATAACCCGGTATGGACAGAATGTCAAGAACGGTTCCCGGTTCTAATGTCCTATTGTTCCTCAGTAGTTCATACTTTTGCGGAATTGGTTGGGCGTCATCCCGGAATGACGGTGAAACCAATGGCAGAAATGAGGAACGGTAGCGAAGTGGAGACGGTAACTGACTTCCTTGCAATTGGCATCATGAGCGGACAGAAGACGCATAGCTCGCGCCAGCGTAATTCGGTCACAGAGGTTTTTGGGGGAAAGGTTGAGCTGTTCTTTGAATATGCGGTCGAGCTGTACCCGACCCAACCCGCAACATTTTTCCAGCGCCTCGTAAGGAACGTTAAGTCCGTAATCGGATTGATCCAGATAGGCGATGGCGGCATCGACTCGGGCGTCAACGCCCGGCAACCGGTCGACCAGAACGCCATGACGAACCAGCAGCGTAAAGAGCCGGGAAAACCATTGATCTTCCATGGTCTTGTAATCGAGCATCCGAATCAGGCCGGCGTCGACCGACGGAGTTTTGAACGTCTGCTCGAATTTGTTAATAAAACGTTCCGCCACGACCTGTAATCCGGCCATCCGGGCGGCCGGAAGCACATAGATGCCGGGCCGGGAAAGGAACTGATGAAAAAAAATCTGTTCGAAAGAAAAATGAACGGACAAAATCTGGGTTCCCGGTATGAAACTCTGACTGCGCATGATTCCGGGCGTAATGATAATCCAGTGGCCGGGACCGACGCGCACCGGTCGTTCGCAGTCCGTCAATACCGCCTCGCCGTGCCGGACCAGCCAGAGCGTGTAGATGGTCGAAAGCACATTCCGAACATTGCCGGAGGCCGGGACCGTACCGTTGTAGGCGGCATGGACTGCAATCTGAGGAATGAGCCCGTTATGGTGTTTATAAGTAATTTCCCGACGCATCGTCTTTCTCCGTATTTTCGGCCATCGTATGTCGCCGATGATAATTATAGGCAATTTTATGATGATTTCAAGCAATCCCGACGTATTGCTAAATCCGCGTTCGGACTTTATAATTTTCTCATCGGAATAAGAAAGGATTTACCGACGATGACGGAAAACAGAGTTTCTTTGGCCGAATCCGCCTCGACGCATTATGATGTAATCGTGGCCGGCGGCGGGCCGGCGGGCTGTGCGGCGGCGGCGGCGGCAGCCCGCGAAGGCGCCCGGACGCTGTTGCTGGAACAAACGGGTGCGCTGGGCGGCATGGCCACGTCCGGACTGGTACCCATGTGGGCGCCGTTTACCGATAAAATTCGGATCATTTACCGGGGGCTGGCCGAAGAAGTCTTCAACCGGAGCCGGCGACAAATGCCGAACGTATCGCCGGACCGCCTCGAGTGGGTGCCGATCGATGCCGAAAAACTCAAAGTGATTTACGACGAACTGATGGCACAGTATGGAGTGGAAGTACTGTTTCATTCGCTGCTGGCGGCAGCCTCCGCTCCCGGCGGAACCGTCGAGTCCGTGACGGTGGCCAATAAAGCGGGGCTGACGGCCTATCGCGCCAGAATTTATATCGACGGTACCGGCGACGGCGATCTGGCAGTCCGGGCCGGCGCGAAATTTCAGCAGGGCGACCGTCACGGCGCATTACAGCCGATGACTCATTGTTTCAAACTGGCCAATGTAGATATGGCAGCGTTCGCCAAGGTGGATTTCGCCGATCTGGGGCCGGACGGTCTGATTGCGAAAATCGTTCATGACGACAACTATCCGCTGCTGGTGGACTCCCACCGCTGTCATGCGATCGTCGGTCCCGGCGTAATCGGGTTCAACAGCGGACATCTTTTTCAGCTCGATGCCACCGATCCGGCGGCACTGTCGCGCGCCATGGCTCAGGGACGTCAAATTGCGCGGCAATTTCATGCCGCGCTTCAGAAATATGCGCCGACGGCCTTCGGCAAAAGTTTTCTGGTCGATACCGCCCCGCTGATGGGAGTCCGGGAGACGCGCCGAATTCTGGGCGACTATGTTCTCTCCGTCGACGACTACATGCAGCGGCGGAACTTCGACGATGAAATCTGCCGGAACGCCTATTTTCTCGACGCCCACCCGAATGTGCCCAAAAACGGCAAACACATCGGCGATCTGGTTCCGAACCGCCCATACGACTACGGCCCGGGCGAATCGCACGGGATTCCCTACCGCTGTCTGACGCCGAAAGGGCTGACCAATGTACTGGTCGCCGGACGCTGTATTTCCACCGACCGGGACGTCAATTCCGCCATCCGGGTGATGCCGGTCTGCCTGGCCACCGGAGAAGCAGCGGGAACCGCCGCCGCCTTAGCCGCCGTCGGTGACGGCAACGTCCACCGGCTCGCCCCGTCCGCCCTGCGCGACCGCCTACGGCAAAACGGCGTCTACCTGCCATAAACGCGAAATTTCCATAGTGAGATGAAAAATATGGACAAACAACAATTGATCGAAAAGTTGGAAGCGCCGGGACCGCGCCGTAAATTGCGACACAATTGCGAGGATTTGATTGGTCGGATTCAACCGGACGGTTTTTTCCCGGAATCTCTGACCGGAACGTATTCCGGCATGTTTCCCCGTACCGTCGGCGCGCTGGCCCGGCTGCTGATTCGCATCGGGAAACATGATGCGCTGGAAAAGTGCATCGAATTCTGCCGGAACGTCATGATAAAATACGATTTGGAACAGGTCCCTCATGTGATCGACAAAAACGAGCGGCAAGAACCGGTAATTTTCGACCGGCTGTGCCAGATCGACGGTCAGGCGCATCTGCTGTTGGCCTGGGCGTGGCTGAATCTAGCCCGCGACCGCAATGAGTATGAAGACGCCACCTACGACTTCTTTGCCCGCCTGATGAACCGGTCCGTGTCTGAAGTTTTTCTGGGACACTGTACTGCATGGCGCTGCGAGCCCGGAGTTATTTTAAATACCCATCTGGAACATTCCCGGGAATGGAACATGTGGTGCGCCTACGATTTTTTATCGAATTCCTTTATTGCGGCGGCGCTGGAGAACATGACGCTGGTCGCCCGGCGGCGGGTCCGCATGGACGATGCGAACCGCTGGCAACAGACGCTGGATGAACTGGCAGACAACATCGCCAAGCACATGACGTTCGACTATGAAGGGAAAAAATGCTACTGCGAAATGTTGTTGCCGACCGGCCGTCAACCGGTGTTTTTTCCGGGGTTGAGCTGGCTCAACCTGGCCCCGATTCCGTCCGGTTGCCGGATCTTGCGCGGGCCGCTGCTGGATCATACGCTACAGGTTTGGCATGACCGGGCAACCATTCGCTGGGACGGTCCGGCCATCACCGCATGCGAGCTCAATCTGGCAGGAGCCGACCCGGCCTGCACGGTCTGGAACGGTCCGGCGGAACTGGCGTGCGAATGGAGTCGCGAGGGACATAACAATCAAACGTACGGCAAAATGCTGGGTTGGGATTTGCTCTATTGCGTCGAAACCGGACGGTATCGTCAGGCCGGCGACATGCTGGATTTTCTGGAACAGGTCAATCCCGGCGAACTCTATGCCGAACTATTCACGTATAAGCCCAGTCGGAAACAATGGGTCACCCGGGATGCCGGCAACGGCGAACAGTGCGCCTGGCTGTGCTGGGCGCTGATCGAAGCGCGGCAGACATTAGGATTGGAACCATGGTAAAGGATAAAAATTCATGAATCGAGTGGAACTTGTCAATGCCGGCGGGTCCGGCAACAATACGGCGGATATTCTGAAACGGCTGCCGGATGTCCTTGAATTCAAACCGGACCTCGTTATTCTGATGGTCGGAACCAACGATATGTTGAATTCCTTCAACTTCGTCGCGCCTGCCGACTATGAAAAGAATCTTCGGGAAATCATTGTCCGGCTCCAAGCGGCAAACGCCGGCGTAATCCTCATGAC
>Ga0183095_10936_pt1 | contig 43545 bp, 48 predicted proteins | sample BioMet4_FD_130346 | JGI IMG/M metagenome (GOLD analysis project Ga0183095, IMG submission 130346) | Microbial communities from bioreactor (seeded with sewage sludge) at LBNL, California, USA - Biofuel metagenome 4 (v2) (version 3) | ecosystem: Engineered > Bioreactor > Anaerobic > Unclassified ...
AGCGTTCATCCTGAGCCAGGATCAAACTCTTCATTGTATAATTTGTTTGTTCTCTTTAGCTGCTGAGCCTCGCGGCCGCAGCTGTATCTTCAGAATGACTGTCCGTTGTTTTTTCTCTTTCACCCCGCTCCTCTCTCCCGAGAAGGCGGAGCATACATTGACGGTTGCTTTTGTTTCTATACCCCCGAAACTGACACCCTAAAGGCGCAGCTCCGGCTTCTTGTACTACTTGCTTGTTTATCTGTAATCATTTCATAGAACTCTTTCCTTCGCCCCCGGTTTTTACCGAAAGCGGATGCAAATTTACACCCTTTTTCCGCAATGCCAAAACTTTTTAACCACTTTTTTTCAAAGTTTTTTCCCTATATACCTTAACAGACTATCTATAAGGTAAATAAATTAATAAAAAAGATTTCAGAAATTAGTTCATCTCCCTTTATGATACCATCAAATTTGCTTTTCACCCTTAAAATACACCTCTTTTATTGCAAAGTTAGAATCGAAAACAATGAGACTAGCTTCGAAACCCCTCCGAATCTGTCCTAACCTATCCTCCAATGATAAAGATTGTGCCGGATAAAGAGCTGCCATATTTATAGCTTCAGCTAGAGGTATGCCCACAGACTGCACACAATTTTTGACTGCATCCAGCATCGAAATAGCAGAACCAGCCAAAGTCTCTTTACCGTCAGGGCCTATAGTAACATAACGGCCATCTTTCAAAGTATATTGATAGACACCTATTTTACAAGGAGTGGCCCCATCAGTAACCAACATCAACGATTCACCCATTATCTGTTTTGCCAACCTTACCATAGGAAAAGAAACGTGGATACCATCAGCAATAATACCTGCAAAAGGTTTTGCTCTAAATATTGCGGGAATCAAACCTGGATTGCGATGATGCATTGGCTGCATACCATTATATAAATGTGTAGCCATCCTCTTCTTTCCATTCAAAAAGTGCATAGCTTCTTCATAAGAAGCAGCACTATGTCCGATTGACACCACTACACCTATCTTATCAAGGTATCGTATCACTTCTTCAGGCTGCAATTCAGGAGCCATCGTAATTACCTTCACTTCACCATCAGCTGGCCCGAAAAGTTCTTCCACTTCTTTTAAAGAAGACTTCCTAATAAGTTCTGCAGGATGAGCCCCTCTACTAAGAGGATTAATGTAAGGCCCCTCCATATGAAGGCCTAAGAAGTTACCCTTTGCTTTCGGTCGATAAGAAACTGCACACTTGATCATCTTCCGATAAATCTCCAATGAATTCGTAGCAGCAGCAGGGAGGAAACCGATTGTACCTTGTTTCATCGTTGCTTGCTCCATTATAGCCAAGCCTTCCTCTGTAGGATTGCCGCCAAAGAAAGCTCCACCCGCACCATTCAACTGAACATCAATCAAACCTGGAGACAAATAGTTTCCTTTCAAATCAACGCGCAAAACATTTTCAGGAAGAGTATTATCATCAACAACATCAACAATTTTAGAGCCATTTACAAGGACTGCCTTATGCCTCAAAAGTTCTCCACCAGTAATGACAACACCATTTACAAAAGCATATTTCATGATAATTATATTATAAATCAAGACAAATATATATGAAATCTTCGAATTAAGCCTCACAACTACATCTATTTTAAAAAGTAAATACCAATTAATAAAGTAGAATAAAAAGTTAGCTCCCATTATGAGTTAAACGATTTATTTTTCATACCTTTGAAACTCAAAACTTTTAATTTAATCAATTATGCGAATTAACCTTTTAATATCATGCTTATTGACTTTTTGCAGCATCTCGGGATTTGCCCAGCAAAAAGAAGCGAATTATCAAGTAATCCCATTACCTCAGCAAATCGATTTGCAAGAAGGTCAACCTTTCGTATTGAATCGTCAGACAAAGATTCTTGTCCCTGCACAAAATGCGGTATTAAAAAGTGATGCAGCTTTCCTTGCCAATTATATCAAAGAAGCAACGGGACGCACTATACCTGTTATCGTCATCAATAAGAAAAGCCCGAAAAAGAATGTAATTATCCTTGGATTAGACAAAACCATTTCTCACAAAGAAGGATATACATTAAAAGTAAACACGCAACAAATCAACATTAAAGGAAACGATGTAAACGGCGTGTTCTATGGCATACAGACTATCCGCAAATCTATCCCTGCAGTAGCAACAAATTGTGATATCAATATGCCGGCGGTAACCATTACCGACTATCCTCGTTTTTCATATCGCGGCATGCATTTAGACTGCGGTCGGCATTTCTTCCCGGCTAAGTTTATCAAAGAATACATCGACTTAATCGCGCTCCATAATATGAATACTTTCCACTGGCACCTTACCGAAGACCAGGGATGGAGAATCGAAATAAAGAAGTACCCGAAGCTGACACAAATAGGTTCACAGAGAAAAGAGACCGTTATCGGACATAACTCCGGAAAGTTCGATGGTCAACCTTATGGAGGCTACTATACACAAGCTGAGATTAAGGATATCGTTGCTTATGCAAAAGCTCGTCACATCACTATCATCCCAGAAATCGATATGCCGGGACATATGCTCGGTGCTCTCGCCTCTTATCCAGAGTTAGGCTGCACAGGTGGTCCTTACGAAGTAGCAACACAATGGGGCGTATTTCCCGACGTTTTGTGCATTGGTAAAGAGAAGACCTTCAAATTCATTGAAGATGTCTTAGATGAAGTTATTGCACTTTTCCCTTCCAAATATATTCACATAGGTGGAGATGAAGCCCCAAGAGTACGTTGGAAAACTTGCCCGCTATGCCAGAAACGAATTAAAGACGAAGGCATCAAAGCCGATGCCAAGCATACAGCCGAAGACCGTCTACAATCTTATTTCATGTCTCGTATAGAAAAACACCTGAACAGTAAAGGACGTCAAATCATCGGTTGGGATGAAATTTTGGAAGGCGATGTAGCACCGAATGCAACAGTCATGTCGTGGCGCGGAACCCAAGGCGGCATAGAAGCAGCTAAACTTCATCATAATGTAATTATGACACCTAACACATACGTCTATTTCGACTACTACCAATCAGAAGACATAAAGAATGAGCCTCTTGCCATTGGAGGATTTCTTCCCGTTGAAAAAGTATACAGTTTTGAGCCGACAGCCGGCATTGGCGATTCCGAGAAACAATATATTATCGGAGCCCAAGCTAATGTATGGTCGGAATACATTCCAACTACTAAACAAGTCGAATATATGAGTGTACCTCGTATGGCAGCTTTGGCAGAAGTACAGTGGACAGAACCACAAAAGAAAGACTACAAGAACTTCTTGGCCCGCCTGCCTAGATTGATTGATTTCTATCAGCGCGATGGCTTGAACTATGCCAAACATATACTTGATGTTGCCGACTCGTTCAAATTGAATGCAGATAAGAAGCAGATACATGTAGGACTGACAACAGCCGACAACGCTCCTATCTATTATACATTAGATGGAAGTGAGCCAACGGCATCGTCACCCCAATACAATGGAGGCATCGATATCAGTAAGACGTGCCAATTGAAAGCAGTTGCCATTCGGCAAGCAGAAAAGACAAGAACTCTCTCACGGGAGTTCTTTTTCAATAAAGCCACCTTATGTCCTATTACCGTAAAAGAACTACCGAAAGGTAAATACGCTTACAACGGGGCCACTACATTGAACGACGGTATGAGAGGCGGCAGCGGTTGGGACAGTGGCCGTTGGTTAGGATTCTTCAATCAGATACTGGAAGCAACTATCGATTTCGGCTCCTTCCAACAAATCAGTCGTTTCAGTACAGAAGCTAATATCGATATGCCTTCTTATATTATGGGACCTTCAAACATCTCCATCTACGTATCCGACGACAACAAAACATTTACTGAAATCTGCAGTAAGGACTACTCAGAGAATGAAATTAACAGGAAAGAAATTGCCCCTTACAATCTCACTTTCACTCCAGTTACAACAAAATATGTAAAAGTAGTGATAAAGCCATTCAAAGTATTACCTAAAGGACATGGAGGAGCAGGAACACCACCTTATCTATTTATTGACGAACTGTCGTTCGAATAAAAAATAAAAGCTGCTCTGATGCAGCTTTTATTTTATCTTGTTCTCCGAAGTAAACTTATCAATAATCTTCACACCTTCAGGAGTAGAGACTCCACGAAAGAAGGTGAATAAAACGAACTCCAAAATTTCAAAAATAGAATATTTGTGCCATTTATTATTAAGCAATATCTCTATCTGCTCCCGCAACATTAAAGAAAAGATCTCGAAGTTAATGTCAGGGCGAAAGATTCCCTGATCAATGCCTTTCTTAAAGAAAGGAATAGAACTTTCCCAATCCTGTCGACGTTTCGCGTCCAAGAATGCAGCAGCTTTTGGATATTGCTGAATATCTTGAAAAAATTTAATATTCGTTTGATGTAAATTTTTAATGATAAAAACATATCCCTGAAGAATAACTTCCAATACATTCGAAGAATCTTGGATAACCTTGTTCATAGTAGCGTTCTGTCTCTGTTTATTATAAATTAAACAGGCGATTAGGAGAGACTCTTTGTCCTCGAACAATTCGTACAAAGTACGCTTAGATATTTTCAATTCTGCCGAAATAGCATCAATTGTCACACTGCGCACACCCTCTCTACGAAACATTTTTGCAGCACAAACAACGATTCGATTTTTCAAAGCCCTATGTTGTTCTTTATCTTTATTACTCAGCATAATATTATATTCTCATCATGAAAAAAGTCGGATACAAAGACATAAAGAAGCATATCAAGAATGTCTTTATACAACGAGACAAAGATAAATAGAAAACTCTAATAACCATCACAGTTTATAACTGATTAAATTTATTTAAACATCATCATAGAGATAATGACAATAAAAAATCCCTGATAAAAACATTTACCAGGGATTTTAAAGCTCTTTTTGTGTATATTAATTGAAGAGCCGCTATTTCGCGCGCAAACTTGATCTAATTCAGAATAATATTGAACGTATACATATTGTTACGATACAAAGAATAGTTACGGTTGGAAGTTACATTCGGAGAATCAGCTCCCAAATCCACATTGTAAGTTTTTCCACCAGCTGTAATAGCTACACTGGTGCGGTTAGTAGCAGCAGGATTAATATTCTCGCCCGTATAATAATATAAGGTAAGAGGACTAGATGTACTAACTGAAGCATTCGGGCTATCAGTAAATGTACCATAAGTCAAATCACTCTTCGTGTCTGATGGTGGAAAGAAATGTGTACTTTTCACACCGTTCTTAATCGTTACATTCGTTACTGTTTTAGCTGACGATGCCGTTAAGACCAATTTGATACAAGCCACCATACGACCCATCAATATGTTCAGAGATTGAGAAGAAGTGACATCACCTTTATAATAACCGAACATCAACATCTTGCCTGAGTACAAACCGTCACTTCCGATAGGTAAACCAACGGTAGTTGTATTCATTAAATCTGCAAGATATAATGGCCATGAAGGAACTGCATTACCTGCACTATAATTAGCATAAACACACACTGTACCACCAGCACAAGCAGTCAGAGAAACATTACCCGAATAAGGATTAGCAACACTGGCTGTAAAAGAAGCAGTGGCAACATTAATCCGGGCGCCTTCGGCATTGTACTGAATAATATAGGCACTCGTTATTTTGTTCGCATCTTCGAGAGGCATCGAGGTCGTAGAACGACTGCTTACATCCATTACAGCATCTGGTATTAAGTTAAGTTTTACCGATACTTTCTGGCTATCGACAGACTCGTCGATAACTTTGTCGTTCGAGCATGCTGTAAAAGCAGCACCGAGAACCACGAAATATAATAAATGTTTAATTTTCATTATCGTATTCTTTTAAGAATTATCAATTAATTAGCAGTATAAGTCCACGAGTTCTCTTGCCATTCTGCCACTGTAATACTATTCTGTACATCCAGTTTGATAGTATAATCATAAGAGTAACCTGGTTGGAAATAACGATTGTTTGCAGTGAAAGTCTTCTGAACAGGCGTTCCATTTATCATCATATTCAAAATGATATATACCGCCGTCGAGCGGCAGTCTATAGGAAGAATACCTACTTTAGCATACAACTTTCCATCTTTCGTTTCTGTAAACTTATCAGGAGCGAGGAACATACGATTGTACGGATTACCTACATTAGAACTCAAGTTATCGCCTACATGATAATCAACAGGCACCTGATCACCAATACCGTCAATTTCAACACCCGACTGAATCATCGAGATAGAATTAATATTCGACGTTTTCACAATGGTGAAAGTCATACGAGCACCAATTTGCATCAGAGGATTAAGTTCTACCGTTGCACTGTTAGAACCCGTTGAGGGGAAAGTAGCGGCTTTGTATTTCGTCTGATTCCATGCATCATTAGTAGCCAAGGCATATATTCCATTACCGATTTTAAATAAATCGCTGTTTCCACTCTGGCGATTTAATGCCGGAGAAATGGCATAGAATTTATAACCCGTATCATAATCAAGATACAAAGGAGTTGTACTATAGTTTACAGTATCTATACCGATTGTACCATCACTATTATTTTTATTAGGGCACTGATATAAAGCCTGAACACCAGTTTTTGCTGTCTTCACGATATAACCCTGAACAGTCTGAATAGCGTCACTGCTATTTTTAATGTACAACCACAAGGTACTACCCTCAGGCAATGGCTTAGCTGTGCTATCTTTCAAAGCCGGATGGTCGGTAGCACGAGAAGCGGTACTATACGTTCCAGGCAGATTCACTGTAACTGCAACCAACTTACTTGACGGAGTAACCTCCTCATCTGTTCCACTGCAACTGCCTAGTGTAAATGCTGCGCAGAGAACTGCAAATAAATATGTATATTTCTTTTTCATAATGCAATATATTTCTAAGTAAGTTTTTATTTGTCTACCACAGAATCATCACGCACACAACGAATATTTCCACCATAACCTCGCCTATCTTGACCATAAGTAAATAAGGCCCTCTGACCAGTATCTTGTCCAAAATCTATTTTAACACGCATAGAATATGCAGAATTTTCATCCGTATTGGCATCAGAAGTCCAATATAACCCCCATACACCAGGATAAAGAAGTTTCACGCCACTCGAAGACGAAGTGGTAGAATTACCATATCTGCCATAAACCATACCAGAAATCGGTAACTTAAGTTGCTCTGTAGGACTAGACCAATCATACTTTGCATAATCAGGTTCATAACCACCTTCACCATCCGATTTCTTTAGATCATCTGTACTTGATGCAGGATAACGTGAAATTACTAATACTTGACGAGTTCCAACGACATCTCCACTAACACCACTACTTGGAGCATTTTGGATTTCCCATTTTATACGATAAGCATTAGATTTGCCTTGATGTTTTATACAGTAGATCACACCTGAATAAGTTCCAGACGTTTTAACACCTACATAAACGCCATCACGTTTACTAACTTTACCATTTGTATCAGTATAATCTTTAAAATCCAAATACCATCCAGATACAGATGAAGCATAAGCAGTATTCCCCCAACCATAGCTTATACTCGAATAATCGTGATTTCCTCTCAGTATATGGTAGCCAGGAATATTTGTACCTTGATTTGAATCATTAGTAGGATTAAATGTAATATCACCACAAATTGGATCACAAGGATAAATCGTTAAGACTTCTTCCTTTGTCGGCAACCGCCACCCTTTAGGACAAGGCTGCTGAGTACGTGTATTCCAATAGGAAGCACTTGTGGAATGGTTGTAATCCCAATCAAAAGGACAATATGAAGGACCATAAGGATATTTATCCGAATTAGATAAATCAAATACAAAATTAAATTTTCCTGTAGTAGCATCAGGCATCTTAGCTAACAATTTCGATGCCTCATAATCTGATTCATTACCAGCAGAAACAAAGCTACCTGTACTAACATTATAAGCATAACCATCGTAAGGTTGATTAAGTACTATTGGGCCTTCAGTGTAATGATTAATAACATAAGGATAAGGTTTACAATTACTATTTGTTAATGTCCAACCATTCTGAACAACTTGTGGAATATTAGTTAAATTTAATGATTTAGCATCAAGATTCGCAGGATCTTGCATACTACCTTCAATATAATAAGGAATACTTCTACCAAACTGATAGAACCAGCCACGGCTACGCTCCCAATCCATAGCACTATTTAATGGATTTGCACTGGTAGCACCTAAGTTACGGTCAGCCCAAACGACACCACCAAATGTAACAGGGTTACCAATCATTGCAAGTGCATCCGTGTTCTGCTTGGTTTCAGGTTGTGTAATCCAACCATAATATTTAGGAACAATCGTAACGATTACCTTCGAAGTAAACGACAGGACAACATCGTATTGATAGTTCGTATCGAAAGAAGTAGAAGTAAAGGTCTGTGAGAATGTCTTTGCAACACCACCTACTGTGTATGTACCCGAAACAGTCAGCGCATCACCACTGGCAGTACCGCGAGTTGGGAATACCAAGGTGGTTGTCAATGAATCCTGTGTCGTTGTAACAGCATGCGTACCGCTGAATACAGACTTCGTTTCTGTTCTGGCAGTAGCAGTCGTACTGGCGAACTTACCAGTCAACAGATTCAATGTACCATTAGCATAATCGTTTACCGAAATACCTGTGAGAACTACAGACTGAGCATCCTGAGAAACCACTCTGAAATTCAGTTTCGACATCACATGTATAAAAGGTAATGCGATAGTACCGGAATTGCTGTATGTTTGGTTCAATTTCTGTGCCCACATGTAGCTTGCCAAAGCAGCATCGTTATAGTTCAACTTCAGCGTTGCCGGAGTAGCCGGAAGACTTGCAGAAGAAGAAGTAACACCATAGAAATCGAGACCGATTACATTGCCGTCTTTATCTCTAAACTTATTGTTTCCTGTGAAAGAGATAGTATGCGTATCACCGTTTTCGGTACCTACGACATAATCAGTAGTTGTCGGATCCGTACTCGACAAATAATTCAGATAATTTGTACTACCTGTCTTATATGCATACAAGGCATACTGCGTTCCTGCTGCAAACTGTTCGCTTACTGGAACTGCACGCGAAGTTACCGATACTGAAGATTTCTCTGCCGAAAAGTTAAATACGCTGTCACTCGTTGCAAGCTCATCAATGTCAGAACATGCAGTCACTCCCATGAAAAGAGCTATTGCTGATAAACATCCGCCTGCTATATATTTTATTCGTTTCATAATCTAAACGTATTGAGTAGTTTTATTATTCGTATTATTTATTCGTATTGATAGGTATCGTAATCAGACCTCCATTTTGCCAAGGCATCTTATGCGCTTCAAAAGTGAACGTATCGTTCGTGAAGTTGAAAATCACGACGTAAGAATCACCGGCGTTCGCTTTAGTTACCTTCGTCGTTCCATCCTGTTCGTAAAGTTGAATGCCCTCTACGAAATTCCAGGTCTTCGTTACTGCTGAAGTAGAAGACTCACCTGTCTTCAACAATTTAGCTGTCAACTGAATATTAACTGTACCGTTCCCCAGCAGACCACCGTTATCAGCCGGTAACATCAAATAGCATATACCTACTGAATAATTGGTGCCAATCTCTGTCAAGTCACCGTCATAATCAGAAAGAGATAAGGTAGATGCAGAATGTACGCCAGTGTTAATGGCATATTTCATATTTGTTGCATCCCAATCCCATTCGGTAGCCAGGTACTCTTTAGGAATTGTTACAAATACAGAATTAACTGAACGATTATTTTCCATCGTCTTATCACGTTTAGCTATAAACGTAACCTTCGTCAATGTGTGATCAAAAGTAAGCACATCTTTGAATATTGAACTCGAACTACCCAGGATAGCCGCATTAGATGTACAAACATCTATCTGCCCGCTATTGGCGTCTGATATTGTCAATTTCTGATAATTAGCAGCAGGAGTTACATTAGTAATAGGAGAATAACCGGCTGCATATACCGTGCTACCATCATTAGGATATTCTTTACCAGTATTGTATTTAGTAGTTCCCCAAGCATTCAGGTTATCGATATCAGCAGTTGTATAGAAAGAGCTACCAAAGTTGTTAGCTGTCCAGAACAATACTCTGCCTGGGATATCACCTTCTGCTTTCGAAGTAACATTACTATCAACACGAGTGGTATTGATCTGCATATATTTGGCTGGCGAATCATAATCATCGTCAAGTACACTATTGCAACTTGTCAGACCGGCACCCATCAAGAACATGCCGCAAACGAAACTATAAAAATATGTCGTTGTCTTCATTTCTTTTCCTCCTTATTAATTAGCCGTATCTACTGGTACAACAGTAGTACCTTTTTGTGCCCAACTTGTAACCTTTGTATTGATCTGCATCGTCGGTTCAATAATCGGTACATATATCTTTCCAATATTTACAATGTAATAATCATTGCGTTTCAGACTGGAATTCGTTGCATCGAAAGTCTTGCCATTTACAAATACATTGAAATAAACCAAACCGCCTGTAAATGTTTTGAAGCAAGATTCATCTACTGTATAACCTCTAGCAGCAAGGAATGTCTTTGCATTAGCAATAGAACTGTAGCATACATTCTCTATATCGCTTCCGGCTTTCGTATAAGTGTAGAAAGTGCCGTTAGTTAATTTGGCTGCTGCATCTGCTGCACTGTATCCGGTGAATCCGTCGATATATTTAGGAGTAAACTTAACAGCAATACGCAGATAAGTGGTAACCATTCTAGCAACTGTAAGTTTCTCAGCATCGGTAAAGCCTAATGAAGAACCATCATCCGTTGTATTTTCCAAACAATAGATACCTTCTGTATAAGGATTCGCATTACCCGTTACATATCTAGCATCGTCACGAGCGGTGATTGCTGTACCAGTTGTGGCAGCTGCATCCCACTGAGTCAGGTTATCGAAACCATAGATACCGGTTTTATAATTATAAGTAGTGCCCGACTTTGCCAATACATCACTCATGCTGTAATTAGCATCGGCATTGTTCGTTTTTTGAATGAAATAGTAGCTCTTGTTTGTTGTCTGCAACTTGTATTGCATATCAGCAGCCTTAATATAGCCATTCTCGGTACCGTCGCTAGCTACTACATTCTTTACATAGCCATTGGCATCAACATAAGCTGTGAGAACTACTTTAGCAACAACTCTAGTAAGTGCTACATCAGCCATCACTGTCGATCCAGTTGCCAATGAAATCGAAGTACTGCTATTTGCAGTAGCCTGACCGACCATCGCAAACTTGTTAGCCGTTGTTACATCGCTAATATTTGTAATAGTACCGATTGCCGTTTTAATATCACCTGAAGCAGGAACACTGCTGGCATTTGCTATAAGATAGATGTGATGAGCAGTATCAAGTGTGACCCCAGCATTATTCAACAATACGATCAACCTATTAGTACTCGTCAGACCGGTATAGCTGATAACCTTCTCAATCTGATCATTCAAATTGGTAAAAACTACTGCGATTGTACTGATTGTACTTTCTGCAGTCGTTCCGTTTAACACATCGCCTGTTTCAGCCTTACTCTGAATTGTATTCGAATTCAGTGTAAGAACTAATTTGGCTGCCTCGGCATCTTTAGTAGCATCCGGAGTTAAATCATCTGCTGCACTACATCCAACTAAACTGAATGTTCCCAGCATAGAAACAGCCAATAAACTATATTTCAAAAATGAGTATTTCACGACTATAGTGTTTTAATATTATAATTCAAAATCATTCAGTTGTATCTTCCAGCCATTGATGACGATGACAGTTTTAATCAGATTAAGAGCGTCGCCGGCAAAGAAAGTGATAGTAAAGATATCTTCGCGATCTAACCATTCTTGATAAGTCATCTTAGGATATTCTTTCTTGATGATATCTGCAAAATACATTTCCAAGTATTTGTTGACATCGAAGTTAGAAAGGAAATTCGTACCTGTTTCGTTAATCTTAATATTCAGCGAAGGAGCTTGAGAATCTACTAGACGAGCTGTACTAATAAGAGCAACTGTAGCATTGTAATCCTGAGCAGGATCACCCCATGAGCGAGAGTTAACAATAGTATCGTTATAAGAATACGGCTTATAGTTCAATTTATCATCTGATAAAAGAGAATTGTCATATTTCATATAGCCATTGTTATCTGTCAAAGTATAATTGAATGCGCTTTTTGAAATTGCACGAGAGGCAAGTTTAGGAGCGCCATTGGTACCGTAACCTTGTGCGATGATGACACGAATAATATTCGTATTCTTCAACAAGGGTACTTTGATTATATGATTGTTCCGTACTGAACGGGATAAAATTTCTTCATTAGAATTTTCTCCATGCCACAATGGAGAAAGGCTGTGTTCAACCAATAATGAGTCATTACGGGTAACACGATTTGTTTTCACGTTTAATTCAGTGACTTTAGATGAGTTTTGACGCATCACAGGAATAGCGAACGACTGATTGTCGAGGCCTGCCCATGTTACGAAATGATAATTACCCGGATCTAACTCGAGTGCCATGGTATAAGTCGTATCTTCCTTCAATTGGGCACCTTCGGCTGTTTGCTGGGTAACAAAATTACCGGCTTCATCGAAAGCATAAAGGGTTACAGTTTTAACCTGGTCTGAAAAGAGGTTTTTAAACTTCATATTATACTCGTAGGCAAATTTTACCTGATAGTAATTGCACGGACCTTCATGGAAGTCTAACACTGAGTCGCAAGATACGATTGCACCGCCCAATACGGTTAGCAGCATTAACTTTCCGGCCTCTTTCTGTATGACATTAAAAATACGTTTCATGCTTTCTTAAAATAAATTATTATTTTCTTTGTATGAGATTGAATCTCTGTTATCTTTTTTGTAAAAACAGAGGAGAGAAGTGAGGGAAACTCCTTCCCTCCTCTGTGGTATTTTAATTATGCATTAAGCATATTGTTTATTAAAGATCGAAATCGTTAACATTAACAGCCCAAGGATTGATAACAACCTGTAATGATAACAATGTTTGAGTTGGAGGTGTTGGAGGATCAACAACCGGTGAACCAATGCCAGAGATGTTTGTAACTCTCAGTTTGTACCAATTGTTACGAGCGATTGTAGAAGTACTTGTTGAACCTGTTACAGTCTTGATATCTTTTACATAGTAGCAAACACCTGCTGTGAATTTCTGAACACCTGCTGTATTGAAGTCAGCAAAAGAAGAAGTATCGCTTAAGCCATAAGTCTTCGAATATGCTTGTGCATTAGCAGCATCCAAAGCAGCAAAAGAAGGATATACAGTATTACCAACCTTATAAAAATTTGCACCATCAACTAAAGCTGTAGAACCAATAGTACCAGAAACCTTAACAGCATAAACAACCTTTGTAGGAACTGTTGAGCCATTCTCTAAGCAATAAGTAACATGACCGATAGTTTTTGCAGTAGCAGTTGGATATGTGAAAGCATTTGATTTATCCATTGCACAATATTGGAAATAACCTGTTGTAGCTGTAGGAACGAAAACACCAGCAGCAGCCCAATAGTTACTTGTCTTATTCAAATTCAAGAATGTGTAATTTAAGATAGTGAATGTAAGACCATCATTCGTGAAAGAAGTAACATCTGTTGGAGTATCACCAGTAGATTTGGCAGCAACGGTCTCCAATTTAGCAGCGATACGATCAACTGGAATAACAGCTGTTGAAGTTTGATTAGCAGTTACAGTAGCAGAAGCAGTACCTGTCATGATGAAATTATTAGGAGCAGCAAAATCGCCGGTTCCAACAATACCATCGATAGTTGCATAAGCACCAGCTTTAGAAGCAGCTGTAGGCATAGCAGCATTTACAATAGCTTTACAAGCGTATGTGCCAGGAGCTACACTTAAATATTTGTCTGCATTCAATGTATAAGTAATTGTTTGAGCGGTAGCATCGGTTGTCTTTGTGAAATCAGCTAAAACAAATGACTTAGAAACTGTACCAACTAAAATATCTACAGAAACGAAATTATTTTCGTCTACTGTACCCCAATCCTTAGCACCAGCTGTGTAAGAATCAGCACGAGAAGTAAAACCAGCTGCAGGCATAGTAATACTGAAAGCGAAATTCTTCTCGCCTACATTGCTAACAGCATCATTGTCGTTGTTGCTGCAAGCTCCCAGAGCTAAAGCAGCCAAACTTGTTAAAAATAAACTTTTTAGTTTCATAATAAAAAAGTAAATTAAAAATTATTAATAAAATATTTGTTTCTTTTCGGTACCTGCGTACCATATTGTTTTTTGTTTCTATTCTCTTTAATTAAATCGTCTCTTTATAGATACGAAAATACGCATCATTATATACCTATTGTATATAATAATGTAAGCTCATGTCCAAGTTCGCATATAATTGAATCTGAAAGGCCCTTATCTGATAAGGCTTGCTTTCCAATGAAATTCTTTTTATTTCCTGTAGTTTTGTCATTTTTAATATTATTATTAAATTTGTCCATTTCTAAATTTTCAATGTGTTCGTGCGCTCCTTAATAATTCCATCTTTTGTTCAGCAGGATAGTCTATATTTCCGGAGCTTGTCGTTCCCTTTTTTCTACGCAACAAAGTTAAGCAGTCTTCAACTATTTGAGGGGTGCTTTTTTCTTGTTTTTATATGACTTTTTAATCAATCTTGCAAAAAAGATGAAATGGTTGGTATTTTAATCACAAATAGAATGATATACCCTCTATTTCGACATTTATCCCGTCCTTTTTTCAAAAAAATTATTGAGAAAGACATAAAAAATAATTTTTAAGGCCCATTTATGTGAATAAAAAACAATGATAAACGACGAAAATTATAGCTTAATATTCCTCAAATTTAAAAGTATAGAGAATTATAATTAAAAAGATATGAATTATAGTATGGTATTATTAAGATAAACTCACAAAACAAACTTCTATAAACTAAGAGAGCGAAAAAGGCAGGAAGTTAAGTTGAATCATAATAAAAAATTTAAGACTTTAATAAACTCTTGAAGAAGAGTAGTGTTGAAAGTAAATAGAGTCTAGAAATAATAAATCTACATTCTATAATCATCAGCCTGGATTATCGATTGTACTCACCAGATGAAGAACTGAAAGTTCTATTGAATATAAAGCATAATGAGGGCTCTGTAGAGCATAGATGATAAAACATTATGGATGTTTGTCACTGGGGGTATACGCATAAACTTATTGTAAATTAAGGAATTAAAGAAAAGAAGTAAGAATAACATACAAAGAGCAAGACAAAAAATGATGATACAATATATTGTAGCATCGATTTTCATTGATCACGAAGCAACAGTTATGGATAAACGTAAAATTTTCGTGGTTATGTTGTGACAAGATCATAACTATGATTACAAAAGATCATAGTTATGTTCTCTGGAAAACATAACTAAGAAAATATGAGAACGTAGTTATGAAATTTCCATAACATAGTTATGAAAAAATAAAGGAGATACGATAAGCTCGTATCTCCTTTAATATATGGTTCAATGAAAGAATTAATCCATATCAGCCGGGAAAGATTTCTGTGTAGAAACTTCAGTGAAGTTAGCATCAACACCAGATACACCGGCAGCTTTTGCTTTCTTAAAGTATTGCTCAGCAGCGTCGTAATTTCCTTCATATAAAGCAACAACACCTAAATTATTAAGCGTAGCGCCATCATTAGGATTAGCTTTTGCTAAGTGCTTCTTGGCAGCCGAAATGTTACCGCTTTGCAATTCGGTAGCAGCAGCATTCAAATTAGCTGTTGGATCATCCGGGAACTGTTGAACAGCAACTTGGAAACAATTATTGAAGTCTTCACTTCCAGCCTTATAAGTCTGAGCTAAATTATAAATTTCCTGCAAGCTTAACTGTTGCGGATGAGTCTTAATAACCGAACGGGTTTCTTCAACATTGAATCCACGTACTGTATAACCGATGGTATAGTCAGTATGACGAAGAGCCATATAACATTCTGTAGCGATGGTATGATAAACATCTGTACCAACTAACTTATAGATACGTCTTTCCTTAACATCCAAATTCGGTTCATCAGAATCAATAATCTGCAAAATCTCATTCTTCAGAGCTAAGTCGGAATTTTCAACCCATTTACGGTAGCCAACCCAATCTTCAGGAGTGGAAGTCATCTTCATCAAATTGCGAGGGAAAGAATAATAATTTCTGATATAATTCATCAGAGAAGCAGTACGTCCCTTAGCCAACCTTTCATTGTTGGAATATAAACCATCAGGAGAAGCATAACCTTCAATCGTCATGCCTGTAATAGAAATATTCTTATCGTTACGAACAGTATCAACTGTAGCACGTATCTTAGCTAATTCAGTTGCATTACGACGGAAAGTAGGATTGATATCCGTACGATTAACAACGAAGTCCAAGAAAGCATGACCAACAACAGAACGAACCTTTACCAACTCTGCCTTAGGTGCGATGAAAGCAACTACAGGATTTGGTTTAGGACGTTGCATATTTAATGAAGCAATAGGATCGGTAGCAGTATTGCCAACAGCATTACAGCAACCACATAAATCTGTATTCATTACCAAGTCAGATTTCTGCATCCAAGAAGAAAATGGAATCTGAACAAGATATTTCAAGATTTGCTCAGTATTATTCTTGCGACGAATAATTTTATAAGCATCGGTTGGTATAGAATTGTTACGTTCGTTGACTAACTGACGGCGACGGCCATAAACAACGACAGGTTGTAAAGTGGTAGTATGATTCTTACCTTTTAAAATAGGAGTCAAAATAGCCGCATGGTTAGAAGACACCTTCATATTCTTTTGTAGAATAATATCCATAGCAACCGTCAAACGATTGTCAGCTGTACGAGATATAGATGAATTTTCAACACGTACTTGATTGTTATCAACAGTAACTTGTTGTGCGAGGCAATTCAGTCCCGGCAACAATATAATAATAAGGAATAATAATTTTTTCATATCGTTTCGGGTTTATAGTTAATGAATAAAATAAATAAGGCTGATAGCAGCTTTGGTCGGGCCAAAATAATTATACCATCCATTATCTAACTCCTCACCGCACTCAGCGCAAGGATACTTTTTATAATGAATACGCGCATAACCAACACCGATATTACCTTCTAAGTTCCAATGCTTACCTAAAATCCATTGATAACCATACGAAACACCACCACCATAAAAATAGCCTTTATAACGACTGTCCTTTAAGAAGTCCATTAAACCAAAAGGCATTTTAACATCAGCAAATTGATAAACGCCACCATGAAGGTGAAAACCTACAAAGCTTCCATTGAAACGGTCACAGAACCAGTGACGAATTTCAGGTTGAAACATCAGCATTTTATGCATCTTATAACGACTCTCTTTAAAAGGATTATAATTAGCATATAAATCTAAAGTAGTTTTTTTCGCTAAGCCGATCTCGGTTCCTAAATTGATTACCTTAGTCGCATCCATAACTGCGTTTGTCTTGATTCCTACTACCTGGCCAAATGATAAGGTAGAGGCAAACATGCATACAATTAATAATAGTTTTCTCTTTTCCATATTTAAGCTGGCTTTAATTTCTGCAAATATATATTTTATCGAAGAATCTTTCGAATAGCTAATTCATCTTTATAGGTCGGTGAATCATGCAAAAAAATATGAAAATGAATAATTCACCATGAAAACGAGAGATAGATAAGTACTATAGAAAAATAAAATCAAAGAATCGAGAAATATTTAAAGGAGAAAATTCATAAAAATGGAACTAGGAACATGCCACAGGAAGTATTGAAAGTATGATTTAACTACAACACGGAAGGTTATGTGAATAGAAATATCCAGTATTTCATAACTGGAAATCCCGTTAAAAACATCCTAATGAATAAAAAGTCTGATAAGAAAAGAACTATTTCATAGAAAGTCGGTGATTCATTCACAACTAAACATTGCAAATCATTCATTAGAACATAGTATTTCATTCACTATGTAGAGGTGTTTTAGTCATTATAAATTGCATTTAATTCAGCATATTAGTATTTATAAATGTTATACGGGGCATTTAATTCATTAATAGAGGTTAATTCATTCATCATTTTGAATGATTTATTTGGGTTGAATGAATGATTCACCTATGTTTGTATCAGAAGAAAACAAAAAACCAAGTAAAATTTAGGAGATAATAAGATGAAAGCAATGAATTATTTAATAGTTATGTTAGTTGGAATGAGCATCGTAGCATGCTCAAATGCAACAGATGATGAAATAACAGAAAATGTTTCTGAATATAGCATTCTTAAAAACACTTATAACATAGAAGAAATTTCAGCAGGTAATTATGAAGAAGCTAATTCGGTACCGTCAATAACAACTGATAAAATGAAGGGGATTCTAGAGGCTTTAAACAAAAACAGTAACATAGAAAAGAGTTGTATCGTAACAAACACATCGACAGAAGAGGAAGATTCTTATAAAATAACGATGAGTGGTGATTATAAAGCAATCTCTAGAGGTGGTACAGAAGATTTCGCATTACGTGTAGATCTGAAATTCAGCATCGATAACGGACAATTATACTATTGGGGAACAGAGTATACATATTCATCAAATTTATTTACTTGGAGTTCCAATAGCATGACATTACTTCCAGTAAAGGATGGTATAGGAACATATACATATGAATTTACATCAAAAGGATATATATATTTTAAGGTAGCAGATAAAGATAATAGTCTAGTAAGGGTACCAGTAGTTTTCAAAGGAAAACATGATTTTGATTCAAATAAAGGAACATATAGTTTTCAATTGGCTAAATAAATAACTAAAAATCTAAATCAAATAATTGATTGCATTTCGCAAACTTCTAAATTAAACACGCAAAACTTGGTTAGCCCGGAGTGATTCCGGGCTTTTTTATTATTTGTATAAGTTAAATGATTACTGTTCTTTAGCAGAAGCAGCATAAATTGATGGAGTTGTTCCAAATATCTCAACGAAACGTTTACGGAAAGTACTAATATCATTATAACCAACCATTTCAGCAACTTCTTGGACGGAATAACGATTTTGCCGTAATAACATACCAGCCCGACGGATACGAACACCTGTTATAAGTTCTATAATAGTACAATTAGCCACTTGCTTTACCTTTCTATAAAGAGTAGGTTGACTCATATTCATAGATGAAGCGAGCTTGGTTACATTAAAATCAGGTTCAGATATATTTTCTTCTATAATATTAACCAAAGTAGAGATAAAGACATCCTTAGCCGATTCCTTATCTTTAGAGATTTCATCATCAGTACCTAATAAAGAGAGAAGTTTAGTATATGTTTGTTTAAGAACAGCCCTATTGCCAATTAAACTCCTAATTTTAGCTTGAAGAATACTTGGTGTAAAAGGTTTTAGCATATAATCGTCGGCACCCATTTCTAAGCCTCTTACAATGTCTTCATCTTCAGCTTTAGCTGTGAGAAGAATAAAGGGTATATGACAAGTAGTCGGATCGTCTTTTATCTCTTTACAACATTCAAATCCACTTTTATCTGAGATAGAGACATTACATAAAATCAAATCAGGTAATTCTCTAAGAGCCATTTCTACACCATCCTGCCCCGTCAATGCAGTAAGTATATTATATTTATCAGCTAGTAACACCTTAAGATATAATAATATTTCTTTATGCTCTTCAATAATAAGCAAAGTATGCTTGCCCTTTGCATCTGTCTTAGTATTAGTTGCTGGATCAGGGAATAAAGTATCAGAAGGCTGATTCTCGGCAATAGGACTTACAGGCAAGACAACAGTTGGTTGTTGTTCACCTGACTTACTATGAGTTATCTCCGTTACAGAAGAAGTAATAGGACGAAAAGTGATATTCTTATCTTTTTCTAATTCTTGTTTAGAGGTTGGTAAATTAATAATGACTTGAGTACCTGATTCTTCATCACTTTTCATACTAAGCGTTCCGTGATGTAAAGAAACAATCCGTTCCATCACTTCGTAGCCTAATTCCATGATAGACAAGTCTTCTTCCAAATTGTCAGCGACTAACTCACGGATAGGATGCACCTTCTTCTTACCATTATCGTAAATAGTTATTAAACACGAAGAATTTTCATCTCCAATAGATTCAGAGAGAGATAAAGAGACGGTGCCAGAAAAATGAACATGATTAAAGGCATTAGAAAGGAGATTATGAAAGACTACAGACATTAGCTTACTATCTACCCAAACTGTCAAATCCGGCCGCAAATATTTCGTATAATGGAAGTCTATATGATTAACCCTTATTAATTCACTAACTGAAGAAGTAACATCATCAGCGAGATTAGAAATATAATAGTTAGATACTATAAGGTTATGTATATTATCAAAAGAAGAACGTTGTTTATAGACTTGTAACAGCTGTGTACAAGCATCTAAAGCAACTATAGAATCTCGATAAGCAGCGTGTAAATTAGGAAAGCCTGAAGGCAAGGTGGAACGTTGAGAGACTTCTTTCAAAGGTTCAACTAAAGAAAGTAAAGGGCTCTGCAATTTTTGAATAAAAAGAAGAACGATGTTTTTTCTCATTTCATCAAAAGCACGCTCTTGAGAGAATTGATTATGAAGAAGATCAAGCCGTTCCTGTGATTTTTGTTCACATTCAATTTTCGCCTTACGCATTTTAAGCAAAAGGAGATACAAATACAAAGAAAGTCCGAGCAACAAGATGATAACAACGATTAAAACAACCGTCAAATCAATCATTGAGGACGAAAAAACAGATACTTCTGAGGCGGAAAAACATAACAATGGAAATAACAAAAGACAAAGCGTAAGGATGATATGCTTCGTGTATAGATGGGGTATATTCGTCTTGTCTTTCATTTGCAAATATTGCTTTGGATACAAATATACAAAAATTTTATACACGATTGACTAATAAAAGGCAATAATTTATGAGTATAGACAATACCAGGGATATATTGCTTAGCACAAAATAAAAAAAGTCGCCATCATTTGGCGACTTTTTTATATCATAAAAAACACTTGCTGAATTATTCAGCAGGTTTTTCAGCTTCTTCTTTAACTTCTTCAGCAGGTGCAGAAGCATCTGCAGGTGCTTCCTTAACCTCTTCTACAGGAGCAGCAGTTTCAGCAGGGGCAGCAGTTTTCTTAGTACGACGACGAGTACGGGTTGTCTTCTTAGGAGCATTCTTTGCCATGTTGTCATCATAATCAACTAATTCTATAAAGCAAAGAGATGCATTATCTCCCAAACGATTACCTAGTTTTATAATACGTGTGTATCCACCTGGACGATCAGCAATCTTAACGGAAATCTCTTTAAATAACTCGCTAATTGCTTGCTTATCCTGTAAATAACTGAATACAACACGACGTGAATTGGTTGTATCCTGTTTAGATTTAGTAAGCAAAGGTTCAACATACTTCTTTAATGCCTTAGCCTTTGCAATAGTCGTAGTGATTCTTTTGTGCTTTATCAGAGATACAGCCATGTTAGCCAACAATGCTGATCTGTGGGAAGCAGTACGACTTAAGTGATTAAATTTTCTATTATGTCTCATTTTTATTATTTATCTAATTTATATTTAGAAATATCAGTTCCAAACGAAAGATTCAGACTTTCCAGCAAATCATCAAGCTCGGTAAGCGATTTCTTCCCGAAGTTTCTGAATTTCAGCAAATCGGTTCTGTTAAATTGAATCAGGTCGCCTAATGTCTCTACATCCGCAGCTTTCAAACAATTGAGAGCACGAACTGAAAGATCCATATCAACGAGTTTAGTCTTCAACAGTTGACGCATATGCAGAACTTCTTCATCAAATTCCTCATTACCTTCTCCGTCACTATTCTCGAGAGTAATCTTCTCATCAGAGAACATCATGAAATGATAAATAAGGATTTTAGCAGCTTCTTTCAAAGCTTCTTTCGGGTGAATGGAACCATCCGTACTAATTTCAAGGATTAACTTCTCGTAATCAGTTTTTTGTTCAACACGATAGTTTTCTACAGAATACTTCACATTACGTATAGGAGTATAAATAGAATCTATCGGGATCACATTGGCATCGGTGCAAAATTGACGATTCTCATCAGAAGGAACATAACCACGTCCCTTATTGATGGTAAGATCTATTTGCATTGTAGCTTTAGGATCAATATGACAAATAACCAATTCAGGATTTAACACTTCAAATCCAGTTAAATACTTGCCAATGTCACCAGCCTTGAATTCTGTAGCATTCTTAACAGTAACGCTGACTTTCTCATTTTCGAACTCCTCGACTACTTGTTTTAATCTTATTTGCTTGAGGTTTAATATTATGTTGGTAACATCCTCCATAACTCCTGGAACACTTGCGAATTCGTGCTCTACACCGTCAATTTTGATGGTATTGATCGCATAGCCCTCCAAAGATGAGAGGAGAATACGGCGTAACGCATTACCAATAGTAATACCAAAACCAGGTTCTAACGGACGGAATTCGAATTTTCCATACTTTGGATCCGCTTCCAACATCAAAACTTTATCAGGTTTTTGAAATGCTAATATCGCCATGAAATTAATTATTATTTAGAATACAATTCAACAATCAAATGCTCTTTAATGTTTTCAGGAATATCGGCTCTTTCCGGAACATGTAATAATTTTCCTACTTTTGAAGCTTCATCCCACTCTAACCATGGATACTTGCTATGATTAAAACCAGCAAGTGCACTATCAATAACTTCTAAAGACTTAGCCTTTTCACGAACACCTACCAATTGTCCAGGTTTTACAGCATACGAAGGTATGTTTACAACTTCACCATCAACAATGATATGTTTGTGACTAACTAACTGACGTGCAGCAGCACGTGTAGGAGCTATTCCCAAACGGAATACAACATTATCAAGACGGCATTCCAACAACTGTAACAGAACCTCACCGGTTATGCCTTTAGAAGACTCTGCCTTTTCGAATAGATTACGGAATTGTCTTTCTAACACACCGTAAGTATATTTAGCTTTCTGTTTCTCACGAAGCTGTACTCCGTATTCAGAAGTTTTTCTCTTACGAGAATTTCCATGTTGTCCGGGAGGATAGTTCTTCTTTGATAAAACTTTATCAGCTCCGAAGATTCCCTCACCAAATTTACGAGCGATCTTTGTCTTTGGTCCAGTATATCTCGCCATTTTATTATTATTTTAATTGTTATGATGATCTTATACGTTGCAGCCGCGATTACAGAGAAGAAGATTGCAATCTAAAAACGAAAATAAGATCATGTTTTTAAAAGATAATTCTAAACTCTACGTCTTTTCGGTGGACGACATCCATTGTGTGGAAGTGGAGTTACATCAATAATCTCTGTCACCTCAATACCAGCTCCATGTATTGTTCTAATAGCAGATTCACGTCCGTTACCAGGACCCTTAACATAGGCTTTCACCTTACGTAATCCAAGATCGAAAGCTACCTTAGCACAATCCTGGGCAGCCATTTGAGCTGCATACGGAGTATTCTTTTTAGAACCTCTGAAACCCATTTTTCCAGCAGAAGACCAAGAGATAATCTGCCCTTCACTATTTGCAAGAGAAATAATAATATTATTGAAAGAAGAATGAACATGCAACTGTCCATTAGCATCGATCTTTACATTTCTCTTCTTTGCTGCAACTGATTTTTTTGCCATATATCAACAATTATTATTTAGTAGCTTTTTTCTTGTTAGCGACGGTTTTCTTACGACCCTTACGTGTACGGGCATTGTTCTTAGTACTCTGCCCTCTTACAGGTAAACCTATACGATGACGGACACCACGATAACAACCGATATCCATCAAACGTTTTATATTCATCTGTACTTCAGAGCGAAGATCACCTTCAACTTTGAACTCACCGGAAATAATCTCACGAATCTTAGCTGCTTGATCATCACTCCAGTCCTTTACTTTGATATCTCTATCTATGCCAGCCTTATCTAATATTTTAGCTGAACTACTGCGACCTATACCGAAAATATAGGTTAACGCAATTTCACCTCTCTTATTCTGAGGTAAATCTACACCAACTATTCTTATAGCCATATCTTTTAATTATTTTCTTTTCAAAAATAATGACTTATCCCTGACGTTGTTTAAACTTGGGATTTTTCTTATTAATAACATACAACGTACCTTGTCGTCTAACAATTTTGCAGTCAGGTGTACGTTTCTTTAATGATGCTCTTACTTTCATATTTCGTTCTATTTATATCTAAATACAATTCTCCCTTTTGATAAATCATAAGGTGACATCTCGACTTTTACTTTATCGCCCGGTAAAATTTTAATGTAATGCATTCGCATCTTACCGGAAATATGAGCAGTAATCTCATGTCCATTCTCTAACTCTACATGAAACATTGCATTTGACAATGCTTCAACTATTACGCCATCTTGTTCTATCGCAGTTTGCTTTGCCATAAATGTTATATTGCTTTATCTCCTAATACTTCTTCAATAAATCTAAATGACGAAAGAATATCAGCTTTACCACTTTTAATCGCAATGGTATGTTCAAAATGTGCAGCACATTTACGATCTTTTGTTCGTACTGTCCATCCGTCACGTTCCATTCCAATATGTCGATCTCCTAAGGTAATCATCGGCTCAATAGCTATACACATCCCCTCTTTCAATAACTTTCCATTTCCGCGTATACCATAGTTCGGTACCATTGGCTCCTCATGCATCTCCTTACCTATTCCGTGGCCAACAAATTCGCGGACCACACCATAAGAATGAGATTCACAATGTTCTTGAATGGCATAACCAATATCACCCAATCTTTTCCCCCTTACTGCATTTTCAATTCCTAGATACAACGCATCTTTCGTCACTTTCAACAACTCTCGTATGTCTTCTGCAACTTCACCGACACAAAATGTGTAAGCAGAATCTCCGCAAAAACCATTCAGGTAAGTACCACAATCTACAGAAACAATATCGCCATCTTTAAGAATTACATCTCCCGGTATACCATGTACTACCTGTTCGTTTACAGAAGTACAGATGGAAGCAGGAAACGGCTGACCAAACTGATTAGGGAAACCCTTAAAAGTTGGCACGGCTTTATTATCTCTTATAAACTCTTCCGCAACCTTATCAAGATCTCTTGTAGTAACTCCTGGACGAATTATTTTAGCTACTTCAGCCAAAGTTTTTCCTACCAGAAGATTACTCTCTCGCAATAATTCTATTTCATCAGCAGTCTTAAGAAATATCATCTTATAAATGCTTAATAAGCGGACATGCTACCTGCACGACCTTTAATTCGTCCAGATTTAAGCAAACCATCATAATGACGCATCAACAAGTGACTCTCAATCTGCTGTAAAGTATCAAGAACAACACCCACAACAATTAACAAAGACGTTCCACCAAAGAACTGAGCAAACGATTGTTTTACACCAAATATACCTGCAAAAGCTGGCATAATGGCAATGAAAGCCAAGAAGAAAGAACCAGGCAACGTTATACGAGTCATAATCGTATCAATATAATCTGCGGTACTTTTTCCAGGTTTAATACCAGGTATAAAACCATTGTTACGCTTCATATCTTCGGACATCTGCGTAGGATTAATTGTAATTGCTGTATAGAAATAAGTAAATAATATAATTAATACAGCAAAAACAAGATTATATGGGAAACTCGTGTGATCGGTAAATTTGGCCATCAAACCACCGCCTTTATTACCTGTATAACCAATAAAGGAAATAGGAATAAACATAATTGCCTGAGCAAAAATGATAGGCATTACGTTTGCTGCATAAACCTTCAAAGGAATATATTGACGAGCTCCACCAAATTGCTTATTGCCAACTATCCTCTTCGCATATTGTACAGGTACCTTACGGGTACCTTCAACAAGAAGAATAGAAGCTGCAATAACCAATAACAGAACAACTATCTCAAAAAGGAACATTACCAATCCACCGGTCTTATCTGTCATTCGAGAGACTAATTCCTGGAATAAAGATTGAGGTAAACGAGCAATAATACCAATCAAAATAATGAATGATACACCGTTACCTATACCTTTATCAGTTATTCTCTCACCTAACCACAAGATAAACATACTTCCAGCAGCTAATATAATAGAAGAAGTGGTCATAAATAATGTCCAATTCAATGCTGGATTCAACGAAGGACCTGCCTGATAACGGAGGTTAAGAAGATAAGAAGGAGCCTGAACTAACAATATAGCTATCGTTAAATAACGAGTATATTGATTCATTTTACGCTGCCCACTTTCTCCTTCACGTTGAAGCTTCTGGAAATAAGGAACTGCTATACCTAACAGTTGAATGACGATAGATGCTGAGATATAAGGCATGATTCCTAATGCGAATATAGATGCATTAGAAAATGCTCCACCTGAGAACATATTCAACAAAGCAAGAAGACCTTCACTCGTTTGTTTATGCAATTGAGTTAACATTGTAGGGTTAATTCCCGGCAAAACCACGAAAGAGCCCAAACGATATATTGCACAAAACAAAATTGTGATGAGAATCCGCTGACGCAAATCATCGATCTTCCATATATTCTTCAGTGTTTCTATAACTTTTCTCATTGTATCAGAGTTTTATAGCAGAACCACCTGCAGCCTCAATAGCAGCCTGAGCACTCTTTGAGAATGCGTTAGCCTCTACTGTTACTTTTGCAGTAAGTTTACCGTTTCCAAGAACCTTAACCAATTCACTCTTAGATATAAGCCCAGCTGCCTTAAACTCTGCCATACCAATCTTATCAACATTATTCTTATCGAAAATCTGCTGGATAAAGTCAAGGTTGATAGCCTTATATTCTACACGATTAATATTCTTGAAACCAAACTTAGGTAAACGACGTTGAAGAGGCATCTGACCACCTTCAAAACCGATCTTCTTGTGATAACCTGATCTTGATTTAGCACCTTTACTACCTCTGGTAGAAGTTCCGCCTAAACCGGATCCTGCTCCACGACCGATTCTCTTTCTCGTTTTAGTAGAACCTTCTGCTGGTTTTAAATTACTTAAATTCATATCGAAATTAGTTTAATATTCTACAACTTATTACTTAATAATGGTAACCAAGTGTTTAACTTTCTCTACCATTCCAAGAACTGAGGGAGTATCTTCACGCTCAACTACTTGATTAATTTTATGAAGTCCTAACGAATCAAGAGTTCTTTTTTGATCGTGAGGTGCTCCAATTCTACTTTTAACTTGTTTAACTTTTATAGTCGACATATTATTCCTCCTATCCATTAAAGACTCTTTCCATTGTTATACCTCTGCTCTGAGCAACCACCTTAGCATCACGCATATTGCTCAATGCAAGAATTGTTGCTTTTACTAAATTATGAGGATTTGATGAACCCTTAGATTTAGCAAGTACATCGGTAATTCCAACGCTTTCCAAAACTGCACGCATAGCACCACCTGCTACAACACCAGTACCTTGAGAAGCCGGTTTGATAAAGACCTCGGCACCACCAAATTTTGCTACTTGTTCGTGAGGAACTGTACCTTTAATAACAGGAACCTTTATAAGATTCTTTTTAGCAGATTCCACACCTTTTGCTATAGCATCGGTAACTTCACCAGCTTTACCAAGTCCCCAACCAATTATACCATCACCATTACCAACAACCACAATAGCAGCAAAACTAAATGTTCTACCTCCTTTAGTTACTTTAGTAACACGATTAATAGCAACCAACCTATCGGTTAATTCTACATCGTTTGAAACTTTTACTCGATTAAATCCTACCATAATGATTAAAATTTAAGTCCACCGTTACGAGCTGCATCAGCAACCTCTTTAACTCTTCCATGATACAGATAACCATTACGGTCGAAAACAACTGTAGTTATACCAGCAGTTTTAGCCTTATCAGCTATTATTTCACCAACCTTGGCAGCTTGTTGTTTTTTAGGCATTTTCTCTGTAATTCCTAGTGAAGAAGCAGCAGCAAGTGTTTTACCAGAAATATCATCGATAATTTGCACATACATTTGCTTATTACTTCTAAATACACTCATACGTGGACGTTCGGGAGTACCCGAGATCTTATTACGTACTCTATATTTAATTTTTAATCGTCTTTCTATTTTTGTTGTCATAACATTTATAAATTAACGTAAACTATTTTGCTGCAGCAGTCTTACCAGATTTTCTACGAATTTCTTCACCAACAAACTTCATACCCTTTCCTTTATATGGTTCAGGCATACGGAAAGAACGCAGTTTAGAACAAATCTGACCAAGTAATTGCTTATCACAAGATTCTAACTTAATAAGAGGGTTTCTATTTCTTTCAGAAACTGTCTCTACTTTAACCTCAGGAGGCAATTGAATAAAAATAGGGTGAGTATAACCCAATGATAATTCAATAATATTTCCCTGATTAGATGCACGATAGCCTACGCCAACCAATTCGAGCTCCTTTTTGAAGCCCTCAGAAACGCCGACAACCATATTATGAACTAATGCACGATATAGACCATGGAATGCGTGCACTTGTTTGCTTGCATAATCTTCGCAAGTAAAACTTAGTTGACCATCTTCATTCTTAATTTTGATTGAAGGGTCAACATACTGACTTAATTCACCTTTAGGTCCTTTTACAGCAACAACATTGTCTTTAAATGTTACTGTAACTCCCGCTGGGATATTAATGGGTAATTTACCAATTCTAGACATTACTATTTCCTCCTTCTAATAAACGTAACAAAGTACTTCACCACCAATCTTAAGATCAGCAGCTTCCTTATTTGTCATTACACCCTTGGAAGTAGATATTATAGCAATACCTAAACCATTAATAACTCTCGGCATATCCCTATAACCAGTATACCTACGTAAACCTGGTGAAGAAATACGCTCTAATTTACGAATAGCATTCTCCTTATTTTTAGGATCATACTTCAACGCAATTTTAATAGACCCTTGAGGCCCATCTTCTACAAACTTATAATTAAGAATGTAGCCCTTGTCAAAAAGGATCTTAGTGATCTCCTTTTTCAAATTCGAAGCAGGAACCTCAACAACTCTGTGCTTAGCACTAATTGCGTTCCTTAACCTCGTTAAATAATCTGCGATTGGATCTGTCATATAATAATTTTTAAATTAATCAGGACTATCCTGACAATATTTAGAATAATTCTTTTACCAACTTGCTTTCTTAACTCCAGGAATTAAGCCATTAGAAGCCATCTCACGGAATTGAATTCTAGAGATGCCAAACTGACGGATGTATCCTTTTGGACGTCCTGTCAATTTACAACGGTTATGCAACCGAACAGGAGAAGCATTCTTAGGAATTGCTTGTAAAGCTTCATAATCCCCTTTCTTCTTTAATTCTGCTCTTTTAGCTGCATATTTGGCTACTAATCTTGCGCGCTTAACTTCGCGAGCTTTCATTGATTCTTTTGCCATAACATCAATTCTTTTTAGCGTTTTTAAACGGTAACCCAAATTCTTTAAGTAGAGCATAACCTTCTTCATCTGTTTTAGCAGAAGTTACAAAAGTAATATTCATACCATTAACTTTAGTTACACTATCAATATTGATCTCAGGAAAAATAATTTGCTCCTGGATTCCAAGAGTATAATTTCCACGTCCATCAAGTTTACTTTCAATACCTTTAAAATCGCGTACTCGAGGTAATGCTATACGCACTAGTTTCTCAAGGAACTCATACATCCTATCACGACGTAATGTAACCATTACACCAATAGGCATTTTCTTACGCAACTTAAAGTTAGCAATATCTTTACGTGATATAGTTGCAACAGCTTTTTGACCTGCAATTGCTGTTATTTCATTCAAAGCGACTTCAACAATTTTCTTATCTGCAGTAGCATCTCCTAATCCTTGATTGATAACAATCTTCTTAAGAACAGGCACTTGCATAGAAGAAGTATATTGAAATTTGGATTTTAATGCAGGAGCAATTCTCTCTACATATTCCTTTTTTAGATTTGCAGTATTTGCCATTATTTAATCTCCTCTCCTGATTTTTTAGAATAGCGAACTGTAACTCCTTCTGAATTTTTTCTTCTTCCAATACGTGTTGGTTTACCGGATTTCGGATCCAACAAATTCAAATTAGAAATATGAACAGACGCTTCTTTCTTAACAATACCACCTTGTGGACTCTTTGCATTAGGCTTTGTACTTTTGGATACCATATTGACACCCTCAACAATAGCGCGTTCTTCTTTAACAAGAACTTTCAGTACGCGGCCAGTTTTACCTTTGTCTTCACCGGCATTTACGTATACTGTATCACCTTTCTTTATATGTAACTTCTTATTCATTAGTCAAATCAATTACAAAATTAAAGTACTTCAGGTGCAAGTGAAACGACCTTCATATTCGTTGCACGAAGTTCACGAGCTACCGGGCCAAAAATACGACTACCTCTAATCTCACCTGCATTATTCAATAAAATACATGCATTATCATCAAAACGTATATAAGAGCCATCAGTACGACGGATCTCTTTTTTAGTCCGTACAATTAAAGCCTTTGAAACTGCACCTTTTTTAATATCACTAGAAGGGATAACACTCTTTATAGAGACAATAATAATATCCCCAACTGAAGCATAACGACGTTTGGTACCGCCTAAAACACGGATACACAAACATTCTTTCGCTCCGCTGTTATCACAAACTGTTAATCTGGTTTCTGTCTGTATCATAATTACTTAGCTTTTTCAATAATGTTGACCAATCTCCATCTTTTAGTCTTACTTAAAGGACGGGTTTCCATAATATGAACAGTATCACCGATATTGCACTCATTCTTCTCATCATGTACATGGTATTTCTTAGTCTTACTAACAAATTTACCATATATCGGGTGTTTTTCCTTAAACTTTGATGCTACAGTAATCGTCTTATCCATTTTATTACTGGTAACAACACCCATTCTCTCTTTTCTTAAATTTCTTGCTTCCATCGAGATAATCATTTATTATTAAGTTCTCTTTGGCGTAAAACAGTCTTCATACGCGCAATTGTCCGGCGTGATTGTTTAATCAAGCTCGGATTTTCCAACGGAGAAATCGAATGATTTAAAACCATTTGATTATAATTTGTAGTTTCCGTATCTAATTTCTCTACTAATTCTTTAGTAGGCAACTCCTTAATTTCTGCTATTTTCATACTTCTTACGATTTCTGATTCAACAAGTCAAAATCACGTCTTATTACAAATTTCGTTGTGATTGGAAGTTTTTGTGCAGCTAAGCGCAAAGCCTCTTTAGCGATTTCGAAAGAAACGCCTTCAACTTCAATTAGAATTCTACCAGGAGTAACAGGAGCAACAAATCCCTCAGGACTACCTTTTCCTTTACCCATACGAACATCAGCAGGTTTACGTGTAATGACCTTATCCGGGAAAATACGTATCCAGATTTGTCCTTCACGCTGCATATATCTAGTAACAGCAACACGAGCAGCTTCAATTTGGCGTCCTGTAATCCACTTTGTCTCTAAGGCTTTAATACCGAATGTACCAAAAGCCAGTTGAGTGCCTCTGTGGGCGATACCTTTTTGACGGCCTTTCTGTTGTCTTCTGAATTTAGTCTTTTTTGGTTGTAACATAATTCCTAAAATTCAAATACGATTAGCGATTATTTTTCTTTCTTTTAAAGTTTCTTCCGCCATTGCCATTATTACCACCTCTCGAATTTTCTTTCGATTGAGTAAAGTTTGGAGCTAATTCACGTTTCTCATAAACTTCACCACGGCAAATCCACACTTTAATTCCGAGCAGACCAACCTTTGTCAACGCTTCGGTTGAGCAATAGTCAATATCAGCTCTAAAAGTATGTAACGGAGTTCTACCTTCCTTATACATTTCAGAACGAGCCATTTCGGCGCCATTCAAACGTCCTGAAATTTGAACTTTTATACCCTCAGCACCCATACGCATTGTATTTGCGATAGCCATCTTAATGGCGCGGCGATAGGCAATTTTACCCTCTACTTGACGTGCAATATTGTTGCCAACATAAACAGCATCAAGTTCCGGTCTTTTCACTTCAAAGATATTGATTTGAATATCTTTTTCGGTAACAGACTTCAACTCTTCCTTCAACTTATCAACTTCTTGTCCGCCTTTACCAATGATTAGACCCGGACGAGCAGTACAAATAGTTATAGTTATTAACTTAAGAGTACGCTCGATGACAATTCTAGAAACGCTCGCTTTTGCAAGACGTGCATTCAAATACTTACGAATCTTGCTATCTTCTAGCAATGAATCTCCATATTTTCTTCCACCATACCAATTGGAATCCCAACCTCTAATTATTCCTAAACGGTTGCTTATTGGATTAACTTTTTGTCCCATCTGCCTTAATTTTGTTCTTCGTTATTACTTTTCTTAGCATCAACGAATATTGTTACATGATTTGAGCGTTTACGAATTCTAAAACCTCTACCCTGCGGTGCTGGTCTCATTCTTTTAAGAGTTGAACCGCAATCAACAAAAATCTTCGTTATATACAATTCGCCGCTCTCTGCTTTTCGTTCATTTTTCGTTTCCCAATTAGCGATTGCAGAACGCAACAACTTCTCTACTCTCTGAGCAGCTTCTTTTGAAGAATACTTCAAAACGCCAAGTGCTCTATTCACTTCCATTCCACGAATCATATCAGCAACGAGACGCATCTTACGGGGAGAAGTTGGAACATTATGCAATTTTGCAAAATACAGGGCCTTAAGATCTTCTTTTCTCTTATCGGCCGATATTTTTTTTCTTGCTCCCATTATTATTTTATTACTTTATTATTCTTAATAATTAATCTTATCGATTACCGGCATGGCCTCTGAAAGTACGAGTTGGTGCAAATTCACCCAACTTGTGACCTACCATGTTCTCAGTAATATAAACAGGAATAAACTTATTCCCATTATGAACTGCAATAGTGTGTCCGACAAAGTCTGGAGAAATCATTGAAGCTCTAGCCCAAGTTTTGACTACTTCTTTTTTCCCAGCCTCATTCATATCAAGAACTTTCTTTTCAAGTTTAACATTGATATATGGACCTTTTTTTAATGATCGACTCATAATTTACTCAATTAATCAAATTACTTGTTACATCTCTCGATAATATACTTCCAACTTTGCTTCTTTGGAGCTCTAGTTTTGAGACCCTTTGAATATAATCCCTTACGAGATCTTGGATGGCCACCAGATGCACGTCCTTCACCACCACCCATTGGGTGATCAACAGGATTCATTACAACACCACGGTTATGAGGACGACGTCCTAACCAACGAGACCTTCCGGCTTTACCAGAACTTTCCAATGCATGATCGGAATTACCAACGCTTCCAATAGTAGCTTTGCAAGTAGAAAGAATCTTACGAAGTTCACCTGAAGGAAGTTTAATAACACAATAACTTCCTTCGCGAGAAGTTAATTGAGCAAAATTACCAGCTGAACGGACCAAAGCAGCTCCCTGACCCGGACGTAATTCAATATTGTGAATTACTGTACCAACAGGAATATTCTGCAATGGAAGCGAGTTACCAATCTCAGGTGCTGCTTTTTCACCAGACATCAAAGTTGAGCCAACTTGCAATCCATTAGGAGCAATAATATATCTCTTTTCTCCATCAGCATAGAACAACAAAGCTATACGAGCCGAACGGTTCGGATCGTATTCGATTGTTTTTACTACTGCTGGAACACCATCTTTATCTCTCTTGAAGTCTACGAATCTAAATCCTCTCTTGTGGCCGCCTCCTCTATAGCGGATTGTCATTTTCCCGACATTATTACGACCACCTGTAGACCTTTTACCGTATACAAGAGACTTTTCTGGTACCTTAGCAGTAATCTCTTCAAAAGTACCAATAACCTTGTGTCTTTGCCCCGGTGTTATGGGCTTAAAATTACGTACTGCCATTTGTTTTAAATATTACTATAAAAATCTATAGTATCACCTTCTTTTAATGTAACAATCGCTTTTTTGAAAGCATTCGATCTACCTGTAATCAACCCCTGTTTTGTATAGCGGCTTTTTGTTTTGCCAGCATAACGAACAGTATTCACACTCAACACAGTTACATTATAAAGAGTTTCAACTTCATGTTTAATCTCTAATTTATTGGCTTCAGGACGTACAATAAAACCAAAGCGATGTAGCTTATCGGTTAATGCAGTCATTTTCTCTGTTACCAAAGGTTTAATAATAAATCCCATACCTTAAGCCTCCTCTTTAGTTAAAATTTTGTCGATAGCAGACACAGCACTTTCTGTTAAGACAAGTACTGCTGCATCTAATACTCTGTAAGTATTTAGTCTCGTAACAGACTGAACTGAAGCACCCTTTAAGTTACGAGCCGACAAATATACATTTTTATTTGATTCGGGTAAGACTAAAAGTAATTTTTGATTAGAAACATTAAGATTATTTAATATATTAATGAAATCCTTTGTCTTTGGAGCTTGGAATTCAAAATCTTCAATAACCTTGATTGCCTCTTCTTTAGCCTTATAACTAAGTGCAGATTTACGTGCTAAAGCCTTTACCTTCTTATTCAATTTGAAAGAATAGTCTCTCGGCTTAGGACCGAAAACACGTGCACCACCAACGAGTACAGGTGAATTCATATCACCACGACGAGCACCACCACCACCTTTTTGGTGACCGATTTTACGAGTAGAGCCACTTATCTCACTTCTTTCTTTAGATTTATGAGTTCCTTGACGATTATTTGCCATGAATTGCTTTACATCCAAATAAATAGCGTGGTCATTTGGCTCAATTCCGAAGATAGATTCGTTTAACGTAATCTTTCTCCCGGTATCCTCACCTTTAATATTATATACGTTAACTTCCATTATTTCTCAATTAAAACGATTGAACCATTGTAACCTGGAATAGAACCCTTCAATAAAAGAAGATTATGCTCCGGGATGACTTTTAAAACTTTTAAATTCTGAACAGTAACTCGTCCACCACCTAATTGGCCACCCATGCGCATACCTTTGAATACTTTTGCAGGGTACGAACATGCACCAATAGAACCTGGTTTACGAGCACGGTTATGCTGGCCGTGAGTAGATTCACCTACACCACCAAAACCATGTCTTTTAACAACACCTTGAAAGCCTTTACCTTTTGAATCACCAATAACATCGACAAATTCGGTATCATTGAAGAATTCAACAGTAAATGTTTCTCCCAAGTTTAATTCATTCTCGAACTCTTTGAACTCGGCCAAGTGTCTCTTTGGTGTTACTCCTGCTTTCTTAAAATGGCCCATTAAAGGTTTTGTAGTATGCTTTTCCTTATCATCTTGGAAACCCAATTGAACGGCAGCATAGCCATCTTTTTCAACAGTTTTAATTTGAGTAACAACACAAGGACCTGCTTCGACTACAGTGCATGGTACATTCTTACCATCGGCACTGAAAACGGATGTCATTCCGATTTTTTTTCCTAATAATCCTGGCATTTCACTTAAATATTAATATAACTAAACTTTAATTTCTACCTCAACACCACTAGGCAATTCTAATTTCATCAACGCATCGACAGTTTTAGCTGTAGAGCTATAAATATCGATTAATCTCTTATAAGAAGAGAGCTCAAACTGTTCTCTTGCCTTTTTGTTAACGAACGTAGAACGGTTTACCGTAATAATACGTTTGTGTGTTGGAAGAGGAATAGGACCACTAACAATAGCACCTGTTGTCTTCACTGTTCTTACGATCTTTTCAGCTGATTTATCAACCAGATTGTGATCATAAGATTTCAACTTAATTCTAATTTTCTGACTCATTCTAATTTAAATAATTAATAAAACATTTTATATAAAAAGAAACGCTCATTAAGAGTCATTCGCTAACGAGCGATTCCATTTTATTCTATATTAAATCAACACGTCCTTTTACTTCTTCGAGTACATTCCTAGCAATCGAGCTAGCAACTTGTGCATGATGAGAATAAGACATTGATGAAGTAGCACGACCAGAAGTGATAGTACGTAATACTGTTACATATCCAAACATCTCAGCCAAAGGTACCAAAGCCTTAACGATACGAGCACCAGAACGGCTAGATTCCATACCTTCTACTTGACCTCTACGCTTATTCAAGTCGCCTATTACATCACCCATGTTCTCTTCAGGAGTTACCACCTCAAGTTTCATAATGGGTTCCATTAATACTGGACCTGCTTTAGCACAAGCATTCTTATATGCATTCAAAGCACAGACCTCGAAAGATAACTGGTCAGAATCAACCGGATGATAAGAACCATCCAACAATTCGACCTTCAAAGAGTCCAGAGGATAACCAGCGAGGACACCATTTTTCATTGCATTTTGGAATCCTTTCTGAACACAAGGAATAAACTCTTTAGGGACGTTACCACCTTTAACCATATCAACGAACTGAAGTCCACCCTGAGTAAAATCAGAATCAACAGGACCAACATTTACAATGATATCGGCGAATTTACCACGACCACCAGTTTGTTTCTTGTATACCTCGCGTAAATTAACCGTCTTAGTAATAGCCTCCTTATAATTAACCTGAGGACGGCCTTGATTACATTCAACTTTGAACTCACGACGCAGACGGTCAAGAATAATATCCAAGTGAAGTTCACCCATACCAGAGATAACTGTCTGACCGGTTTGATCATCTGTTTTAACTCTGAACGTAGGATCCTCTTCAGCCAATTTAGCTAAGCCATTAGAAAGTTTATCCAAGTCCTTTTGAGTCTTTGGTTCAACTGCAATACCGATAACCGGTTCAGGGAAGTCCATTGACTCCAAACGGATAGGAGCATCTTCATCACAAAGCGTATCGCCAGTATGGATATCTTTAAATCCGACAGCAGCGCCTATATCACCAGCACCTACTACATCTACAGGATTCTCATGGTTAGAGAACATCTGGAATAAACGCGAAATACGTTCCTTCTTTCCTGAACGAGAATTATAGATATAAGAGCCCGATTCAATCTTACCAGAATAAACACGGAAGAATACCAAACGTCCAACATAAGGATCTGTAGCAATTTTGAAAGCCAATGCACAAGTCTTATCATCTTCAGATGGTTTACGGTCTTCCTCTTTATCTGTATCAGGATTCGTGCCAACAACATTCGGAGTATCCAATGGTGAAGGTAAGAAAGCACAGATATAATCAAGTAAGGTCTGAACGCCCTTATTCTTGAAAGAAGAACCACACAACATAGGAACAAGTCCCATTGCTACGGTACCTTTACGAATAGCGCGGATTATTTCTTCTTCAGTGATCTTTGAAGGATCATCCAAAAATTTCTCCATTACTGCATCATCAAAATCTGCAGCTTTCTCGATCATCTCTTCACGATATTGCTGAGCAGAATCCATCAAATCAGCAGGGATTTCATCAACCTCATATTCGGCACCCATTGTTTCATCATTCCAGAAGATAGCTTTCATCTTAATCAAGTCGACTAAACCTTTGAAAGTTTCTTCAGAACCGATAGGAATGACAATAGGACAAGGATTTGCGCCTAAGATAGCTTTCATTTGGCGAATGACTTCAAAGAAGTCTGCTCCTGAACGGTCCATCTTATTAACATAGCCTATACGAGGTACATTATATTTATCAGCCTGACGCCAAACAGTTTCAGATTGCGGTTCAACACCACCAACTGCACAATATGTAGCGACAGCACCATCGAGTACACGTAAAGAACGCTCTACTTCAGCAGTAAAGTCCACATGCCCCGGAGTATCAATTAAATTAATCTTATATGTTTTGTTATCCCAATTCCAATGACAAGTTGTGGCTGCAGAAGTAATCGTAATACCACGTTCCTTCTCCTGTACCATCCAGTCCATTGTAGCTGCGCCATCATGTACTTCACCGATTTTATGAGTTAAGCCGGTGTAGTATAGGATACGCTCTGAAGTAGTCGTTTTACCAGCATCAATATGAGCCATGATACCGATATTGCGCGTCAAGTTCAAATCTTGTTTTCCCATTATAATCTTTTTACATTAATATCAATCGTGCTGACTCGGTATTAGAATCTAAAGTGAGCGAATGCACGGTTAGCTTCTGCCATCCTATGCATATCTTCTTTTCTCTTAAATGCACCGCCTTGTTCGTTATATGCATCAACAATTTCTGCAGCTAATTTATCAGCCATTGATTTTCCGCCTCTCTTACGAGCATAGGCAATCATATTCTTCATAGAAACTGATTCTTTTCTATCAGGACGGATTTCAGTAGGAACCTGGAAAGTAGCACCACCGACACGGCGAGATTTAACTTCAACCTGAGGAGTAATATTATCTAATGCTTTCTTCCAGATTTCGAGTGAAGATTTCTCTTCATTAGGAAGTTTAGCTTTTACAGCATCTAGAGCAGCATAAAATATTTCGTACGAAACATTCTTTTTGCCGTCATACATTAAATGATTAACGAATTTAGAAACCTTTTGATCATTGTAAACGGGATCCGGCAGGATGACACGTTTTTTAGGTTTTGCTTTTCTCATTTGTTTTGAATTTAATGTTTTTGTTTATGGTTGTCTATTCGAACGTCTTCAACTCCCTCTCTAAGGAATTTACTCAACCTTTTATCATAGCTTTTCCAATAAACTCAAACGAATTTTATATTTTTATTATAGTTATTATTTCTTTGCAGCACCTGCTTTAGGACGTTTAGCACCATATTTCGAACGTCTTTGCAAACGACCTGCAACACCTGCTGTATCGAGTGTACCACGTACGATATGATAACGAACACCTGGGAGATCCTTTACACGACCGCCACGAACTAAAACGATAGAGTGTTCCTGAAGATTATGACCCTCACCTGGAATGTAAGAGTTTACCTCTTTGGAATTTGTTAAACGAACACGGGCGACTTTACGCATAGCCGAATTAGGCTTCTTAGGGGTAGTTGTATACACCCTAACGCAAACGCCTCGTCTTTGAGGACAAGAATCTAATGCAGGAGACTTACTTTTGTCTACCAACACTTCGCGTCCTTTTCTTACTAATTGCTGAATTGTAGGCATTTTTAATTGTTTTTTATTTATTATATTATGTTTATATTTGTTCTAAACTATACATTTTGGGCTGCAAAGTTACGAAGAATAATTTATTAATCAATTATTTTTGAAACCTTTTTTCTTCAACAACAAATATTTTTTTAAGCTTCACCTTGAATATGAGGTACAGGAGGCATCGGTATCTCGTCCGACATCCGAATTTTTCCAAATACTTGCTCGTATTTTTTGATATTGTCTTCAAGGGCGAACAATAATCGCTTAGCATGTTCAGGTGCTAAAATAATGCGCGATTTAACAGGAGCCTTAGGCAAGCCGGGGAATACCTGTGCAAAATCTACGATAAATTCCGAACTCGAATGAGTAATAACTGCCAAGTTCGAATAAGTACCTTCTGCTACCTGGTCATTCAACTCTAATTGGAGCTGATTATTTGTTTCTTGCTTTTCCATACTATTTGTTATTAGTTTATTAATGGTCAAATTTACGAATTAATTTCGACAAAAGATAATGTTAATGACATAGAGACAGATTACTGATAATTATCATTTACTTTTCTTCTTGAGCCAATCGGCAAATACTAGAGACCTTCTTTGACATCATCAGTAATTAAAAGATTTCATCAAGTTCTTATCAGCGCGTTAACGTCGCACGATCTCGTTTTATACCATATATAATATAGTATAGAAGCGAATACATCATCTGTTTCAAATCATATTAAAGTAAACTGATTTTATTACTTCACATAGGTGATTGAATTACATCACACTTGTGATTGAATTCGGTCACATAGGTGATTGAATTCCTTCACACTCGTGACTGAATTCAGTCACAAGTGTGACAGTACCAAATAATAATGATAACGGCATAAATCTGCAGTCAGTACATCACTCTTTCATTGCTATCTTATCAATTGTTCTTTATTAAAAACAAAAAAAGAGGATATATCTTAATGATATACCCTCCTTCTTAATATCTAATAAAGGACTTATTCTACATCTTTATAGTCGAGAACAGTCTTCTTATTTGCAATAGCACGGTCATATTCTTCTTGAGATCCTACGACTATCTTCTCGAATTCACGCTGTCCGGTTCCTGCTGGAATCAAATGACCGCATATAACATTTTCCTTCATGCCTTCCAATTTATCAACCTTTCCGTTGATAGCTGCTTCATTCAGGACTTTAGTAGTTTCCTGGAATGATGCGGCAGACATAAAGCTCTTTGTCTGTAATGCAGCGCGCGTAATACCTTGAAGAATCTGTGTAGATGTAGCAGCTACAGCATCACGGACCTGAACCAACTTCAAGTCACGACGTTTCAGCATACTATTTTCATCACGAAGTTTACGAGCAGTTACAATCTGGCCAGGTTTCAGATTAGGTGAATCACCTGCATCAGTAACAACCTTCTTGCCCCAGATTCTATCGTTCTCATCCATGAAGTCGAGTTTGTCTACTACCTGTTGTTCAAGGAAACGAGTGTCACCCGGATCAACAATTTCAACTTTACGCATCATCTGACGAACGATAATCTCGAAATGTTTATCATTAATCTTCACACCCTGCAAACGGTATACATCTTGAATTTCATTGACGATATACTCTTGAACAGCTGTAGGACCTTTGATGGCTAAGATATCGGCAGGTGTAATAGCGCCATCTGACAACGGCGTACCAGCACGTACATAGTCATTCTCTTGTACCAATATCTGTTTAGAAAGAGCAACGAGATACTTCTTAACTTCACCGCTCTTCGATGTTACAATGATTTCACGATTACCACGTTTAACCTTACCCATCGTTACCTCACCGTCGATTTCAGATACGACAGCAGGATTCGACGGATTACGAGCTTCAAAGAGTTCGGTAACTCGAGGAAGACCACCCGTGATATCACCAGCCTTACCGACAGCACGCGGAATCTTCACGATAACCTCACCGGCAATAACCGACTGTCCGTTTTCGATTACCACATGGCCGCCTACAGGCAAGTTATAAGTACGTATCAGTTCACCGCTTTCGTCGATGATGTGAGCTGTAGGAACTTTGGTCTTATCCTTGGACTCAATGATAATAATTTCACGAAGACCGGTAGACTCATCCGATTCAACCGTGTACGTTACATTCTCAATAACATCTTCGAACTCAATCTTACCAGAAACCTCGGTAATGATGACGGCATTGAATGGATCCCATTTAGCTATCAGCGTCCCCTTCTCTATCACATCACCATCATTGACATACAGAATAGAACCGTAAGGAACGTTGTGCGTAGACAAAACGATACCTGTATTTACATCAACGAAACGAACTTCAGCAAGACGACCGACTACTATCTTCGCATCTTCGCCTTCAGTTATAATCTTTCCTTTAGAGTCTTTCTCTTCACCAATCTTCACATCGACGGTACGGAGTTCCTCAAATTCAAGTCGTGCATTATTCTTAGCAACGATACTTGCATTTGCAGCAATGTTACCAGCTGTACCACCGGCATGGAACGTACGTAATGTCAACTGTGTACCAGGTTCACCGATAGACTGTGCGGCAATGACACCGACAGCTTCACCAACTTGAACCATACGACTAGTTGCTAAGTTTCTTCCATAACATTTAGCACAAACACCATGCTTTGATTCACAGGTGAGTACTGAACGGATTTCGACACTTTCTATAGGAGACTCCTGAATCTTGCTTGCAATCTCTTCTGTTATTTCTTCACCGCCGGCAACAAGTAGTTCGCCTGTCGTAGGATGAATAACATCGTGAACAGAAACACGACCCAAGATACGTTCAGCAAGTGTAGCAATAACTTCATCGTCATTGGTCAAGTCGCTGCAGACAAGTCCTCTTAATGTACCGCAGTCATCTTCAGTAACGATGACATCATGAGATACATCGACAAGACGACGAGTCAGATATCCTGCATCAGCTGTTTTCAAAGCGGTATCGGCTAATCCCTTACGAGCACCGTGAGTTGAAATGAAGTACTCCAATACAGAAAGCCCTTCCTTAAAGTTAGAAAGAATAGGGTTCTCAATAATCTGACCACCTTCGGCTCCAGCTTTCTGAGGCTTTGCCATCAAACCACGCATACCAGAGAGCTGACGAATCTGCTCTTTAGAACCACGGGCACCGGAATCAAGCATCATATATACTGAATTGAAACCTTGATCATCCGAAGAAATAGTCTTCATTAATATGTTTGACAACTCGGAATTGACATGTGTCCAAGTATCGATAACCTGATTATAACGTTCATTATTGGTAATGAAACCCATGTTATAGTTATTGATTATCTTCTCAACCTCATCATATCCCTTGTTTACAAGTGTCTCCTTTTCTTTAGGGATGATAATATCATTCAAGTTAAACGACAAGCCACCTTTGAATGCCATATTGTAACCCAAGCTCTTGATACCGTCGAGGAAATCACAAGTTTTTGCAGTACCACAAGTTTTAATTACCTTGCTGATAATATCACGTAAAGATTTCTTAGAAATAATCTCGTTGATATATCCTACTTCTGGAGGAACTATCTCGTTGACGATAACACGTCCAACCGAAGTTTCGCGCATAATATCAACGATTTTCCCATTCGCATCCAAGTCTTTCACAATGACCTTGACAATAGCATGGATATCAACCTTACCGCTATTGTAAGCAATCAATGCTTCTTCAGGACCGTAGAATGTCAGGCCTTCACCTTTAGCCCCTGTACGGAGTTTTGTAATATAGTAAAGACCGAGAACCATATCCTGAGAAGGTACTGTGATAGGAGCACCATTAGCAGGGTTAAGAATATTGTGCGGCTCAAGCATCAACAGTTGAGCTTCCAATATTGCTTCATTGCTTAAAGGCAAATGCACGGCCATCTGGTCACCATCGAAATCGGCATTGAAAGCAGTACAAGCAAGAGGATGTAATTGAATAGCTTTACCTTCAATCATCTTCGGCTGGAATGCCTGAATACCTAGACGGTGCAATGTAGGAGCACGGTTCAAAAGAACAGGATGTCCTTTCATTACATGTTCCAATATATCCCATATAACGGGCTCTTTACGATCAACAATCTTCTTAGCAGATTTAACCGTCTTAACGATGCCGCGCTCTATTAATTTACGTATAATGAATGGTTTGTAAAGTTCGGCAGCCATTAACTTAGGAATACCGCACTCACCCATTTTCAATTCAGGACCGACAACGATAACCGAACGAGCAGAATAGTCGACACGTTTACCAAGCAGATTCTGACGGAAACGACCTTGTTTACCTTTCAAACTATCAGAAAGGGATTTCAAAGGTCTATTCGAATCTGTCTTTACTGCACTCGACTTACGTGAATTATCGAATAATGAATCCACTGCCTCCTGAAGCATACGTTTTTCATTACGCAAAATAACTTCCGGAGCTTTAATATCAATCAAACGTTTCAATCGG
>Ga0183095_10600_pt1 | contig 43435 bp, 49 predicted proteins | sample BioMet4_FD_130346 | JGI IMG/M metagenome (GOLD analysis project Ga0183095, IMG submission 130346) | Microbial communities from bioreactor (seeded with sewage sludge) at LBNL, California, USA - Biofuel metagenome 4 (v2) (version 3) | ecosystem: Engineered > Bioreactor > Anaerobic > Unclassified ...
CAGCCGCTCGGTGTCCTGCATGACATAGTCGTCCATCAGATGTTCGTAGTCCTCATAGCTTTTGGCGATGAGGACTGCCTCTCCCCAGGGATCGTAGCCCGGCCTGCCCGCCCGCCCGCACATCTGCTTGACTTCCATCACAGAGATAGGCACATTGCCGGCATTGGACTCGAAGCGGGTAGTGTCGCGCACAAGAACGCGGCGGGCTGGCAGGTTGATGCCGGCAGCGAGCGTCGGAGTAGCGACGATGCACTTGATGCGCCTGGCCCGGAAGCCGTCTTCAACGCACCGCCGCTGCTGGTAGTCGAGACCGGCATGATGGAAGGCCACTCCGGTAGCCACGCAGGCGGCAAGCTTGCGGCCGATGCCGGTCGACTCGGACCCGCCTTCCAACAACGCCTGGTCGGCGGCGGAGAGCGGTCCGTCGCCCAGGGCCTTCATCTTGCCGGCGAGTTTGGCGGCCACTGCCTCGGTGGAACGCCGGGCATTGACGAAGACCAGGCACTGTCCGCCTTCCTCCGTAGTCTGCTTTACCAGGCTCCAGATCTCATCCCTGCCGGCGGGAGGCACCTTCTGGTCGCTGGCGTCTGCAAATGTGATTTCCCCGTTGAAGTATACTCCTTCCTTGAGTTTCGTCGGGCGCCAGTCGCTCCGCACCAGGTTGGCATCCAGCCACTGGGCGAGATCCTCTGCGTTGGAGATGGTGGCCGAGAGCGCGATGACCTGCATGCCGGGATTCCGCCGCATGAGCTTGGTCAGAGCAACCTCCAGAGTCGGCCCCCGGTCGGGGTCATGTATCATGTGGATCTCGTCGGCGATGACCAGGCCCAGCCGCTGGACCCAGGGATTGCCGTGGCGGATCATAGAGTCGGCCTTCTCGGAGGTCGCGATTACTATGTCCGCGTTGCTGACATCGTCGTCGCGGTCCGGATCGCCGGTGGTCATGACTACATTTAAGCCGAGCGCGGCGAACTTCTTCAGGTCATCCCGCTTCTCGGCGGCCAGTGCCTTGAGTGGGACGATATAAAGGACGCGGGAACCCCGCCGGAGAATCATGTTCAGGGCTGGCACGAAACCGACCATCGACTTGCCGCTGGCTGTCGGTACTGCAGCGACCAGGTTACGACCGGTGAGAGCCTTCGGAATAGCTTCTGCCTGGGGAGGATACATCTCGATGAACCCCTGCGCTTCCAGAGCATCCCTTAGGACATCCGGAAGGTCGAGTTCCCTGAACTTCATGGCGAAGCCCCATGGTGTGTCATTATTTATACGGTCTGCGCAGGGCGCTGTTCATTCACAATAAACAACTTATAGGGAGCGCTTCTTACTTCAACTCATGAAAAAGCACCAAGTCGCCCTTCTCTTGGTGGCTGTTGTCGCGATGCTTGCCGCGCCTTGTGGTGTCGTCCTGTGTGCCGATGCCGGATCATCTGCTGAGACAACCACCATCACCTCCTTCACGGACTACCGTGAACAGCTATCGGATAATGGTGAGGCCATGTATGATGCTATGGAGAATCTGAGCGCTTCGAGCATAACCGGCACCTGTTTCATCGTAAGTGTCACCTTGGCCGATCCAGTGCTGACTGTCGGCGACAGCAAAGACAGCGTTACGTCCTATATCTACGAGGAGCTTTACCGCGATGCTTGTCAGGCCTGGAACGCGACCAAGTTGGATGACCCGATGGCGTTCTGGGCCTGGAGTTACGACTATGCGGCGAAGGCCGTCACTAATGTATCCTTCGCCGACCCGACCACCTACTCTGACACAGTCTGCGGAGTCACATCCTGTCAGATCACCATCCAGGTGGATTCTGCATATTACGGCAACGGTTCGACGCTGGCCGAAAAGGTGGCGGCGGTCAACAACGCGCGGTCGAATCTCTCGATCTCTGGCAATACCGTTACCGAGCTTATCAAGAACATAAACTCTTATCTCTGCGGAAGCACGACGGTATACGACCCATATCTGAACACCGACAACCAGAGCGCCTACGACAGCACGGTTTATGGTCTGCTGGTCAATACCGTTACATACAATAACAAGGATGTGCACTTCGGTGTCTGTGCCGGTTTCGCGGCGACTTATCAGCTGCTGTGCGAGATGTACGAAGTGCAATGCAAGACCGTTTATGGGGAAGGTGTGCAAAGCACCGGAATGGTCATGCATGCCTGGAATCTCAACATTATCGACGGCAAGGTTTATGCGACAGATGCCACATGGAATAACACCGGCGGGAACAGCACGAACTTCCTCGCTGTCGGTGCCAACACTGTCATCAACGGCGTGACCTTCCAGCAGAGCCATTCTCCATGGTCTCCCTATCTTGGCGATGCGAATATGCTGACCGCGTTCCTGATTCCGGCGACAAACGACGTTGCATACGGAATCACCGGCAACGGAGATGACAACGCACTGATGGCTTACATGCCCTGGATCATTGTCGGACTAATCGTGCTGATTCTGGCTGGCGTGCTCTATTCAATGGCACGCAAGAGCCACTGAAATCTGGCAATCATCGAGTATACACCCAAACATTTTATACAAGTGCAAACTAAGGTTACACAATCGAGGGAGTTCACATGGACGAGAACGACAAGGACGATCCGGTTCTGACGGACGTCCCCGTAGAAGAGTGGATCGAGAAGCAGAGCTTCAAGTCCACCAAGGATATCGAGGTCCCCAATAAACTGTCCGACCGGGTGATCGGCCAGGATAAGGCCGTCGAGGTGATGAAGCAGGCAGCCGCGCAGAAGCGCCACATGATGCTCATCGGCGAACCCGGCACCGGCAAGTCTATGCTGGCCAATGCCATGGTCGATTATCTTCCTAAGGAGGAGTTGCAGGACATCGTCGCCTACAACAACCCAGAGGATAACAACGAACCACGCATCCGGGTCTTCCCGGCCGGCAAGGGCAAACAGGTAGTCGCGCAGCAGAAGGCCCAGGCGGCGATTGCGCGGAGCCAGAAGAATTCGTCGTATCTCTACGCCTGCGCGGGCATCGTCTTGCTAGGACTGTTTGCCACGATCTTTTGGCAGAACTACTACATTCTCATGATCGCTCTGTTCGCGGTCATGATCATCCTGATGTTCGCCCGCAACCCGATGATGCCAAACAACAGCAGCGCCATCGTGCCGAAGCTCCTGGTCGGTCACGATCCAACGGATATGCCGCCGTTCGTGGATGCTACCGGCACCCACTCCGGTGCGCTGCTCGGCGATGTCCGTCACGATCCGTATCAGTCTGGTGGTCTCGAGACCCCATCCCACGACCGTCTGGAGGCCGGAGACATCCACCGGGCCAACAAAGGCGTTCTGTACATCGACGAGATCAACATGCTGCGGATGGAGTCCCAGCAGGCGCTGCTCACTGCGATGCAGGAGAAGAAGATGGCCATCACCGGTCAGTCGGAGCGTTCCTCTGGCGCATTGGTCAAGTCCGAGCCGGTCCCTTGCGACTTCGTGCTTGTCTGCGCAGGTAATCTGGACGCGATGAAGGGCATGCACCCTGCGTTGCGGTCTCGTATCCGCGGATATGGGTACGAGGTGTATATGCGTAGCACCATGCCGGACACCGACAAGCATCGGATGGACATCGCCCGCTTCGTGGCCCAGGAGGTCCGGAAGGATGAGAAGATTCCACATTTCGACCGCTATGCGGTGGGCGAGGTCGTTAAGGAAGCTCAGCGCCGTTCTGGGAGCAAAGGCAAGCTGACTCTCCGGCTACGTGAGCTGGGCGGTCTCGTTCGTGTCGCCGGTGACCTTGCCGTCGAACGCAAGGCCGCCATGGTCACCCGCGACGACGTCATCAACGCCCGCCTGAACGCCCGCAGTCTCGAGCAGCAGATTGCGGACCGGATGATCGAGAACAGCAAGGCCTATCAGCTGTTCAACACCACCGGTGCCAAGGTCGGCACCGTTAACGGCCTTGCTGCGCTGGATTCCGGAACCGGCATGGCCGAGTACTCGGGCATCATGCTGCCGATTGTCGCTGAGGTGACTCCGGCCCAGCAGAAGGAGGGCGGCAAGTTGATCGCCACCGGTAAGCTTGGCGAGATCGCCAAGGAAGCTGTCGAGAATATCTCGGCCGTCATCAAGAAGTACTCGGACAAGAAGCTCTCCGAAGTGGACATCCACCTGCAGTATATCGGCACCTATGAGGGTGTAGAGGGCGACTCCGCGTCCATCACCATGGCCACCGTCATACTGTCCGCGCTGGAAGAGATTCCGATCCGCCAGGACCTGGCCATGACTGGGAGTCTCAGCGTCCGCGGCAAGGTACTGCCTGTCGGCGCCGTCACCGCCAAATTGGAAGCGGCGGCTGCGGCCGGCATCAGATTGGCCCTCATCCCGGCTGACAACGCGAAGGACGTGATGATCCGGAACAAGTTCTACGGCACGATGGAGATTTACACTGTAGAGAACTTCCGGGATGTCGTGGAGTACGCCTTCGTCGACTGCCCCAAGAAGACTGAGTATCTGGAGCGTCTGCTGCCGCTGACCGCAGACGGCAAGTCCTCTGCCTGTAAGCTCGAGCCTCCGAAGGAGCATGAGTACTCCGAAGAGGAGCTGAAGCAGGAGGAAGCCCCGGTCCCGCCGCAAGAGCCGTCCACACCCGCTGCGGAGCCGGTGGACCAGCCGAACGCCGAGCCGGCCCCGGCCCCCAACCCGGTTCCGACGCCGTAAAACCTTTTCTTTATCTTCGCGGTCTTTGGACCGCGAGAATAGTTATACCTGCCTCGTGCTACCTCAGGCATATGGCTCGCGACTTCAGCCGCTATTCTCTGGTTATCGGGCGGTTCCAGCCTCTCCACCGGGGGCATATGGATGTCATCCGCAAGTGTGCAGCGGAATCGGAGCATCTGACCGTCGGAATCGGCAGTGCGCAGTACTCCCATGAGCCTGATAATCCCTTCACAGCCGGTGAGCGTTATCTCATGATCGAAGGGGCGTTGCGGGATGAGGGCATCACAAATTTCAGTATCGTGCCAGTCGAGGACCTCAACCGTTACTCGGTCTGGGTCGCGCACGTGGTCTCGATGTGCCCGCCTTTTACCGGCGTGTACACCAATAACCCGTTCACCCGGCGTCTGTTCGTCGAGGCGGGCTATGCGGTGCGGGCATCGCCTCTCTATAACCGCGATGAATTCTCCGGTACCGAAGTCCGTCGCCGGATGGTCCATGATGAGGACTGGCGTTCGTTGGTTCCCCAGGCTGTAGCCGAGGTCATTGATGACATCGACGGCGTCGGACGTCTGAAGGACATAAGCAGCAAGGACAGCAGCATATGAGTGCGGGCATATTTGCCCGTTCATCGTGGTGGATAGTATGAACATGAATGTCGAGATCATGGCGGATCGGCTCGGGCTTCTGCTTGAGCAGCGGCAGATTACAGTGGCTGCGGCAGAGTCCTGTACTGGCGGACTTCTCGGCGGGATGATCACAGCGCGCGCTGGCGCATCAGTGTACTTTCTGGGTAGCGCTGTAACTTATGTAAACAGCGCGAAGGAGAAACTGCTGGGTGTGCCGACTGCTGTTCTGGCGGCCCACGGGGCCGTAAGCGCCGAAACGGCAGCATCAATGGCGAGCGGTGCCCGTATACTGTTTGGTTCCGATGTTGCCGTGTCGGTGACCGGTATTGCGGGTCCCGGTGGTGCTGTATTGGGCAAGCCTGTAGGCACGGTCTTCATCAGTGTAGCCGATGGCCAGCGTGCGGAAACCCGGCGCTACCAGTTCGCCGGTGACCGGGGGGCGGTTCGGGAGCAGACGGTACTCACGGCTATCACGCAACTGTATGATTTCCTGGGAGGTGCCTGAACGTCTACTCGCTATGACCGGCAGATTTCTCTTTTCGGCGCTGAAGGCCAGCAAAAGTTGAAGCATTCTACTGTTGCCGTTGTAGGTTGCGGCGGTCTCGGTGTAAATGTGGTCACGGCGTTGGCTTCGGCCGGGGTCGGCCGCCTGGTATTGATTGACGGTGACGTCCCTGACGTTACGAACCTCAATCGGCAGTATATCTACCGCGAGGGACAGACCGAGACTAAGGCAATGTTGGCCGCTACATGGGTACGGGATGTCAATCCCGCGGTGCAGACCCACATCTGTTCCGAGCGTCTAAACGAAAAAAACGCCGGGCGGCTGCTGGCGGACTGCGAACTGCTGATGGATTGCCTGGATAGCATCGCTGCCCGCCTTATCCTGAGCGATTACGCAGTTGCTCACCGGAAGGTGCTGATACATGGTGGCGTGAATGGTTGGAGTGGTGAGGTCACTGCTGTCGATCCCGGCCGGACGCCATGTCTCCGCTGCTTCATGGAGAATCTCCATGATCAGGGCGCTGTACCTTCGGTGGGGGCCGCAGTTTCAGCGGTCGGCGCTATTGAAGCCTCCCAGGCGATCATGGTCCTTACTGGTACCGGCCAGCCGCTTTACAGCCGTCTGATGTCTCTCGATCTCTATATGGGGAGTGTTGAAATTGTGCATTTGGACCGCGAACCCAGCTGTTCGGCATGCGGCAAACTCGGATTATAAATAACGGATCAGGTATCCCTCGTTCATGCAGAAGCTCATGACCGGGAAGGTCAAGGAAGTGTATGCTGTCGATGACGATACGCTCGAGTTCGCGTACACCGACAACATCTCTGTGTTCGACAAGATTATACCCTCCAAGGTTCCGCACAAGGGCGAAACCCTGTGTCGTACTGCGAAGTACTGGTTCAACATCCTGTCCCAGAACAATATCCGGAATCACTATCTTTCTGAACCTGCCAAGGATCGGATGGATGTCCGTCGCGTCAACGTCATCCGCGACTACAGCAAGATCGACGGAAAGACCACCAACTACCTCATCCCGCTTGAGATCATCTGCCGCCATTACGCCGCCGGTTCCCTGATAGACCGCGTCAGGGCCGGGAAGATCACTGCCGAGCAGCTTGGGTTTTCTAAGGGTCATGAGGTCAAGTACGGTGAGAAACTTCCCCACCCGTACGTCGAGGCGACCACCAAGCTTGAGGAGACCGACCGGAATCTCACGACCGCTGAGGCGAAAAAGATTGCCGGACTCAGCGATGCCGAGTACCAGGAGATAATAAACACCACTCTCCAAATTGACGATATCATCGCAAAGGAAGCCGCCAAGCGCGGCCTGATTCACTGCGATGGCAAGAAAGAGTACGGCTACGATAAGCAGCGTCGTCTTATGGTCGTCGACACCTTTGGCACTCTCGACGAGGACCGCTGGTGGGATGCTGCGGAGTACGCTAAAGGCAATACTGTCGAGCTCTCCAAGGAATTCGTTCGCCAGTATTACCGTGAGACCGGCTATCATGCGAAACTTATGGCTGCCAGAGAGAAGGGCGAGACCGAGCCTCCAATCCCGGCTCTGCCGCAGGAGGTCATCGACCGCGTGAGTAAACTCTACGTAGATATGTACGAGCGGATTACCGGCGAGAAGTTCTGATAAACTGTCAGGTCCCGGCTGAAGCCGGGACCGTTTTTATGATCGTTTTGGTTTGTTGCTGATAAGTGCGTTCAGAGAATTTGTACGCGTGTGCGGCTTTGGCCGACGGCGCATTTGACTTTATCGCCGACTTGTGCGATTGCGACTTTCATCTCATTTTCGAGTCCTTCGGGGTTGCATTCTTTATAACTGGGGCAGCCGAGTTCGTTGCATTTGGAGGGCTGGAAGGTGATATTTGAGCCTTCAACGGCGAACTTCTTCTCTACTACGGCTGGCCGGGCGACCCGTTCGACCTCGACTACGTGGACCTCACCTTCATTGGCATCGCAGGGGTGTTTCTGTCCGCGGAGCGCTACGACCTCATAGGTAGCACCCTTCTCCAGGTTAAAGCAGATGCCCTTAAGCCGGCATTCTTTGCACTCCAACACAGGACCGAGGAAGACGAACCGCTTTCCGACTTCCGCCTGGAGCTCGCTGAGCAATGTGATAAGTACCATGGGTATACCTCAGATGACCCCGGTGGTCCGGGCGAGATTCATGGCGGCGTTGCGGGTAAGTCCGTTGTCGCCGAGGATGGTGAACCGTTCTTTCCGGACTTTATTGGCCTCGACCAAGGCATCGACGATCTCGTCGGCGGTGAGCCCGAGTTCAGCTGCTGTAGTCGGGGCGCCGATGCTTTTCAGTGCGTCGCGGATTTGTTTCCAGTCGCCGCCGTGAAGTTGCATCATCATGATGCATCCGACGCCGCACTGTTCTCCGTGCAGAGCCTTCCCGGGGTGGAGGAGGTCCAGCGCGTGGGAGAACATATGCTCCGAGCCGCTGGTCGGCCGGGAGCTTCCGGCAATGCACATGGATACGCCGGATGCGATGATAGGCTTGAGGGCGAGCCAGACGCTCTCCTCAAGGCCGGGCTTAATCAGTTTGCAGTTGTCCACCAGACTCTCCGCCGCGAATTTGGCGAGCATATAGGCGGAAGTGCTGAACTCCTCGTCCCGGATACGCCTTGCGAAGTCCCAGTCCTTGAGGGCTGTGAGATTGGCGATGACATCCGCACAGCCGGAAGCTAGATACCGATAGGGTGCCTGGACTAAGACGCCGGTGTCGGCGATGATTGCTGTCGGCGGGAGCGCCCGCACTGTGAGCGGAGCGCCGCCGGGGGTCTTCAGCGAGGCGCGGTCCGAGGAGATACCGTCGTGAGCGATTGATGTCGGGATGCTGACGAACGGGATGCCGATCTCTTTTGAAACGAGCTTGGAAATATCGATCTTGCTTCCGCCTCCTACGGCCAGGATGAACTGGGCTTTGCTGTCGCGTGCGGCATCGCATGCAAGCTTGACATCCTCTTCATCCGAGTTGCCGACGAACACCGTACTGATATCGAACTTCGTTTTGACGAGATTCTCAACATAGCGTCCTGCCGCCTCATAGGTGCGGTCTCCTGTTATGATGATGCCCTGTTGCCGGAACAGGAGGGATTGGCAGATGTCGGCAGTTTGGTCAAGGACACCGTGTCCGAGGACGACATTCCGCGGAAAGTTCATGGCTTTCGCCTTTGTAAATGACTCAACCGCGCTTTCCATTAAGGTCGATATATCCTCGGAACATATAAAAGGAATCCAGCCGATGAATGAAATGATAGTGTGAAGGCATTAATCTGGTGCGGGAGCGGCGATTTTAAGGGCTTTACAGCGGCCATGTGCCAGGGGACTGCCGAAGGGCTGCGCGAGACTGGCATGGAGGTCGACATTATACCTCTCGCCAGGCTGCGCATCGCGCATTGCACTGGCTGTCTGCACTGCAGGGACGGTAACGGTTGCATTATCGTCGATGACATGACGCAGGTCTTTCGCGAAATCGCCGAAACGGATTTGTTAGTCGCGGCAACGCCTATCCATTTTAGCGGACCGTCATCGATTCTCAAAACCGTGCTCGACCGGTGCAATCCTTTCTGGTATGCGCCTACTTCCCATCCCAAATATATGGCGGCGCTACTCTGTGGTGGTCGTCCTGTCCCGAACTTTCAAAATACCATTTCCATCCTGCGGGCGTTCGGAGCGACCCTCGGTACAGAATGGCGCGGAGAGCTGGCTCTCGGCGGTGCTGATAAGACGACGCCAGACGTCTTCCGCCAGCAGGCGTTCAGTTACGGTCTGGAGTTGGGTTCCCGTTGTGGTCGTCCTTGCCGAAGTCCGGCGGGAAGATGTCAACCGCGTAGTCCTTGCAGCCGATCTCGACGGTCTGATTCAGACGATGGTTGTACGGGATGACGTTCGGGTAGTTCTCGATAATTTTCTGCCATTGCTCTTTTGAAATAGAGCGGTCGGCATCTGAGATCAGTATATCACAGAAACCCATGCCAGTGATCTTCTTTAGGGTCTTCTCGATATCGAAAGTGTCGCCGCAGACGACCGCTTTGCTCCGTGTTGCCATGATATTCGGGATGCAATCTTCGGACAGTTCAAAAGCATCGCTCAGAACCGACCAGCTCTTAATCGTGTTGCACGGGATGATGAGTTTCCGGATGTGGCCCATGAACGAATCGAGTATGTCCGCGCTGGAGCGGACAGCTTCGAGTAGCCAGATATCATACCCGGAAAGGTCAATCGAGGCAGTGAAGCGTTCCGAGAACTTCTTCTGGTTGAGGCTGTCTACATCTGCAATGATGACGGTGCCCCGATTCTCCATCGGCTGCAGACGGTCGACGCTGCCAAGCGGCACCGAATTGGTGATGCTCAGCGTGGTGCCCCGATAAACAGGAGAACCGACATAGAACCGCTCATTTCTCAGCGTGCTGTATACTAGCGGTATTTCCATATGTTTTTCACACTCTTGACGCAGCAGAAGTCCTACTGATATCACTGGTACTTCGGGGGCAGTTCCGAATTCTTCTGCGACTCATCATCTGGTTGGTTCACGGCTTCCATATCAGCTTTGTGCTGGGCAATGGCCGAACGGCGCTCGGCTGGTGTAATGGTGACTTCCTTCTTCTCGGTATTCGTGGCCGCAGGAGCGACCGTGGCGGCGGCAGGTGCGGTACCAGGCGCAGCGGTCGCCATGCCCTGCCGGGTCTGCAAGAAAATGAAGATGCCGGCAATAAGGATGAACAATGCGGCGGTCAGCATGACGTATGCACCCGCGCCGAGGTAGGTTTCGGCAGTGCGAGTGAGCAGGGCTACGGTATGGTGCTGAGTGCCCAGATAGTTCCAGAAAGCGAAGACGGAGAATAATATGAGCTCGATGGCTCCGGCCGCAATGACAGCGAACGGTCTGATGGCAACTGGCAGAATGCCTTTACCCAGTACAGCTAGTGCCTCCAGAATCAGGATTACGAGGCCGAGGGTGGCGATAATCAGCGGCAAATATGTCTGAAATTTGCTAGCTGAACCAACGTCCAGTGACAATAGACTGAGACCAGTGTAGGCGTCGCCGTTGCTGTTCAGTACCCAGGTCAGGAAGAAACTGACGAAAAGCACCGTCGCAGCGGCAATGACAATATAGCTCAATGTTTTGTTTGACACAACAGTCGCTGTCAGAAGAAATCACCCTGTTATTACAGGGCTCACGGCGCCAGGCGTTATAAAAGTGTTTCGCGGCCGGACCGAAGTCCGGCTGTTTTCATCAATCAGCAGTCTTTAAGACGGTGTAAACCTGGTAGCCGGCGAACAGGATTATTGCCAGGCCGGCACCAAGTGTCATATTAGCACCGTAATTCACGCTCATCGTGCTGTTGCTGAAGGCATCATTGGTGAAGAACAGAGCTGCAAGAACGATTAGTAGAACGCCGCAGATGGCGGCGATGTTGAAACACGGTTTTGCGCGTTCAGTCAGCCGGATGCCGCAGATTTCGCATACAACTGTGACGATTGCGGCAGCGCACGTCAGTGCTGGGACGTACTGCAAGAATCCTGAGAAGGCTCTACCCTGAATCACTTGCAGACCGTCGTAATCGATGCTTCCTGTCGTGGTGGTTGCGTGTACCCACGGCAGTCCGATCATCGCCACCGCTATTGCCGCTGCGATGACCACGGCGAATCCCCACAGCTTGTCATCTCTGGTCGTCATCTTATCCCCCTCAATTCATCTGCCGATTGCGTAGAAGCGCATCTGATACATTCCTCCGAGCAGAGCCAGCAATCCGCCGATCATGGCGATGTAACTTCCCATGTCGATGAAGCCGCCGGAGTCTGTCGGCACCTTCCAGATGAAAAAGGCCGCCGAAACGATAGCTGCAACCAGGCCGAGCACGGTCACGAGTCCCATGCCCTCGATCTGATGTCTTGCTGGGATCAGTGTGAGCGTAGCAGCTTCCACAGATGTGATGATGAGGCCGAAAATTAGCGCGATTACCGCTACATAGTGAGGAACAAATTCGCCGAACTTGCTGTTCGTGAAAAGCTCCCAACCTGTGTATGATTCCATTATTCCCATGCTGCCAATCGTTGCCCAGGGCAAGAATGCTGCGGCGATTGCTATTAAGCCACCAAGAAGCACGCCTGTACCGCACACTGTGCTCATCTTCATCGTTTTTCCTCACCTCCCCAAGCTATTTGCCACTATAAAACAGCAGTTGGGTCAGTTATTCTTTCTTCCGACGTAAGTACTGGCGGTGCCGACGATAAGCAGGAGTATGAAACCGAGGAGTGCCAGATAGATTCCATATCCGAAGGTCATCTCGTAAGTGTAGAGCGGCTGGATGGAAGTCTTGAAGATCGTCCATGTCGAGAACATTCCCATTGCCAACAAGCCTGCCAGACCAAGGGTTCCAGCCATCGCGGTGCAGTACCGAGAGGTACTACTGGTGCCCGATATGGTTATGCCCAAAATAGCGCCGACAGTGCCAAGTGCGAACACTATTGCTGGTAGCCAATGCTGATATGCATTGCTGTTCTGATAACCTTCGCCGTTGAAGAAACACCAGCCGGTGAAGGTTTTCACATTGGTGATGCCGAGGGCGGTCGTTGTTTCGGTGCCCCAGGTCAGGAATGTGGATCCCATGGATAGGACGCTGCCAACGACGACCAGAATACCGATCATTAATTTGTTGTCAGCCACATCAATCACCTGGACGGCATGCGTTCGTCAATTCCTAATTGTTTAATGGAATGAAATGCATATGTGTCATTTGGCAAGAGGGCCGGATGGCCGGAAAAAGTTTTTCCGCAGCCTTACTGTGTGTTGTAACCTTTGCAACAGATATACGACTGATAGGCCGAGAAGACCAGTGCAATGATGGCCCCAACGATTGCGACGTAGCAGGCATATCCAACTTTCACATCAGCCGAAATTATGAAGGTGCTCCCGGAGTCGAAGATATTCCAAGTCATGAACAGGCAGGCGAGAATCACAGCAATCAGAGCAACTACAGCAGTGTTGATTGAGCAGCACTTGCCGGCAACCTGCGGCTTGATGAGTGCAACTGCCTCAAGGATGATAACAATGATGCCGAGCAAAAGGTCGATGACAGGGATGTATTTTTGGTAGCCACTCTCGTCCTTGAAGTCGTTGCCAATCAGTTTCAGACCGTTGTAGTCATGTGTTTCGGTTACGCCGAACGCAGAGACGCTTGTGTGAACCCAAGTCAGGAAAGTCGCGATGATTAGGAGCAGTGCACCAACAATGATGATGTTGAGGATTTTATTACCAATCTTAGCCGTGACTGTTTCCTTCTCCCTTGCGGAACGAACGATACGCCGCTGTTACAGATATTTAACAATTAGTTAACACGTTATCATGTCATACAGTTTTGTAAAAATGCTGGCTCCAGCATATCGCAAGAAAATTATTTTTTTTTGTCAAAATAATTTGTATGTCAAAAAATGCAATGCGTAAAATCTAATCATTGGCGAGGGAAGTGGGGGCCGCCCGGATGGACGGTCCCGTAAGTTTCAATCGCTCTTCGCAGCGCCAACGACGTGATAGCCGTAGGCCTGAACTGCTGACAGGATCAGCGCCAGGAAGGTAAAGACATCGGCGAGGTAGGCGCCATAGGCAACCTTGATCTTCGCGCCAATCAATAGGTTGAAGGTGACGCTGTCGCCGAAGATGTTCCAGCTGCCGAAACTGCAGGCATAGATGAAGGCGACAAGCATCAAGAATGCAGTGATTGCTGTGCAGGTGAGGCCGGCGGACTTGGGTTTGGCCAAGGCTGCAGCCTCGAAGACGATTGCAAGGATGCTGAGAATCAATGTCACTTCGCCGGCATATTTCTGAGCGTTGCTGAAACTGTTCCAATCCTTGTTGGTTACCAGGTCAAGACCACTGTAATTGATGTTGCCGCCGATAAGTGGGTCAACGGTTACCCAGGTGCAGAAGACTGCGATGAGCGCAATGAGTGCACAGACAATCGTTGCGATACCGAGATACTGGTTTTGCTTAGATGTCATTGTCATTTCATTCCTCATCCCATTTTGGGACTAATAGGTGAATCTACGAGCTAAGTATTTAACTGTTAACTGATTTTTTACATAATGTCAAAATTGTATAATATTTAATTCAATATAAATCAATCATAAAATTATCAGTTTATGTCAAAATTTTTTACACAATTTTGTAAATATCCGTTTAATGGCTATGCTGAGCGACCATTTTGAAATACGTTGATTTTTATTTGAATTTGAGTCAAATGTATTAAATAGAAAATAAGGTGATATCTTTTGTAGGTGAATCGATGACCAACATGAAGGATACCTACCAGTGTACGAAATGCGGGAACATCTACGAGAAGGTCTACGCATCCTGCGGATGCACTCCGGCCTGCTGCGGTCAGGAGACGTCTAAACTCGAGGTCAAGACTGATGATCCCGAGACACAGAAGCACGTTCCATACTTCGTTAAACAGGACGGCGGAGTCCTTGTGAAGGTCGGCAAGAGTGCGCCTCACCCGATGGAGCCAGATCACTACATTGTCTATATTGAGGTCTGCGCTGACGGTATCCTCATGCGCAAATATCTCAAACCTGGTGACAAGCCCGAAGCCTTCTTCAAGACCGACGCGAAGAAGATCATCGCATGGGAATTATGCAACAAGCACGGTCTCTGGAAATATGAGTGATTGGGCCGTTGTCGTGGTGCAGCGGTCCGATTATAGTCCGTGCCGTTGTCGACACGGACTTCATTTTTTTCTCAATTTGGGCAAGTGCAACGCTTTTTCACAATCTGGTCAATGAAATACCGATGGATTGCGGTGCTGTCGGTGAGTTCGGGATGGAAGGCGGTCGCCAGTTGATTGCCATACTGTGCGGCGACGATGCGGCCGTCGACGGTTGCTAATGCGCTGACTCCAGCCCTGCACGAAACGATGTATGGGGCCCGGATGAATTCCATCGGGATTACGCCGATATCCCCGAAGGGTGCAGTGGTGCAGAAGCTGCCTAATTGGCGTCCGTAGGCATTGCGGCTTGCCTCGATCGGCATCGTTCCGAGCACGGTGTTAGACCTGCCGTCAATCTGTGCGGCTAGGAGAATAAGGCCGGCGCAGGTTCCGAATACTGGCAGTCCGGCGACAATCTGCCGCCGCAGGGGAACATCCATGTGCAGTTCGTCCAGGAGTTTGCCGATGACAGTGCTCTCACCGCCGGGGATGATAATCCCGTCCAGCGGCCGTTCCAGGTCTTGTGCGCTTCGAATCTGGAAGGATTTAGCGCCAACTTTGGCTAGCATCGCCTGGTGCTCTGCAAAGGCCCCTTGTAGGGCCAGAACACCGACGGTAGTCATTGACCCCGCTCGGCCATGAGTGTCTTTATTTCCTGCTCGTTGATGCCTATCATGGCAGGTCCGAGGCCCTCAGACACCTTGGCCAGTAGATCCGCATCCTGATAGTTGGCGACTGCTTTGACGATTGCCGCGGCCCGTTGTGCCGGGTCGCCAGATTTGAAGATGCCTGAGCCGACAAAGACTCCTTCAGCACCCAATTGCATCATAAGGGCTGCATCAGCCGGGGTGGCGATACCTCCCGCTGCAAAATTGACGACTGGAAGACGGCCGTGCTCGTGGACACTCTTAACCAGGTCCAGCGGCACCTGGAGTTGCTTGGCGGCCTCGTACAGTTCGTCACTGCCAAGTCCGACCAGCTGACGGATTCCTTTGTTCATTGCGCGCATGTGACTGACAGCTTGCACGACATCGCCCGTTCCAGGCTCGCCTTTGGTGCGAATCATCGAAGCGCCCTCGGCGATGCGCCGCAGAGCCTCACCGAGGTCCCGTGCGCCGCAGACGAAAGGTACTTGAAAAGCAGTCTTGTCGATATGGTAGATGTCATCGGCCGGGGACAGCACCTCGCTCTCATCGATATAGTCGATGTCGATGGCCTGCAGAATCTGTGCCTCAACGAAGTGGCCGATACGGACTTTAGCCATAACCGGGATAGAAACCGCATTCTGAATTCCCTTTATCATCCGCGGGTCACTCATCCGCGAGACGCCGCCGGCGGCGCGAATATCGGCCGGTATGCGTTCAAGGGCCATGACGGCGCAGGCGCCGGCCTTCTCTGCAATAGCCGCCTGTTCGGGGGTAGTCACATCCATAATGACACCGCCTTTTAGCATCTGAGCCAATTCTTTGTTCAAACGGTATCTTTCCGAAGGGTCGGCATTTTTAGCCATTGTAGTCATCTTCTTTAGGTAGTCCTAAACAGACACTCATATAAGTAGCTTGTTCTGTCTGTTTTTTTCAATTGAGCAGAAACAGGTGGCATGTATAATTAAAAACGGCCATGACAGGTATAAATCTCACCATCACTTTTCTCTTCCTAAAACGGGACTTCGGTCCCGGAGGGATTTCACATGTCCATCGGCAAAGTCAAAGTGAAGGACACCGGGGCCAAAGCCTCGGTTCGGCATGAGAAGATCGCCAGGTCGAAGGAGGATGAGCTCCAGGCCCGCAAGGAGAAGGTATCGAATGGCAAATATGCGCTCAAGAAAATGAAAAAGGAGCGCGAGAAAGAGGTTGATAAACTGCCGAAGGAGGACCGTGCCGCGGCCAAAGAAAAACTGAAGGCGGAGATTGCTAAAAAAGAAGCTTCCTTGAAACAGGAGCAGAAAGAGCTGGTTCAGGACCTTGACGCCAAGGACGACGCTGACCGGACAGCGAAGAAAGCTGCGAAGGCCGTTAATAAAGATGGTAGCGAAAAAAAATACCTATCGCTTTTCGGTCGTCACAAGGACAGCAATGCAAAGCAACCTGCGACATCCGTCGAGCAGCCAGCAGAGCCTAAGCAGTGAGTGGACAGGTGTCCGGTTCTCCGAACACCTGTCTTTTGTTCTGTTTTCGACTATTTGTCAAACCTTTATTAAGTTTAACTTACGTAATGTGATTCGAATTCGTTCGCTGCGCTCGTGAAGAGGGGGAAGGGGGATCGCTTAGGCGGTTCGCGGACTGTGGGGATGAATTCTTGAATACCGAGCAGCGTTTTTTAGTGGCTCTCACGGCCATCACCGCAATCGCGGCCGTTCTAACCGTCGATTGTTTTTGGGAATATCACCAGCAGCATGTTGACCTCTGTGATGTCGATGGGGCGGTTGTCGGTCAGATGACGGCGGGTGATCCAGCGCCGACCTTTGAAGCCGGCCCTGGAGCTTAGGTCTTCTGCGGCTGGGAGGCACAGGGGCAGATTCTGCGTCCTGGCGATCGGGTACCAGTTGGCAGTCATGCTCTGCGCCCGCTCGTCTCATGTGCTATTGCCCTTATGGAGGACGAGGTGCTGAGCATTGAGAATAGGCCTGGAAATATGCCCGCAGTACCTCTTCATGCGACCGTCCGGATGCTGGATGAGAACTGCAGAGCCATTGTCCTCACGGCGGGCTTCCTCCGGCAGTTGGGATCAGCCGATCTTTGCTTCACTCTGGGCAGTATTAATTTCGGGCTCTCAACAGCGGCAGTGATCTCTTGTCAGGAGTTGGCCGGCGAAGATTTCGTCTTTGCCGTTGAGTTATGCGATGGTAGGATTTCTCGCATCTACCCCCAGGCCAATATGGGTGATGGCAGTTTGCTGCTGCCGGCAGATGAACTGCCGGACGGAGGATTCGTTGCGGTGACCGATGATCGGGGCGTCCATCCGTTCTACGATACAGGGAGGTAGGAGATCGCTGTCGAGCTCGCCGGCCAGACCGGGCTGAGACTTGATTTCGGCTTTAAAGTCCAGATTGACAGGGGTGCCCGGATCATTACCGACAGCCGGCTCTTTGATGAACTGAACTCACTAGCATTGGGGGAGCATTTTTCCGTTGAGACTGGAAACGGTGTTCTGGGCGCCGTTTTAGGAGTCGACGGTTCGTTCATCGTGGACGGTTCCTTCTCCCGGGTAGTCATCAGCCGGACTCCTTTCGAGCCGCCCGTTCCGGCTGCAGAAGGTCGGTGCCGGGTCGTAACAGACGCCTGTATCGCCGGGGGCGGCAGTGTCGTTCGGGGTGGGATGGCCGAGCTGCGTATACATGATGCGCAAGGTACGGCTGTCTCCTGGGCAGCAGTGATGGTCGACGGGGTGCAGATGACAGCCGATGGAGACGGGCGGCTGGTTTTGCCGGCCGTCTGGCAGGATACCGTAGTGACCTGTTTCTGCTTGAGAACTGCCTCGGCTACAATTAGTCGCGGGCGTGCCCGCGAACCTGCAATGGAAGGTTTATATAAGATGCCTGAAATGAGGAATATTACCGTTTAGGAGATTATGAAATGATCTTCAGCGCCTTCGCCGGACTTCTACTTCTTGAGTAAGTCAGCGGACGCAGTGGACGGTTTGGTGGTTTTATGAAAACTCAACAAGCCAGTGAAAGCGCTCAAAAGTTGGAAGAGATGTTCGCGATCAGTCCCTACAACCAGCTTGCGCTCTCCGGTGTGGGACCCATCAAAGACGTGAAGATCTTCGATACCACCCTGAGGGACGGCGAGCAGGCTCCAGGTATCGCCCTGAGCCCGGACGACAAGATCCGGATCTCGCAGGCCCTCGATAATCTGGGAGTGGACATAATCGAGGCCGGTTTCGCTGCCTCCAGCGACATCGAAAAGCAGACGCTGAAGCAGATCATGAATCTGAATCTGGACACAACTGTGTGCAGTCTGGCCAGGGCCATTCCTGCCGATATCGACGCTGTTATCGACAGCGGTGTCGATTACGTCCACACCTTCATCGCGACCTCGGACATCCACATGAAATACAAGCTGAAGATGACCCCTGAGCAGGTGAAGGAGAAAGCCGTTACTGCGGTCGAATACGCCCGTGCCCATGGACTGAAGGTTCAGTTCTCCTGCGAGGACGCCACCCGTTCAGACATGAACTTCATGAAAGATGTTCTGCTGGCTGTCCAGGAGGCCGGTGCCTGTGCCGTCAATATCCCTGACACGGTGGGTGTCATCATACCTAAGGCCATGGGCAACATCATCGACGAACTCCACCAGACGCTGCGCATCCCGATCTCGGTGCACTGTCACAACGACATGGGTCTGGCAGTCGCAAATACCCTGGCTGCTGTCGAGCACGGGGCGACTATCTGCCACGTGTGCATGAATGGCATCGGCGAGCGCACAGGTAATGTTGCGCTGGAAGAGGTAGCGATCAACCTGTTCGCTAACTATGGCGTTCAGACCGTCGACCTGAGCAAAATTGCCGAGACCTCGGCGATCATCGAGCGCATCACCGGCTTCCCGATGGCACCCAACAAGCCGATTGTTGGCCGCAATGCCTTCGCGCACGAGTCGGGGATCCACGTACACGGCATCATGAACAATACTGCCACATACGAACCGTTCCTGCCCGAGGTCATCGGTGCCAAACGGCACATCGTCATAGGCAAACTGTCCGGCTCGCACTCAGTGGAGGGCAAGCTGGAAGAGCTGGGCGTGAAGTTCCCGCCGGAACAGATGCCAGAACTGATGGAGACCATCAAACAGCTGTCTATAACCGGCAAGGAGATTTCCGATCCCGAGCTGGTCGCAATCGCCGAGAACATGATGTGGAAGCAGATCACCGGTGCGACCAAGCATGTCTCCCTGGACGAACTGACAGTCTTCACCGGTCGGTCAACCACGGCCACCGCTACTGTTGGTATCACTCGTGCGGACGGCATCAAGGTCACTGTTGCCGACATCGGCGTCGGCCCAGTCAACGCCGCGGTTAACGCCATCCGCAAAGCGGTGAACGGAAACATCACGCTGGAAGAGTATAAACTGTCGGCGATAACCGGCGGCAGTGATTCCATGTGCGAGGTTGCAGTTACCCTGAAGAACGTGCAAAACGACGGCGCCCTGTCCTTCGGCAGGGCCGTCGGGCCGGACATAGTCGAGACCTCTGTGGACGCGATGATGGCCGCTATCAATAGGGACTATGCTCGGGTCATCAACGAGAAGAAGGAATGCTGAATGGGAAAGACAATCGCAGAAAAGATTCTGTCCGCCAAATCGGGCACCGACGCCCATGCCGGACAGATAGTCATCGCCAATGTGGACTACGTCATGGTCAACGATGTGACCGGGCCGATCGCCTTCCGCGAGTACGCCAAACTGAGTATCGACAAGATGTACAAGGATCGGATGGTCCTCATACCCGACCACTATGTTCCGAACAAGGATGTCGCCTCAGCTGTGCAGGCTAAGGAGATGCGGGACTTTGCCCATGTCCACGGTATCAAGAACTACTACGAGGTCGGCAAGGGCGGCGTCTGCCACCAGCTGATGGTCGAAGAGGGCTTTGCCGCCCCCGGTCGGCTGATCGTCGGCGCCGATTCCCATACCTGCACCTACGGCGGTGTCAACGCGATGTCCACAGGCATCGGCTCTACGGAGGCTGCGGTAGCTTTTGCCACCGGCAAGCTGTGGTTCAAGGTCCCGGAGACTATCAAGGTCGAGCTGACAGGCAAGTTCAAGCCCAATGTTGGTGGCAAGGATCTGATCATACGGATCATCACCGACATCGGCGTGGACGGAGCCAATTATATGGCTTTTGAGTTCCACGGTCCCGGTGTCGCGAATGTAACGGTCTCTGACCGGCTGACCATTGCCAACATGGCGATCGAGGCCGGTGGCAAGGCCGGGATCTTTCCGTGCGATGCGCGTACTGTCGACTACATTAAGGGGACCGTCCGCGGGACCTATGTCCCGGTGGATGCCGACCCCGATGCTCAATACTGCTGCGTCCTGAAGTACGACCTGGGCAAGATCGAGCCCATGGTCGCCTTCCCGCATCTGCCCAGCAACGGGCACCCGGTGCGTGAAACCGATGTAAGGATCGATCAGGCATACCTCGGATCGTGCACCAACGGGCGCATCGAGGACATGCGGGCCGCCGCCAAGATAGTTAAAGGTCGCAAGGTGGCGGACGGCGTGCGCTTCCTGGTTGTACCTGCCACACAGAAAGTGTATAGGCAGATGCTGGACGAGGGACTGCTGCAGGTCTTCCTGGACTGCGGTGCCTTCATCTCTGGCCCTACCTGCGGCGCCTGCCTGGGAGGTTACATGGGAATCCTGGCGAAGGGAGAGAGGGCAGTGTCGAGCACCAACCGCAACTTCATCGGGCGTATGGGCGACAAGGATTCAGAGGTTTACCTGGCTGGCCCCGAGACGGTGGCCGCCTCGGCCATCGCGGGTAAGATCGTCACCCCGGACGAACTGGAGGAATTCTGATGGTGAGCAAGACTATCGAAGGCAAGGTCTGGCGCTTCGGCGACAACGTCGACACCGACCAGATCATTCCGGCAGAGCGGCTGGTGTCCACGAATCTGGACCACCTGAACGACTTCATCTTCGAGAAGGTTCGGCCAGGTTTCGGCCAGCAGGTGCAAAAGGGCGACGTGCTCGTTGCCGGTCGCAACTTCGGCTGCGGTTCTTCACGGGAACATGCGCCTCTGTCTCTGATGGAAGCCGGGTTTTCGTGTGTCGTTGCTGAGTCGTTCGCCCGCATCTTCTACCGCAACTCGATGAACATCGGGCTGCTGCTGGTGGAATGCAAGACGGACATCATGGAAGGCGACCGGATCCGGATATGCACTGCGGACGGCAAAGTGACGGATATCACGTCTGGCAAGCAATGGACATTCGAGAAGTACCCGCCGTTCATCGAGGAACTGATCGACGCCGGCGGGCTGATCAATCTGGTCAAGGAGGGAAAGTTTTGAAGCATTTCGCAATCGTCCCGGGAGACGGGATTGGAAAAGAGGTCATCGCAGTCGGAACTGACGTACTCGAAGCGCTTACCGAGATATCCTCATTCGACTTCGACGGCGAACAGTTCGACATCGGCGGCGGCCGCTATCTTCAGACGGGAGAGCTGCTGACCGATCAGGACATCGCCGATCTGAGGAAAAAGGACGCTATCTACTTCGGCGCCATCGGAGATCCGCGCATCAAGCCAGGGATCCTGGAGCAGGGCATACTGCTGAAGATGCGCGCTGTATTCGACGAGTACATCAACCTGCGCCCGGTGACCTCCTGGTTCCCGTACGTTCCACTGAAACGTGAGGTGCCGTTCGACATTCACATTCTGCGGGAGAATACCGAGGACTTCTACATGGGCGCCGGCGGTAAGTTCGGTCCCTCGTTCTCGAAAGGGAAGGTCAAGGATGGCGTGTACGAGTCCAACGTTCACGTGTCCCGCGGCATGTACGACATCGATATCGGCCTAAAGGCCAAGTCCACGGACGACGATGATTTCGCATACGAGATCGGCTTGCTGTCCCGCAAGGGTATCATTCGCTTCGCCGACTATGCATTCAAATATGCCCAGTCCCGGGGAGAGGACCGCGTGACTCTCGTTGACAAGGCTAACGTCATCACCAACAGTTATGGGTTCCAGCGGGAGATCTTCCAGCAGAAGGCCGATGAGTACGGCATGAAGCTGGACTTCATGTTCGTCGATGCTATGGCTATGGCCATGGTGTCCCGGCCTGAGACATTCGGCACAGTGGCGGTACCCAATCTTTTCGGTGATATCCTGACCGACTTGGGCGCTCAGATCCAGGGCGGTCTGGGCATGGCGGGCAGCGGGAACATCAACCCCAACGGCTTGAGCATGTTCGAGCCGATCCACGGCTCCGCGCCGGACATCGCGGGCCAGGGCAAGGCCAATCCGATAGCGGCAGTTCTGGCGGCGCAGATGCTGCTGGACAACCAGGGCTACGCCGAGGAGGGCAAACTCCTGCGTGCCGCGGTGAAGCACTGTCTCGACACCAAGAACGTCACACCGGACATGGGCGGCAAGCTCAAGACGGCTGAGGTCGGTCAAGAGATGTGTCGCTTCATCCGCAACCAGAAGCGGTGATCCCGGTGCTTACCCTCGACCTGCGCTTTGGCTACGAGGACGAACAGACTGCTCGGGCAGTGCTCGCAGCGGTCGCGCCAGAAAACGGGCAGTATGTGCAGGCGCAGCTCGAGGGCACAGCGGCAGTGTTCCACCTTGAGGCCGACAACGCCGGGACCCTCCGCAACACTGCCGACGACCTTCTTGCGTGCATCAAGGCGGCTGAGGAGTCGGCAGGACTCGTTTCCGAGCCTTACGTGGAGCCGGAGGAGCGGGCCGAGTGACTGTCCCTTCCCGTCTTTTTTTTATCTTTTATTGGAGAATACAAAATAGTTTCTTGAACAGTCAGGAAGTTTGGACTCCAACAGGCCAACAGTCAAGCCAATTATCAATCACATACAGATAAGTGCAAAGTTCATCCCATGGCCGTTGTCGATTATAAGATTCAAAGGATATGATGTCTGTATCCCGAGCATTATGTTTCCATGGTGTTTAAGAGGTCATCTGAAACAGATGTGAAGAAGTTTTTTTAGTGAAGTTCCTGCAGCAATTGCGGATGATGCAGGTTGTGGTTCCGGTCATAGCGATTATGGCGGCATCGTCTGGCGGTTGACTTGGGCCCAGAGTCAGGAAAACAGATCCGAGTGGGATGCTCAGGATGACTGACAGTGAGTGTCGCCCGTCGGCAGGCATCACAAAAATCTCACCAGATCTTTTTCTTTTCCGAATACTCGATGGCGGATACATAAAAAAAAATTGAGTGAGGTCGGCCCGGTTTAGGGCCGGAGCCTCACTCTTCGTCCTTTTCGGTGCCGCTACGGACTTTGACGGCGATGCCCTTCTGCATTGCTGCAATCTCGTCCTTCACAAGCAACATCTGACCGGTGGCGATCGGCCGGTCTTCCCGGTCGACTACGATGACCTCATCCTTCGGTACAAGGTCGCCGTCGGCGGCAATGACAAACTGACAGAAGACGTTGCGACCCTGAGAGACAAACGGGACGGCGTCGTCATTGACGACGACCCGGAGGGTAGGCGCCGGTACTGCGGTGACAATCCGCTTAGCACCCTCCATCCGCAAAGTGTAGAAACCGTCTCCGGCCCGCATCGAAAGCACGTGTTCGCCGTCGGAGATGACATTGCGGATCTTTCCGGTCTTACGGCTGACGATCAGATCGATTTTTCCGCGGAAAAGCACCTTGGTCGCCGCGTCCCCGAACTGGTAGCGGCAGACGGCCTCTGCCCGCAGGCGGTTAGTGTCCGGCGACTCGTTTTCCGGGAAGTCCGGCAGGTCGGCCGCGTTGACAACCTCGCCGAAGGTGTCCTTCAGGAACTCCAGGGACAGGTCCTCTGACTCCTTGATGGTGTCCGCATCCTCGATGAATGGGAACAGAGACTGGGCAATCGGGTACATCTCGTCAAGTTCGGCGGGAACCGGGCCGAAAGGAGATATGACGACTGGAGTATAGCCGCCACGCCTGGCGTTGGCAAACTCCTTTGCGAAGGCCCGGCTGTAAGGCTTGCCGCCCTGATCGTAGAACAGTGCAGCCTTCTCAGTGGTCGGTACGTAGCGGTCCATGACCCGGTCGGCATAGCGTTTAAAAACCGGACGGCCGCGAGTTTCGATTCCCGTATAGAAGATGGCGCCATCCCGGGACAGCGGGTCGAAGTGCTCCAGATAGTCCTGTTGCTCGCGGAGCCGGCGCAGAGCGTCAAGAAGTGCGGGGTGGGCACGGCAGCGGAGCTCTACGAGTTCCCAGAGGCGCCCCTCCTGAAGGTACCGCTTGACAAGCGCGAGTTCGCTGGTGATCTGGTAAAGATTGTGGCGGGCGATTAGACGGACCCGGGCGTTCTTTTCCATGTGCCGCAGACCGTCGAGGGTGACGCCGCGACAGGCAGGGCAGTCGCAGTCGAGGGACTGCATATCCTGCAGCCGATATGTGCCGTCAATGAACATCATGCGGTCGTCATTGGCGAATTTGGCGTATGAGGCCGAGTCGAAGAAGTCGCACCCCATAAGTGTGGCAAGGGCGAGAATCATCGGGTGACCTGCGCCAAATAGGTGGACTGGCCGGTTGGGATTCAGGCCTTTCTTGGCGGCGATGACGACGTCGACAAGTTCCTTGTAGCGGTACTGCTCCATCAGCGGCACCACGCCGCCAATTGGCTGGACATCGATGGCCAATCTGGACATGCGGCGGGCGCAGTCCTCTCTCAGGTCTGGAAAGACCGAACCCTGAACTACGCCGTTGATCATCATACTGCCTTTCAGGTCACAAGCCTCGGCGGTCCTGACCAGGGTTTCCTCAACTGCTGCGGCGGTCTGCTCCTTTGTCCAGAAGGGCTCTGTGAAGATGTCAAGCACGGTGCCGATGTCGGTGCCGATGGATTTCTGGAACTCCACCATCTCCTGGTTTGTGACATCCACTTCGCCGTACATGTGGCTCTGGAATGTTCCAGAGTCGGTCATGATGATGCCCGGATAGTCCAGCATCTCATGGAGCCCGACGGCCTGGGCCTGTTCGCGCAGCGCTGGGGTGTTCTTGATGATGTAGGAGTTGGTAATCATCGCTCCGAAGCCGAACTCGTCATAGAGTTCGCGGGGAGTGACGGTTTTGATCTTGGGATTGATGACGGGCAGTAGGGCCGGGGTCTCCACGGTCCGGCCGCTCGCAGTGGTGAACCGTCCGATGCGGGCCAGGCCGTCCCGCTTGAGAATCTCGAACATTGCGAGGTCATCGGCCCGTTGGTTAAAGTGTTTATGTCTGGCGGATCACATGATTCGGTTCGCGGAGGCGTCGGCATAGGCCTTAGAGATGGCGTTCTTCATCAGGGTGTCTGAGAGATCCTCGATAATCTTTCCATCCCAATCAGTGGGGGCCCGGTCAAACTTGATGATTGGCGAGGTGCTTTCGCTTTCTTCGTATTCCAGGGTCTTGATGGTGAGGCCGGCCAGGATATCGGTGACACGACGGCCGTTGATGGTTATGTCGTTGACCACGCCTTCCTTGTGCAGGACCGTAAGATTGGCAGAGATGCCAGCCATCTTCATCTCGAAGATGAGGCTGTCCAGGTAGTCCTTCATGTCCTGTACGGATGGGTGCCGGAGGCCGTCCCCGGCCTGGGTGACTGGTTCTGCGGCGTAAGTGTAAACGATGTCAATCATTGCCATGATAGAAGGTATCGGCCGGATATCATTTAATAACAACTGGCACGCACCATTTATATGATGGCAGGCGGTTGATTGGAAACATATGTTGCTGTTCAATAGCCGTGACGACGAGTATAAGGTGATTGTGCTGGTCCGTCAGGATATCAAGATGTCCAAAGGCAAGACCGCCGCTCAGGTGGCCCATGCGGCCGTTGCCTGTGCCTTGGCAGCTAAGAAGCGGGAGCCAGGTGTCTTTGAGGAATGGAACGGCAACGGCGGAAAGATTGTCGCGCTGAAGGTGGATGACGAGCGGATGCTCTTTGAGTTCAAGGCCATCGCTGACGAGCAGCGTATCGTAAACTCGGTCATCTCCGATGCCGGCCGTACCGAGGTCAATCCCGGTACTTGCACCTGTCTAGGTATCGGTCCGGAAAAGCAGACCCTGTTGGATAAGATCACCGGCGAGCTCAAGATGCTTTAACTGCGCACTGTCCGCAGAGCCCGGACGACGGCTGCTGGATCATCGGCCAACATAAGACCAGACATCAGGCAAACCCCGTCCGCTCCGCTGTCATGGATAATCTGTGCATTTGCTGGTGTGATGCCGCCGATGGCGTAGACTGGGATATCGACTGCCATGCAGAGCCGGCGCAGCTCATCCCGGTCTTTTCCCGGTAAACCCGGCTTGCAGGTTGTCGGAAAGACGTTGCCGTAAATGAGGAAATCCGCACCCCGGTCGGCGCAGGCAAGTCCCTTCTCCAGACTGTGAACGGATGTGCCTATCCGGGTCGCGGTTTTCGGACGACCTTCTGAGAGAAAACGGTCTGCAGACAGGGTGACCGTGCAGATGTTCAGGGCAGCGGCGGCTTTGGTGAAGGTGTTGACGGCCAAATCGGTGCCGGTATGAGCACAGAGAGTCTGCACTGCGGCAGCCAGTTCCTGATAGGCAGCGGGTTCCAGATCCTTCTCCCGCAGAATAAGCAGATCTACGCCTGCAGCCGCAATCAGTTTTAGCTGAGTTTGAAATTCCCGGCAGCAGTGCCGCCGGTCGGTGACCGCGATTATCTTCAGGGCCCCATCCCCGTGCGGACGTAATCGTTGAAAATTGGCTGCAAACCAGCCAGAATGAGTGATTCGCGGACCTTTTCTACCCCCCGGTGGTCTGAGAGGTCGAATTGGCCGTCGCCCTGGTCCTTGACCTGGCTGTGGCCGCCGATACGTACTGAGCTGCCGGCGGAGATTCTGGTCGCACAGATGTTCACGATCCCGTCCCGGAAAGCTGGACGTTCCCGGGTGGAGATGGTTTCGCCGGCCGCCGGCATGAAGAGCCGATAAGCCATGGCAGTCTGTAGCAGGTCGCGTTCGCTCACGGCTGTGTCATCCTTTTCATGGCTGCTGCAAGGCCGGAGCCGCGGCAGCGAGTATGAGATCTCTGCATAAGGGTAGCGGCGCTGGAGCAGCCATCCATGCAGTCCACAGGCGAAGGCATCGCGGCGAAAGTCATCGCGCAGACCGAGCAGGGCGCCGAAGGCGACGCCGCGCATGCCGCCCTGCAGTGCCCGCTCCTGAGCGTTGAGCCGATAGGAAAAGACCCGTTTGTGTCCGCCCCGATGGAGTTCGGCATAGCGTACTGGGTCATAGGTTTCCTGGAAGACCGTGACATAGTCTGCACCGCAGCTGCGGAGGTAGCGGTACTCGACGCTGTTCAGCGGGTAGACCTCTAGGCCTATGCTGGAGAAATGCCTGGCGGCAGTACGGACGCACATCGCGATGTATTCTACGTCCGACTGCACACGTGACTCGCCGGTTAGGATTAGGATGTCGGTGAGTCCGGATGAGGCGATGTTTGTCATCTCGATCTCTACTTCCTCTGGCGTAAGCCGGGCCCGCACGATGTTGTTGTCGTGATTGAAGCCGCAGTAGACACACTGGTTGTCGCAGTAATTGGAAGTATAGATCGGTGTGAACAGCGAAACTGCATTACCGAAGTGGGCGCGGGTGACCGTGCGAGCGCGGACAGCCGCCTCCTCCAGCAGAGGAACGGCCGCCGGCGAGAGCAGGGCGCCGAAATCCGCCGGCGAGAGGTATTCCTTTGTCAGGGCCCTTCTCACATCGGCTTTGCTGTAGCACCCAGGTTCGAATTCAGCAGTCCTGGCTAGGATTTCGTTCAGTATGGTCGGGTCGGTCTGTTCCATCTCGGGCGCATAGTCTTGCACGTCCATCGGCTCACGGAAGCCCATTTCGCTCCCCCAGGAAACCGGTCAGCGGGCTGGAGGCCTCGCCGCGGCGCTCGAGGACCCTGCCAGGGCCGGCTAAATAAGCCTGCCGTCCGGCTTCCACGGCCAGACGGAAGGCGGTTGCCATGCGGGGAATGTCCGCGGCGGTTGCGATGGCTGTATTCGCCATCACGGCGGCGCAGCCAAGTTCCATGGCTTCACAGGCCTGGGACGGTCTCCCGATACCAGCATCGACGATGACGGGCACGGAAAGCTCATCTACCATCATGCGGATGAAATCCCGGGTGAGTAGGCCCCGATTGCTGCCAATCGGGGCGCCCAATGGCATTATCGCAGCTGCCCCGGCGGCGACCATGTCCCGGGCAGCAACCAGATCCGGCATCATATAAGGCAAAGATAGGAAACCGGCGTCGGTCAAGAGCCGGACAGCCTTTGTTGTCTCGGTGTTATCTGGAAGCAGGTAACGGATGTCGCGGACGATTTCGACTTTAATCATGTTGCCGCAGCCCAGTTCCCTAGCCAATTCGGCGATGCGCAGGGCTTCTTCTGCCGTCCGTGCGCCCGATGTGTTAGGCAGCAGTGTGAGTCCCTTCGGAAGGAAATCGAGAACGTTTTCCCGTCCAGCAGGATTGGTCCGCCGCACGGCAAGGGTGGCAATTTCGACACCACCGTTCTTAATAACCTGTGCAGTCATCTCCAACGAGAACTTGCCAGAGCCGAGAATGAACCGGGACCGAAAATGCCGGTCGCCAATCACCAAGTCATCACTGTTTTCGATATTGTCTGTCATGATTGTTCTTCCATGTTAGATTTCTGTGCCATCAACCGCTGTATGACGGCATTGGCCATGTGGCCGACGCAGACCATTACCCGTGGGGCCATCAACCCGCAGCCGGGCCGAGCGGCGCTGATTCCGTCACCGCAGACTGTCAGGCGCGAGAAAGGATGCGCAGTCTGGATTAGGTTGGCATCACTCCAGCCAGCCAATCCACTGCTGGCGACGATTTCGGTCTGCGGGCAGGCAGCCAGGACGGTCTCGACCAGCAGGGCTTTCTGATCCTCCCGATCGAAGGCTTCGCATACAATATCGCAGCCAGCGAAGACAATCGGTATGTTTGAGGCTTCGAGCCGAAGCTGGTGCAGCTCAAGCTGTACCGTCGGATCTATGTCCTGCAGATGGGCGGCCGTTGCATCGGTTTTTGGCCGGCCGACGTCGTTCATAGTATAATTCTGACGATTAAGATTGGTGGGATCGACAGCATCGAAATCGGCCAGCACCAGTGCGCCGATTCCTGCACGGACCAATGTAGCTGCTAGATTGGAGCCGAGGCCGCCCAGTCCTGCGATTCCAACCCTAGCTTTACGCAGCCGACTGTGCACGGCCGGTGAGTCACGGGCCGAACGGATTGTTTCAAAGGCTTCCGCAGAAGGCATATGGTTCCGCTGCCAGAACACCACAGTCATACCTTCTTGTAGAGGAATGTCGGAGATAAGCTGATACCCGTCTACAATGGTGCCATCACATTCGGGTGCCATCGTTTGACGCAGTTCGGCAGTCGTACGGGCCATTGTCACAGCCTGTATGCCGTTGACCATGATGTGCATCAGCCACCACCAACGAAGCTAACAATCTCAAGGACATCATCTGACTGCAGTTTGGTTGCAGCCAGATTCTGACGTCTGACGATGTGGCCATTGCGTTCGACCGCTATCCGCTCGGCATCGTAGCCATGTTGCGACAGCCATTGGTCGAGCGTGAAACCTGCAGCGTCACCGTATTCTGTTCCGTTCACTCTCATGCTCAGGCCTTCAGAATCAGATCCTTAAGTTCATGGGCAGCGACCCGTATGTCCGGTGCGCCCATAATAGCTGAAACGACGGCAGCGCTGTCGGCGCCGGCGCGCATGACGTCTTGGATGTTGCCCCGGTTGATGCCGCCGATTGCGACCACAGGGACATCGACGACCTGCTTGATCCGATAGACGGCATCCAGGCCGAGGCACTGCTTTGCGTCGGATTTGGTCTTTGTAGCGAAAATCGAACCGACACCGACATAATCGGCACCGTCAGCTACTGCTTTTACAGCCTGTTCGGGCGTAGTTACGCTGACGCCGATGAGCATATCGGGGCCGGTCAATTTTCTGGCCTCCTTCACTGGGAGGTCGCTTTGACCCAAGTGGACGCCGTCTGCGCCGGCGAGAACGGCGACATCCACCCGGTCGTTAACGATAAACAGCTTGGCATAGCGGTCGGCGACCTTCTGCATCTGTTTTGCCAGTGTCAGCATCTCGCATCCGTCGGTGTGCTTCAGCCGCAGTTGGACTACATCCGCGCCGCCGGCAAAGGCCTGTTCGGTCGCTTCGACCTCGCTACGGCCAGCAAGTAGGTCTCTGTCGGTGATGGCATACAGCTCGAACACTCATGCCACCTTCAACCGGGCATCGATGTCGGCAGGCCGTAGGGTCGCTACAGCATCTAGCAGGCGGGGCTTGAACGTGCCTGGGCCGTCGGCCTTCGATGCTGCGATTTCTGCTGCGATATTGAAAACCGAAATGGCAGCGGCAACGCTTTCTAACGAAACGCCGCAAGTGCCGACGTAGCAACCGACTATGCTCGAAACCATGCACCCGGTGCCAGAGACCTGTTCAAGCAGCGGAGTGCCGTTGCGGAGGGCCAGGGCTGTCGTTCCGTCACTGACATAATCAATCTGGCCGGTGGCAGCGACAATCGCATTAGTGCGCTGTGCCAGCTGTTGTGTAGCTGACGCAGTGTCATGGGCACCTGAAACGGCGTCCACACCCCGAACTTCACCGCCTGCGCCTGCAAGAATGCCTATTTCGCCGGCGTTCCCTTTGATAACGGCAATTTTCACAGACCGCATGATCCGCTCAGCGGTCTCTGTCCGATAGGAGGTCGCTCCGACGCCGACCGGGTCGAGAACGACCGGGATGCCAGCAAGATTGGCGCTTTTGCCGGCTACAATCATCGCGTCCGAAGTACGGCTGTTGAGCGTACCGATGTTCAGGACCACGGCCGAGGCGTGAGCGACCATCTCGGGGATGTCTTGCACGGCATCCGTCATGACTGGCGCACCACCTGCACAGATGCAGACGTTAGCGCAGTCGTTTACAGTGACGTAATTGGTAATGTGGTGCACCAGAGGATGTGCATCCCGAACCCTTGTCATCATCGTAGCGACGGACTGATTCATATCTCCACGGAACTTCGCCATCGTAATTAAGGATGGTGCATACTGTCGAGTGCTTTTTTCTGGTCTCTAGAGATTCGGTTCCATATCTATAAATAATGAATTGGGATTCCAAGAGTCGGTAAAATGGCTGAAGACGATGAACCGAAGGTAAAGAAGGAGCGGGAGCCCATCGCATGGGCTTGCTTCATCGTATTCCTCATCGCATCCGTGGCAGTACTGGGTGGGTTTGTCAATGACAACTATATCCAGGACACCAATGTGTATGCGGCTGACGGATACACCGTAAGTGTTAACTACACTGGCGCTTACTACGCCTATGTCAACGAAAACGGTGCGGTAGTCTTCGATACCACGTATGAGAGCGTGAACAACAACAGTAGCATTTTGAAGTCCAATGACTACACAACGCCGTCCTCCTATAGTGCAATCAGTTTCACGCTGGGCTCGACGACAACCTATCTCTCTGCGTTCATGAACGCAGTGGTTGGACATCATGCAGGCGAAACTGTGACAGTGAAAATTGTCAATGCTTATCCGAGCGCCAGTGCAACGAAGACGGTAAGCCTTTCGGCCGTGCAGACGACAGCTACTTCAACTGTTATCACTGCTGCGGATTTCGCTACTATCTACGGCTTTACACTCACTTCGAGCGCGACCATCACCTCGGCATACGGTTGGTCAGCGGTGGCAACATTCGACGCAGCTACAGACACAGTCAGCATCAGCTACAACCCGACGGCTGGCCAGACTTACACGGCCTATGAAGGTAGCTTCGGTAAGGTTACCGTGCACGTCGTGTCGGTTTCTGCCGGAACGATCACCTACACCTACAGTCTCGACAAGTGTGTCGCGACTGGTGTCATCAACACTGACGGCACCTACGAGATTGAGATGATCAAGCTGTACTTCGGCGGTAACAATGTGATCTATATCACTGCGGTCGACAATGTCAGTAATCCGACCTCGATCGAGTATAAGACTGTGAGCGAGAAGTACAACGAAACGATGTACTTCACGATTCACATCGAGTCTGTCACCAAGGCTTCAAGCTGAAACCATTAAATTTTCTGGTCCGGGTCCACCCGGATCTTATCTTTTTTCAATCCTTTTGAAGAAGCACCCTTACGTTGCACTGTTGGTTAGACTGCATTCAGAGTACGTTCTCAAGTTTGTCCAGGACTTCCTGGGGATCCCGGCCAAAGAAATTGACCGTTTTGTCGCTGCGGCGGCTGCTGGCGTCAAAGATGGCATCTGGGAACGTCGGTGCGCAACTGTCAATGGCTGTGCGGGTCATGTTGGCGATGGTGGCGTTCTCGCGGCGGTCGAGACGGGCGGTGGTGAGGCCGGCTTCCTTGATGGCAGCGATCAGTTCCGGGCTGGCAGCGACATTGAGCATGCAACGGATCTCGGGATTCGTGCGTATGGCCTCCAAGAGCACATAGGACATATGCTCGGCGGCACCGAATTTGACCTGACCGCCGCGGACGACCATGCCGTTGTGGACGATGATGCGCCGGTCGACGGCGGCAATCTCCTCAGGGCCATGGGCCTCTTTCAGTGCATAGGCGATATTCATGCCGTTACGTGGAACCATGGCTGTTGGCATTAGTTTGATGATACGGGCCACGGCGGCATCAAGTTCGTCTAGCAGAGCGAATTTTGCGGTGTCATCTTTCTTCATCACAGCAACATGAGCATTAACAACTGGTACACCCTGGCCAACAGCGTATTGTGTCGCGATGGACTGCTGGATCATCTTGCGAGCTTCCAGTACGGCATTGACCAGATCGAGGCCGTTGGCCATATTGGCAGTGATGAACGAGGAGAGGGTGCAACCAGAGCCGTGACCAGCAGCGGCCAGCCGGGGGTTGCGAATCCGCATGATTTCCGAGGATAGATACAGGTAGTCGATGACATCTCCCGAACCAATGTGGCCGCCCTTCAGGAGAACCGATGAGCCCTGTTTGCCAATGACTTCACAGGCGAAGGCAGCATCCTCCTCCGAGCGGATCTTCATGTGTGCCAGAACCTCGGCCTCATGTAGGTTGGGGGTCACCAGCTCGCACATTGGCAGGAGCTTCTCCTTCAGTGCGCGGACAAAGTCCCCCTCGAACAGACTGTCGCCCACAGTGGCAACCATAACAGGGTCGAGGACGAGCGGGGCCTGGTGATCTTCCAGGGCGTCTGCGACTACACTGACGATCTCCGCGTTGTAAAGCATCCCGGTCTTGACTGCCCGGATGTCGCAGTCACTCAGGACAGAATCTAGCTGATCCTGCACCATGTCAGCCGGCAGGGGGTAGATGCGGCTAACCCGACGTGTGTTCTGTGCCGTGACAGCGGTGATGACGGTGGTCGCGTGGACACCGACCGAGGCCATGGCTTTGACATCCGCTTGGATGCCGGCCCCGCCGACCGAGTCCGAACCTGCGACAGTGAGAGCAGTTCTCATGATAACTGACTGATGAAATACAGGTATATAAGCGGTTTAGGGGTCGATTCGGTTGTGGTGCTGTCTGAAACAGGTTAAATACGACCATAGGAATAGGTGGCATCGATGAAGGTCTCCAGCGTACATTTCATTCTCAAAGGCAAATCCGACTACAAGGACCTGGCACCCATCTTTCCCGACATTCTCAGGACCACCCTGACCATGGTCGATCAGGTTCCCGAAGAGGAGGAGACCATGGAGATGCTTATCCAGCTGAACACCGATGATCTCATAGCTAACCGCAAGCCGGAAGGTTATGTCCGGAAGAGTAAGATTAGAATCATCTTCCCGATGGACCGGAAAGAGTTCTATTTCAAGACCTACAGTAAGACGGTCGATCTGGTAAAGATCGAGGATGCCATCGTCAAGATCATGGACGACGCCGGGGTCAAGTATGACCTCGCCGAGAACGACAACTCTGATTTTGACTGAGCATCGCTCAGTCGTGCGGGTCAATGCAGGGGTAAGAGCAATGACTGTAACACAGAACAGTGTGGCTAAAGCCGGCACCGCCGATGACAAACGGGATATCCCCACTGGGGACAGCAATAAGCAGAAATACAGATTCGAAACGTTGCAACTTCATTACGGGCAGGAGCAGGCGGATCCGGTCTCTGATGCACGGGTGGTTCCCATCTACCTGACCACCTCATATGTATTCAAAGATAGCCAGCAGGCAGCCGATCGGTTCGCGCTTAAGACTCCCGGCAACATCTACGGACGGCTGGGTAACACGACTCAGGCTTACTTCGAGCAGCGCATTGCCGCGCTTGAGGGCGGCACCAGCTGCTTGGCTGTCGCCTCAGGTGCAGCGGCAGTGACATATGCTGTCACTGCGCTGTGTCGTACCGGCGACCATATCGTTTCGGCCAGCAATGTTTACGGCGGCACCTTCAACCTATTCGAGCACACTTTCCCGCAAACTTATGGCATTACAACTACGTGGGTCGATCCTATTGATCCCAAGAACTTCGAGAAGGCCATTCAGCCGAACACCAAGTTGCTGTATGCCGAGACCTTTGGCAACCCCAACGCCGATGTTACTGACGTCGAGACTCTGGCGAAGATTGCGCACAAGCACAAGCTTCCGTTGGTCATCGACAACACTTTCGGTACTCCGTATCTGTTCCGCCCGCTGGAGCACGGTGCCGACATCGATGTTGAGTCTGCGACTAAGTTCATCGGCGGCCACGGTCTTGTACTCGGCGGCATCATTGTCGAGAATGGCAAATTCGACTGGGCGAACGGCAAGTTCCCGCAGTTCGGCGAACCTGACCCTAGCTATCATGGTTACGTTTTCGCCAAGGACGCCGCCCCGGCTACAGTCACCACCTGGATTCGTAGCATTATGCTTCGGGATACTGGCGCCTGCATCTCACCGGTAACTGCCTTCGTGTTGTTGGAAAGTCTTGAGACCCTTTCGTTGCGTGTCGACCGTCAGGTTGAGAATGCGCTTAGGATTGTCGAGTACCTGAGCAATCATCCGAAGGTTGCGAAGGTCAGTCACCCGTCTCTGCCGGACAGTCCGACCCATGCCCTCTATGAGAAGTATTTCCCGAACGGTGCCGGCTCGATCTTCACCTTCGATGTTAAGGGTACTAAGGCCCAGGCCCAGAAGTTCTCCGAGCATCTGAAGCTGTTTTCACTGTTAGCCAACGTCGCGGATGTGAAGTCGTTGGTAATTCATCCGGCCTCCACCACCCACTCGCAGCTGAGCGAAACGGAGTTGAAGGCAGTCCATATTGGCCCAACGACCATCCGGCTGTCCATCGGTACCGAGAACATTAACGACCTGCTTGCCGATCTCGATCAGGCGTTCAAGAGCATCTGAAACGGTTTCTCGGCCCTGAGGATGCCCGGGCTACCTTTTTTCATTATTGTAGAGTAAAATGTAGTTGTCGATTGGTTTCGACAGTCATGTACCGATTGGTACAAGGAATGAGTCGGTTCGGCAGCTGACTCATTCCTTAAGCAGTTTCTCCCAGCAGCCTTTGGTGAGCTGGTCCTTCAGGCGAACGTCCTCCTCACGACGCATAAGATCGCTGAGAGAGACGGCAAGTTCCACGTCCGTGGAAGCGGGCGAGGTACCGCCGTAGGAGTCGCGGCGGTCGACACAGTTCTTCACCGCGATTGCAGCAAAGACGTCTTCATTGATGAGCGGTGAGAAATTGCGGAACTGGTCGAGGGTGAGACTGTCAAGGGTCACTTTGTTCGCGATGCAGAAACGCACGGTCTCACCGACGATCCCATGGGCCTCCCGGAATGGAACGCCTTTGGTGACCAGGTAGTCGGCGAGGTCGGTGGCATTGATGAAGCCGCTGTTTGTGGCCTCGAACATACGGCTCTCGTTGACTTTAATGGTGCTGACGACCTTGGCCATCATATTCGCGCACTCAGTGACATTGCGGAGCGCATCCATGACCGGCCGTTTGTCCTCCTGTAGATCGCGGTTGTATGAGAGCGGAAGGCCTTTGGTCATGACTAGCATAGCAACGAGACTGCCGACGACGCCGCCGGTCTTGCCGCGGGTGAGCTCGGCAATATCCGGGTTTTTCTTTTGTGGCATGATCGAGGAGCCGGTGCTGTAACGATCGTCCATTTCGATGAAGCGGAATTCCTGCGACGACCAAAGGATGAGTTCCTCGCAAAGTGATGAGATGCTTACTGCGGCCATGGCAGCATCAAAAGCTAGTTCTGTTGCAAAGTCCCTGGAGCCGACAGAGTCCATCGAGTTCTCGGTGGGATCGCGGAAGCCAAGCAGATCGGACGTCATCTTGCGGTCGATATGATAAGTGGTGCCGGCGAGTGCAGCGGCGCCAAGAGGACATTTGTTCATCCGCTCATAGGCGTCCAGGAACCGGTCGGCATCCCGGCCGAGCCGGAATGCGTGAGCCAGCATATGTTGCGCGAGGGTAACCGGCTGGGCATGCTGCATATGGGTGTAGCCGGGCAGGATCGTGTCCCGATTAGTCTTAGCAACATTCTGCAAGGCAGCTATGAGCCGATCAACAGCCTCGGTGGCGTTAAGCGCTGCGTCCCGCAGGTACATTTTGAAGTCGGTGGCAATCTGGTCGTTGCGGCTCCGACCGGTGTGGAGTTTCCCGCCCGCCGGGCCGATCATCGCAGTTAGCTTGACCTCTATGTTAGTGTGGATGTCTTCCAATGAAGTATCCATCTCGAACCGGCCGGTCTTGAGGTCCTCAGCCAGTGACCGCAGGCCCCTGGCGATGAGGTCGGAATCCGCGGCCGGAATAATTGCGCACGTTTTGAGCATCCGTACGTGAGCGAGGGAGCCCATGACGTCGTAGAACGCCAGCGCCGTGTCCACATCCAGCGACGAGGTGAACTGCAACGTGCTGTCGTCCATCCCGTCCACGAACCGGCCTGACCAGAGCGCCTTGCCTGCCATCAGATCACTGCTTCTTCGCGGTTTTCTTGGCGGCCGGCTTCTTTGCCGGAGCCTTAGCGACGGTTTTCTTCGTTTGAGTGCTGTGGGCGCGGGCGGCGGTCTGATCGGGCAGGCCCCAAACATAGATGAAGCCCATAGCGGCCTTGTGGTCGAAGGTGTCGCCTTTCGAGTAGGTAGCGAGGCCAGTGTCATAAAGCGAGTAGCGCGACTTGCGGCCGACGCATGTGTAATTGCCCTTGTACAGCTTCATCTTAACAACACCGGTGACATACTTCTGTGTCTCATCAATGAAGGCATTGATTGGCTCGCGGAGACCGCCGAACCACTGGCCATCATAGACCAGCCGGCAGAATTTCTGCTCCAGGATGCGCTTGAACTCTATGACGTCACGCTGAAGGGTCATGGCTTCCAGGGCGCGGTGGGCAGAGATGATGACAACGGCGGCTGGGCACTCGTAAGTTTCACGGCTCTTGATGCCGACGAGACGATCTTCGACATGGTCAATACGGCCGACACCGTTGTCGCCAGCGATCTTGTCTAGCGTCTCGATAAGAGAAACGCCGTCCATGCGCTTGTTGTTCAGACAGACTGGGATGCCCTGTTCAAAGCCGATTTCGACGTAAGTCGGGGTGTCGGGAGCCTTCTCAGGGTCGACTGTGTGTGCCCAGACGCCTTCCGGCGGCTCGTTCCAGGCATCTTCCAACAGACCGCACTCACATGAAGCGCCCCAGAGGTTTTCGTCACGGGAATACGGGCTCTTCTTGGAGGAGCGGATGACGATGTCGTTCTTGGCAGCGTAGTCGATTTCTTCATCACGGCTGACCACCCATTCACGCTGCGGTGCGATGATCTTAAGTTCGGGGTTCTGAGCGACTATGCCTGCGTCGAAACGGACCTGATCATTGCCTTTGCCGGTGCAGCCGTGGGCAATGTACTTGGCGCCCTCGGCCTTAGCGACCTCGACCAGTTTCTTGGCAATGAACGGCCGAGCGATGGCGGTGCTCAGCGGATAAATGCCTTGATACAAGCCGTTGGCCTTCACTTCGGGCCAGACGTAATTCTCGACGAATTCTTGACGGACATCGATGAATTCAGCTTTGACAGCGCCGTTCTTCAGTGCACGGGCGACGATGTCGTCGCCCTCCTCCTTAGGCTGGCCGACGTTGATCGCGACGGCGACGACATCGACTTTGTAATTTTCCTTTAGCCAGTGGATGTCTACGGAAGTGTCCAGTCCGCCGGAGTAGGCCAATACGACCTTGTCCCGAGACTCGGTGGTTTTTTTTACTGCTTTGGTGGTTGCCATATGAACCGAGGGATGCGGATTCTTTCATTTAACCATTCGTATAATGATAAGCAACACGCGCGCGGACTTTAATAGACGGAAGTACACAGCGGTTGTCTATTATCAGACCGCATCCACATACATTGCAATGATTTGCCTGGGAATTATGAAAGATCAAATCGTTCGTCTCTGCTGGGTAAGGCCGGTTTCGGTTCAGAGGAATAGCTTTAGCAGCTTGTTTTCACATCAACCCAACGTTGGTATGACGTCAGCGTTGTTGCCGTGCTAACGGTTCAGACAAATTGTGTCTAGAATCGCACAATACCTTTTTAACTCGCCTTCAATTTGACACACTCCTCACAAGGTGTCATCATGACCTACAGAGTTGGCATCATCGGCGGAACAGGATACACAGGTAGTGAGTTGTCGCGTATACTGTGCCGTCACCAGGACGTCGAACTCGCTGCCCTCACCTCCCGTAGCAATGCAGGCAAGGCCGTTACGGAAGTGCACACTTTCCTCAAGGGATACACTGACATCTGCTTCACCGAGAAGATAGCCGACACAAAGGACCTCGACCTTGTACTAGTCGCTACCCCCTATGGAGTAGCGATGAATGAAATCCCAGCATTGATGGATCAGGGCATCAAATGCATCGATCTCTCGGGCGACTATCGTCTTAAGAACCCAACCCAATATGCTCAGTGGTATGGCAAGGAGCACACCGATCCGGAACATTTGACACAGGCAGTCTACGGTCTGCCTGAGTTGTTCCGTGACAAGATTCGTGGTGCAGAACTGGTGGCCAATCCGGGATGTTTCGCGACTTCGGCCATCCTGGCCTGCGCGCCGATGCTCAAATCTGGTCTTGTCTGCGACGATGTCATCATTGACGGTAAAAGCGGCACCTCGGGAGCCGGCATGATCCCCAGCCCGCGTCTCCATCATCCGAACTGCGGTGAGTCTGTCATCCCGTACAGCGTCGGGAATCACCGTCACACTCCGGAGATCGAGATGGCAGTGGAGATGTTCGCCGGCGAAAAGCCGAGTGTGGCCTTTGTGCCGCACCTCGTACCGATCGTGCGCGGGATCATCGCATCCTGTTACTTCAGACTCAAAAAGCCGGCGGACGACGAGATGATCGCAGCCGTCTTCAGTAAACAGTACGGGGCAGAGCGCTTCGTGCATTACGTGGAAGAGCCCTCTATTCGCGCGGTCGTTGGATCGAACCATGCGCAGGTGGGCTCAAAGGTCATCGGCGACCGGGTGGTCGCCTTCGGCGTCCTGGACAACCTCGTCAAGGGCGCCGCAGGGCAGGCGGTCCAGAATATGAACCTGATGCTTGGCTTAGACGAGGCCGCCGGATTAGATTACCCGGGATTGGGAGTTTGAAAAAATGGTAGAGATTATCGACGGGGGCATTACAACCCCTCAGGGCTTCAAAGCCGCCGGTGTGCACAGCGGAGTGAAATATCGCTCGCTAGACCTCGGTATGGTTTATTCCGAAGTGCCAGCTACAGCATTCAAAGCCTTCACTTCCAACGCGGTCAAGGCTGCGCCTGTACAGGTCATGATGAATGACAATTCGCCCAAGCTGTCGGCGGTCGTCGTAAACAGCGGCAATGCGAATGCCCTCACAGGTCGTCGCGGATATGAAGACGCTGAGACCATGCAGAAAGCCGCTGCGGCCGAACTGAATCTTGATCCCAAGGAGGTCGGCGTCATGTCGACCGGCCTGATAGGCCGCTTCATGGACATGCACAAGGTTCAATACGGTATCAGCAAGGCCGCCAAGGAGCTGGATGTCGGTCGCGAAGCAGATGCTCTCTTCTGCGAGGCCATCATGACCACCGATACCATCAAGAAGGAGTGCGCGGTGCGTGTCCGTCTCGGCGACGGCACACTGGTCTATATCTCTGCGGTCTCCAAAGGCAGTGGCATGATCTCGCCTCATTTGAAGGTTCTGCATGGCACGACCCTCAGTGTGGTCACTACCGACGCAGTGCTGACTCAGAAGTTCCAGGACACCTGGCAGGGTATCCTTGACGACTCTATGAACATGGTTTCTGTCGACGGCGATCAATCCACGAACGACACCAATATCCTGTTGGCGAACGGTATGGCAGGCGGGCAGCCGGCTGACGAGGACCCTGCCTTCATCGATGCTCTGCGCATGGTTATGACCAAGATTGCCAAGACCATTGCCATGGACGGCGAGGGTGCGACCAAGCTCATCACGGTCGAGGTCACCGGTGCCGAGACACATGCCGATGCAGTACTTGCGGCGAAGAAGATCATCAACTCACCGCTGGTAAAGACCGCCATCTTCGGTTCCGACCCCAACTACGGCCGGGTAATGATGGCTCTGGGCAACAGCGGTTGCAAATTCAATCTCAACGATGTCCACCTGACCATAAAAGGCGGTGACATGGAGGTCCCGATTCTGGATTCCGGCGCGCCGGTGTTCCAGGAGGAGCGTTCGGTCGAGGTCGTCCGCATGGCAATGGACAACAAGGAAGTCATTCTGCAGATCGATCTCGGTGTCGGTAAGGAATCGGCCACAGCCTGGGGCTGTGATTTGACCTACGACTATGTCCGCATCAATGCGGAGTACGCGACCTGAGTGGTCGGTTAGCATGCGCCAGATCTATCTGCTCAAGTTCGGGGGCAACGCGCTCAGCGGAAAAGACGATCTGCGTCGGCTATCCCGCGAGGTCGCCGAGCTGGTCAAGGACGGCACGGAAATCGTCCTCGTTCACGGAGGTGGTCCCGAGATCAGCGCCGAAATGGAGAAGCGCGGGTTTAAGCCAGTAAAGATTGCCGGTGTCCGGATCACAGACGAACAGGGACTCGCGGTGGCCGAAGAGGTACTGAAGCGCATTAACGGCGATGTTGTAGACTGTTTGGAAGAGGCAGGGGTTAATGCCGTCGGCATGCCAGGCTACTTCTGCTCTGAGTGCCGCCGCAAGGCTCCGTACCATGGTCCGGATGACACCGGGAAGCAGGTCACCGTGGACCTTGGTCTGGTAGGCGAAGTCGTTAAAGTCGATACCCAGACAGTATTGGATATGCTGAATGAAGACATCGTGCCGGTCATCTATCCAATCGGCGCCGAAGGGACGCAGCACCTCAATGTAAATGCCGACACCATGGCTGCCGGTTTAGCGGCGGGGTTGAAATGCAAAGAGATGATCGCCATCACCGACGTCCCTGGAATTCTCCGCGATGTTCACGATCAGTCCTCCAAGATTGACCAAGTCACTCTGGGACAGCTTGATGATCTCATCGCTACCGGTATCGTGTCGGGCGGTATGGTTCCGAAGGTTGAGGCCTGCCGGCAGGCGATCCTCGCTGGTGTCGGCGCGGTCCGTATGGTCAATGGAAAGGACCCGAACAACATCGTCACCGATGTCATGAGAGGTGTCCCGCACGGTACACTCATTGTCCGTTGATGTGTCCTCTCTTTTCGGCAATCACAGCTGTGATCGTGACTGCCGTCTTCATTTTCTCTGTTTTTTCTGTCATTTTGTCTTTTATTTCCAATATCATCGGCCATTAAGGACATCACGTTCGATTTATTCTGATAAATCCAACATAATGTTCTGAATAGGACATAAATACTAAAGATTCTTACTTATTATCATGGCTGAGAGCATCTCGAAAGAAAGTTTGGCCGAGCGGACCAGGATCTACATCGACGCTCATCCTAGTATCAAGGACTGCGTCGCGAAGGGTCTCGTCAACTACTCATCTTTGGCTCGTCTGATCATGCAGGATCTGGAGGTCGGAAACGAGGAAGCCGTCATGATTGCCTGTCGGCGCTATGCCTCCAAGCTCAGCATAACCACTGACCACGAGATAAGCATCCTGAGCATCCTCAAGGACAGCCGTCTCGAGATGCGCACCAAGACTTGTATAGTCACCGCCAAGAACGACTGGACTGTTCTTCATAAGATGGACAGCCTTTTCAAAGACCTGTGGAACGAGAATTCCATCATGCAGTGCGTACAGTCTGCTTCTGCAGTCACTATCATCGCCGATCGTATGCTCAAGGAACGCATCATGGACACCGTTGGGCGTTTCAATATAATTAAGGTTCGCGAGGACTTGGTTGAGATTGTCGTTAAGTCGCCGGAGAAAATTGTCGATACTCCGGGCGTCATTGCATATCTGATCACGAATCTCTCCGATGCCGGCATCAACATCGAAGAGACCGTCAGTTGCCACACCGATACTATCTTCATCGTTAACGAGCCAGATATGATCAATGCATACTCTGTGCTGACCAAGTGCATTCAATCAGCGGAAGAGACCGTCACCAAGAATTGACCCTCGGAAACTATTTCGGCTGGACCGCTGTCAGGCGGTTCGGCCGTTTCCTCATTGTGATTACTTTCTGTTCTCCGTTATCGTTAAGTGGTGGGTGAACGGATGTCCGGGAGGTCTATCCGGGCAAGTGTACTCCAGTTCATGTCGGAAGAACAGGCTTCTGTTTCGAACATCGAAATAAATCGTAATCTTTTCTTAAAAAAATAAGACTCCTCTGTTAGTGCAGCCTTGCGAAACAGTAGAGACTCAACTTTGGTGGATGAACGCGGGCAGGGTGGTCTGCCGTTTACAGGTCAGTTCAACTGTAACGACCGCCCGACTGCGTTTATCGCTGATGAGCAACTCGTTAGTGATGACGATGACAGTGCATTCAACGCTTCGAAAGCCAGTCTTGCCGGTCAGCGCGACAACGGTCAGATTAATTTCGACTATCCTGTCGCTGCATTCATGGATGTATCCGCTGACGAACAGGGCCCAGTTGAACAGACGGTCGTAATAATGGTTAGGGCCGTTCATTCGTAGGGATTCAAATGGAGACATCTGAGTCCAGCTTATAAGTGCGTTTCAGATGTCTCCATTTGAATCCCTACGAATGAACGGCCCTAACCATTATTACGACCGTCTATTCAACTGGGCCCTG
>Ga0183095_10688_pt1 | contig 43414 bp, 54 predicted proteins | sample BioMet4_FD_130346 | JGI IMG/M metagenome (GOLD analysis project Ga0183095, IMG submission 130346) | Microbial communities from bioreactor (seeded with sewage sludge) at LBNL, California, USA - Biofuel metagenome 4 (v2) (version 3) | ecosystem: Engineered > Bioreactor > Anaerobic > Unclassified ...
CCGGTTATCTTACATTATGTCAACTGCGTAAGCTCTGTCTCTCTTGCAAAGCGGGTGCAAAAGTAGAACTTTACTCCTACCAATCCAAATATATCTCACTCTTTTTTCTTACTTTTTTTGCAATTAATAGATAACTCACTGAATTACAATTGTGTTACAGAACATATTTTTTTCGTCTTAGCAAGAAGGTTTGGAAAAGGTTACTTCTTTATATACATTATTAATTTACGTGCGCGCGTAAGGAGTGATAAAAAGAAGTCGATAACTAAACACAAATATTTCATATCCCACTATTATTCTGTTAGAATAGTTACCTTTGCAAAAAATAAATTTATGAGATCAAAAGACTTAAAATCGGCACAACCAGCCAAAGTATTAGTAATTGGTGAAGATTCTAATCTGCAATGGTCGGACACTGCAACCGAATATGCAATGTTCGCCGACTACTATTTTCGTAGTTTTCCTGAAGATCATGGTGAACGCAGCAGAAATGTAGAAGCACGTAACCTGTTTAACCACATTATGTACGTTACCCTTAATAATTTTAAGTCCGACGAGATTTACATAACTAACTTATGCAATGATTATTTAGAACCGGCTCCAAAAGGTAAAAGAGTACTGATACCTGAGGAAAAAGCAATAAAAGGATATGAGCACATAAAATGGGTATTGGAGCAAAATCCAACCATCGAGATTGTTTTGTCCATGTCATTGCAAACCAACTACTGGTTACAGAAATTAGGTCTTTATGGCGGAGATGAGACTTTTCTTCATGGTGCTCAGCCACGCCGAGTAGGTTTGGAATCTTTCGAACCTTATTACCAGCCTGTTGATGGAAAATCACTTAGAACAATCTGCGGAAATGTTTATGATGCTATTAACTTTCCTGTAAAGGTTATCCCTATACTTCCAGCGAAAGATTATCCGTTAAAAGACAAAAACCTTGAGCTGTTCAGTGCTGCTTATGAGAATATCCGATCATATTTTCGTAAATAATCACTGCATTTCAATCAAAAAAAAGAAAAGATCTGCCACATCCCCCACTAAAACACGAAAAAAGCCCTAATAAAGGGGCTTTCAAGTGGTGGGAGATAAAAAAATCATCTGCCACTAGCTTTTTTATCTGCCACTACCAGACTTTACCTGTAAGCATATCAAAAGTGATTATTCTCACCTCAGTAACAAGACTGGTTCAAGAAACCTATTATTCCGAGAAAACATATTGTAATTAGACAGAATATAACCTGACTGATTTTATATTTAGTCAAGACACATTTTTCGTTTGATATATATCTAAAGGGTGCTTTGATATACATCATAACCATGCTTAGATGTACATCAAAACAGGTCTTAGATATACATCAAACAATAATTATTAGAAGGACTTTTCTATACTTACTAGTTATATTATCAGGAATAAGAAGATAGAGATATAAGTATTTGCTATAACTGCAACATACACTGTTTTCTGAATTCTAGTAGCAGATGAGAGTTTTTAGTAGCAGATAATTTTAGATCTGCCACCAGCCAAAGTCCCCATAGATAACGGGTTCTATACAATTTAGTGGCAGGTAGCAGATCTTTTTGTGTTTTTTTAGAATTAAAACACCTGGTATTTATATTGGCTTAGATGCTCTTCTCTATATTCCAGACAAAAGCACGAAGTCCAAGTTGTTCGGTAGATTTATCCAGACGATGAAGCATTTCAAGAAGTCGGTCAACTCTATCATCTTCTACTACTGTAATAATAGCAGAGCACATGGATGGCCACGCATGACTTCCATAATGAGGATCCCCCGTTTTACTACCCCTTCCTCTTACATCTTCAACATAAGAAAATCCACGGCAGCTATTTCTATCAAATAGCCAATACGCTATCATAAAAAGCCTGATCAAATGTTATTAAGACTGATTTCATATTTTTTCTTTTTCTAATTCATTAATCTTGTTCAGTTGTAGAAACAACAGCTTCCAGTTTACGCAACTTTTTACGACTGCGTCTCACACCTGTACCGGCAAAAATACAATAAAGCACAGGCACAACAACGAGTGTCAACACTGTAGAGATAGTTAAGCCACCTATTACAGCAATACCCATCGGTTTCCACATCTCAGATCCTTGTCCTCCACCGATAGCCATTGGAATCATACCAAGTATTGCAGTCAGTGAAGTCATTAATACCGGACGTAGACGGGACTTGCCACCTTTTACCACAGAATTAATAATCCCCAAGCCACGTTCCCTGTTCAGGTTTATATAATCCACAAGTACAATACCATTCTTAACCACAATACCAATCAGCATAATCATACCAATAGCCGACATCAGATTCAGCGTACTACCCGATATCCATAGAGCCATAAGTACTCCAGACAATGCAAACGGTAATGCAAACATAATAATAAACGGATATGTGAGTGATTCAAACTCAGCAGCCATCACAATAAATACAAGAATAATTATAAGCCCTCCCAGAGTGGTCAGATCAGCAAATGACTCCTGCTGATCTTCGTAAGTACCAGAAACTTGAACGGTCACCCCTGCAGGTACGTTCATTTGAGAGATTTGTTGACGGGCAGCAGCTACAACTTTATCCATTGAAGCACCCGAGATTACAGCCTGAACCGTATTTACACGTTCACGGTCTTTACGTTCAATGGTAGGAGGTGCACTCTCTTCAACAACAGTTCCAAGATCTTTAATTCGGATTCCCTTTCCCTGACTATTATATACCAGAATATTTTCAATAGATTCTATTGATTGACGATATTCTGGAGCATACATAACTTTAATATCATACTCATCCCCCTCTTCACGGTATTTGGATGCAGTAGCACCATTGATTCGGTTTCTTGCACACGTTGCCGCAGTAGACAGATTCAGTCCGTTCAACGCCAGTTTTTCACGATCGAACTTTATCTGATATTCCGGTTGATAGTCTCCACGGCTAATTGTCACATCCACACAGCCTGGAACTTTACTCATACGTTCTCTCAAATCTTTAGCAACCTGATCAGTCTGAGCAAATTCGTATCCATAAACCTCAAGGTCAAGTGTAGCTTGTCCGCTCCCCATCATACTAGATCTGTTGCCACCAACATTTACACTGAATTTCTTTATTTCAGGAAAGTTTTGAAGGTCTTTACGCATATCATTACATACATCCACAATTCCCCGTTTTCGGTCACCAGGATCAGACAAACGAATATTGAAGGACATAATATGTGTACCATTATCGCTCAATGATGCCCAGGCATTATCCGAGGAAGCTTGTCCTACAGTAAAGTTAATAACCTGAATCTCTGGATATTTCTTTTTCCAAAGCTTTTCCACTTTCAGAGCTATGTCACGAGAGATCTCAGTCCGTGTGCCAATCGGCATTTCCAGAGTTACACCAACACGTGCATTATCTTGCGTAGGCATAAACTCTGTTCCAATGAATTTAGTTAAGAAAAGAGATGCTATAAAGAAAGCAAGACCTCCCGAAACAACAATTGTCCGATGCCTCACCGCCCAGTTTACTAACTGCGCATAAGATACATCAAGCTGATCCAGTCCCCTTTTAACCGGAGAATAGAACTTTTCAAAAACTTTATTGTGCTTAGGATTCAACTGAAGCAACTGAGAGCTCATCATTGGAGTCAATGTCAATGCACAGATCAGAGAAATAGCCATGATGATACAAACCATCCATCCAAGCTCACGAAATAATACACCGGTCATACCCGTAACTAAAGTGAGCGGAAAGAATACTGCAAACAATGTCAGAGTGGAAGCAACAACCGATAGCGCCATTTCATTTGTGCCATGAACTGCAGCCTGTTTTGGATGACTTCCTCTCTCAATATGCGTGGTCACATTCTCCAGAACCACAATAGCGTCGTCTACCACCAAACCAATCGCTATAGACAATGAGGACAAGGAAATAATATTCAAAGAACTACCCGTGACTGCCAGATAGATAAACGAGGCCACCAATGATAACGGTATAGTAATAAGAATAATTACACAAGACCTCCATCTTCCAAGGAAGATAAACACTACCAGACCCACAAAAATTAATGCATCACGTATTACATCGGCCAAAGAAGCAATAGTATTCTTGATATTGTCTGATGTATCTACAATGACATCCAGTTTTACATCAGATGGTAGCTTAGCCTGTAAGGCCGGTAAAGCGGCACGCACTTTATCAGCAATTTCCACAGAGTTTGCACCAGTCTGCTTCTGTATAACAATCATTGCTCCCTGTACCCCGTCATTATAAGTCTCCTGAGTACGTTCCTCAACAGAATCCTTGATACGTGCTACATCTTTCAGATAGATATTCTTGTCATTAAAACTACCTACCACAATATTTGCCATTTGTGAAGCATCTTCAAATTCCCCTTGCACACGCAAAGAGTAAGTATTGCTACCAATATCAAAATTACCTCCAGGCACATTCTTATTCTCAGCAGAAATGATTGCAGATATACTTTCCACACTCAGATGATATGCTTCCAAACGGACAGGATCAATATATATCTGGATTTGACGCTTGGGCGCACCGGAAATAGAAACCGTACCTACACCACCAATTCGCGCAAGTGGATTAGCCACTCCCTCATCCAAAATTTTGTTCAGCGCCGGCATGCTCTCCTTCGCCTTTGCAGAAAGTACTATGATTGGAATCATATCCGTACTAAACTTAAAGATAGTAGGATTCTCGGCTCCATCGGGCAAGGAGGATTTTACCAAGTCTAACTTATCACGTACATCGTTTGTCAATTCATCAATATTTTTTCCGTAATCAAACTCCAAGGTGATAATAGAAATATTCTCTTTTGACTTAGAAGTAATATGTTTTAGGTTACTTACTGTATTTAATACGTTCTCAAGAGGACGAGAAACATTGTTTTCAATATCCGACGCACTCGCACCCTGATATGATGTCATTACCATTATGGTATTGGTCTCAATATTCGGATACAGATCAATAGGCAATTTCTTTAAAGAGAAAAGCCCGAGCACCAGCACTGCTACAAAGCAGAGCGAAGTCATTATAGGACGATTTACGGCTCCTTGATATATACTCATATATTCTTTAATTTATTAATCAGCCTTTCATTAAGAACCCATATATCTATATCGACATATCTCCATTAGAAAGGTCAGTTAAATTACTATTTTTCTACTTCAACTGCTATACCATTGTTCAAACGGGTTTGTCCGGCAATAACTACTTGTGAATTATTAGAGACTCCTGATATCAATTCGTATTCTGAACCCATGCGGCGACCTAGTATAACTTTGTTATAAGATACTCGGCCATTATTATACACATACACATAACGGTCGCCCGAACCGGTCTGCTTAACTACTGCCTGATCAGGAACCACTACATGTTCAATTGTTCCAAAGTTCATAGATACACGGGCAAACATTCCCGGACGAACTTTTTGGCCACCATTAGCAACTGTTATTTCAACAGGGAATGTACGCGTAGTATTATCAATAGTGGGGTAAATAAGAGTAATCTTTCCGGTAAATTCTTCATCACCATAAACATCAAGCTTAATTTTTGCAGTCATTCCTTTTTTCACCTTAGTAAAATAATCCTCAGAGATATTAATCCGAAGTTTTACCGGTGAAATCTTCTCAACCGTAAGGACAGGAAGTCCCCCTGAATACATATCACCGCTATCATAATTACGAGCTGTAACCACTCCACTTATCGGACTAGTTAAAGATGTATTCCTTAAAAGATTTCTATATGAAGTTTGCATCATATCCAGATTCATCTTTTTTGCATCCCATTCTGATTTTGAAGCTCCACCCACTTTATATAATTCGTCGATTCGTGCAAATTCTATTTTTAGATTATCCAATTGTGATTTGACCTGATTTAGGCTGGAAGCATCCATCTGAACTAATTTTTGACCTTTACGGACCTGATTACCAACTTCTACAAATATCTTTTCAATTCGAACAGGAGTAGAAGGTGCTATATTATTTTTTACATCAGACTCTACAGTAGCAGTAAATTCCTGTATTTGTTCTACATTTTCAGCTTTTACAGATGCTAATTTAACTTTAGGCTTTTCTTCTTTAACTTTTGAATCAGCAACTTTGTCCGCTTTTCCACAAGAGCATAAAAAGATCAAAGTGGCCAAAGTGAAAAACTGAATTTTACCAAATCTTTTCATATTTCAATTAATTATTAATTATCTGTTAGTTCTTTATTTCTTAAATTCTTCATTCTTCTGAGATGGATTTACAGCCTGATCTTTTCCCAGTACTTTTTCAAGATCAGTTTTGGCTGACAAGTAATCAAAAATAGCCTGGTTGTATGCCAGTTTTGACTGAGTAAGAGCTAGTTCTGAGTCATTCAGTTCCAGAATTGTACCTTTCCCAACCTCATATCTCTTTTGAGCTATCAAACATCCTTTTTCTGCTAGTCTCACACTCTCTTTATTTGAGCTTACCTGTTCAATAGATTTCTGTATATTATCCATATAATTCTTCATCTGAACATCTAAGTTCCTGCGTAAATTCAATTTATTCAGACTTAACTGATCCATCTGCAATTGCAATTGCTTCTTCTTATATAAACGGGCACTCCCTTCATAAATAGGAACAGAGATAGTAACACCAACAATGCTATATGGATTCCATTTATAGCTACCAAACTTAAAATTCTCATTCATTGAGATATAAGAGAACTGAGACGATAGTGCTACAGAAGGAAGATATCCACTTTTGTTTATCTGAAGCTGCTTATCCAGCATATCATTCTGCAATTTCAATTGTTTTAACTGCGTATTATTATTAATCATGGCAGTATCAACGTTCAATGCTTCAGCACACATGCTATTTTCATAATTAGCCAGATTCCCTTCAATCTCAATATTCTGATTTGCATCTAGACCTATCAATACTTTAAGCTGAAGCTTTGTTAAGTTCACTGCATTTTCAGCAGAGATCACACTCGGTTTTAAGTTTCTAACCTGAACTTCGGCGCGTATTTTATCGTATTCAGAGACAACACCCTGCTTAAATTTATTATTCACAACTTCATAATTAGCTTCCGATTGTGAATAACTCTTTTTCAGCACTTCATAAGAATCCTGAGCCAATAGTAACTGATAGTATGCTTTTGTTACTTGATTAACAAGATCCAGATTTGACGAACGCGCACTTTCTACTGCTAACTCGATATCTTTTGCTGATAACTCAATAGACTTTTTTAAAGTGGGAGCAAAAAGAGGCAATGAAAGATTTACCCCTACATTATAGTTATTAGACTGCCCCACCTTGTACGTTTGCCCCATCATAGCAAAAGCTTGTTTCTTAATAGTATAAGTATACCCCCCTGAAGCACTAATCTTAGGAAATAGTCCTGCAATTACCTCTTTATTAGCATACTTTTTCTTTTCAATTTCTTTATCTGCAACTTTAATTGTCGGATTATCACTTTGTGCAATTTCTAATGCCTTGACCAAACTTAGCCTTAATGCCTCTTGTGCCTGACTGCCATTACATAGAAGAAATGCAGCAATGACAAAGAGCGACTTTTTACATAAAAAACAGTTCATTTTATTCATATCTTAATCCTATATTTTTTCGTTCCTTTGCTTTCTGTAATTAGTTATAAATCGTTCTAATATTTTTTGTCCTTTTTCTGTTGATATTCCACGCAAGGAAGTAAGCACTATTGATTCATAAACCTCGAAGAACGAATAAGCTCTGACAATATCGGCATTTAAAAGAAAATCAATTTGTTCCCTTACAAGAATGCTAACAATCTCGAAATTAACATCATCCCTAAAAATCCCCTGTTCAACTCCGCTCAAAAAAAAGGCAATGACGCTACATTGATTTTTTTCGCGGCTTTGCCTTATGAGTTCGTTTACTTTCGGATATTTTCTCATATCCTCGAAAAATCGTTTATTTATCTTTTGATAAACTTCAATACTTATCTTATAGAACTCTAAAATAACTTCGAGTACATTATCTGATTCCGCAAGAACTTTTGCTCCAAAAGCCTCCTTCTCTTCTTCATGCTGCTTTACACATTCTATTAACAGAGCCTCTTTGTCTTTAAATGTTTCATACAATGTGCGTTTAGAGATGCCAAGATCGGAAGCGATATCATCCATTGTTACTCCCTTTATTCCATTTGTGGTAAATGCTTTCATTGCAGCCGCCACAATACGTTTTTTAAATTCTAACTTAGCTGTATTCAGATTCTTTTCACCTTCATCCATCTCACCAACCTTTTTATATTTTTGTTATTTTATTATTTTTTTTAATACGTACGCAAATATAGGAGAAAACTTTTAATGCCAGATTAGTTTTCCTGATTGTATTAACTATTTTCATAATTATTATATAATATAATAGATTTATTAAAAGAGTTGTTAATATTCTTCAGCTGATTTTATGTACTTTTGTTGCCAAACAACAAGAAACCACTTAAAAATCACAGTAAGATGACAAAGAAGATAAAACCGGAAACAATATGCGTGCAAGCAGGTTGGGAACCTAAAAAAGGCGAACCACGTGTGCTTCCTATTTACCAGAGTACCACTTTCAGATATGAGACCAGCGATCAGATGGCAAAACTGTTTGATCTGGAAGAAAGTGGATATTTTTACACTCGTTTACAAAATCCCACAAACGATGCAGTGGCAGCAAAGATTGCTGCGTTAGAAGGTGGAGTTGCCGCAATGCTTACTTCCTCCGGACAGTCCGCAAACTTTTATGCAATGTTTAATATCTGTTCAGCAGGAGATCATTTTGTCAGTGCTTCCACTATTTACGGAGGAACATTCAACCTTTTCGGCGTTACAATGAAAAGGCTAGGCATTGAAGTAACTTTTGTTGATCCAGATGCCAGCGAAGAAGAAATATCCAGCGCATTCAGGCCAAATACCAAGGCCCTGTTTGGAGAGACAATCTCTAACCCGGGGTTAAACATTCTGGACATAGAAAAATTTGCCTGTATAGCACATAAACATGGAGTGCCTTTGCTGGTTGATAATACGTTTGCAACTCCAATAAACTGCCGTCCGTTTGAATGGGGCGCAGATATTGTGATTCATTCCACTACTAAGTACATGGATGGACATGCTACCTCTGTGGGAGGTGCCATTGTTGATAGTGGCAATTTTGATTGGGATGCTTATGCTGATAAGTTCCCCGGATTAACAAAACCCGATGAATCTTACCACGGACTTACTTACACTAAGAGCTTTGGGAAGAATGCATACATTACAAAAGCAACGGTACAATTAATGCGTGACTTAGGATCCGTTCAATCTCCGTTTAATGCTTTCTTACTTAACATAGGATTAGAAACGCTCCATCTTCGTGTTCCACAACATTGTCGCAATGCACAAAAGATTGCAGAATATTTAGAAAAGAATGATAAAGTGGCTTGGGTTAACTACAGCGGGCTCAAAAGCAATAAGTATTATGAATTAGCAAAGAAGTATCTTCCCAATGGTTCTTGTGGCGTTATTGCATTTGGCCTGAAAGGCGGACGTGATATTGCTATTAAGTTTATGGATAGTTTACAACTAGCAGCTATCGTAACTCACGTAGCCGATGCGCGTACTTGTGTGCTTCATCCAGCCAGTCACACTCACCGCCAATTAAGCGATGAACAGTTAATTGAAGCCGGAGTTGCTCCCGATTTGATCCGTTTCTCAGTCGGAATAGAAAATGTGGATGATATTATTGCAGATATTGAACAAGCATTAGCTCAATAAAAGCAAAGACTATAGAAGAATAATTCCCCGGTATCCAGAATAGCTAGTACATCGGGGAATTATTTTATTTGCCAAAATTTTGAACAGCACACTACTGGCAGCCTTATTTATTAAATCAAAATAGTCTCACTGATCCAGAAAAAAGACTTAATTCAACGTTTTAATCCAGTCAAGCAGTTCTTGTTCTTTCTGAATTGCGTTGTTCTCAATATCTAAAGATTTCTTCGTCAACTCTTGCACAATCTGCTTGCTTTTTAAAGGAAATAGATTTTCTTTTACTATAAGTAATGTACTAACCACCGCACTGCGAGCAAAAGACATTGCTGCGCAAACATCTACCGCCAGCTTTTTATCTGCCTGCTTTGCAACCTCTGAAATAAAATCCATCATGCGCATTGCCATCTCAGCCACATCAAAAGGAACCATCGCGGCAATTAGAACAGACTTTTGAATCTGCTCGTCACGACTCATTTTTTCTTCATTTGTTCCTTCGGGCATTTTATGTGCTGCAAGAAGTTCGTTATAGGCATCTACATCACGATCAATGCATTGGATAAATTCTTCGCGCAACGCATTCATACATTCAGCTATATTCCCCAACTGAGTTTTAACTTCAGCATTTTCTTGTCTGGCGACTATCACATTTGCTATCTTTTCAGTTAATGAGGCAGCCAAAGCAGCACCAATGGCTGATGCCGAACCACCTGCAGGGACAGAGTTTCCACTTGCTGTTTTAGCTAAATATTCTCTTATTGTTAAGTCTGCTAACATATTACTCTTTCATATTTCTGGTTACTTAAAGAAACGAAGATAGGAGTTTCTTCCGCAAAGAGCAATAGATTATAAAGATTTTATTCTATACTTCTCAAGAATTTGGAATAAAGATTCCACGAATTCTGAAAAAAGGAGTTACTTTGCAACATATTCATTATTAATAAGTGACACTTATGAAACTTAATATTCTTCTTTGTGATACTTTTCCGGGGCTTCTTCCCTCATATATAGAGTCCTACGCTTCCATGTTTTTTAATTTATTTAGTTCTGTTCGTCCGGACATGGAGTATAAAATCTACAATATTCAGGAAGGCGAAATACCTGAGGAGATCCACACCGATGAGCTTTATCTTATCCCAGGAAGTAGAGCGGGTGCTTACGAAGAAATAGAATGGGTGAAGAACTTGCTAAATTTTATTCGGAAAGCGCATGCAAGTCAAGCAAAAATGATAGGTGTTTGTTTTGGCCATCAGGTAATTGCCCAGGCATTAGGCGGACAAGTAGAAAAATCTGATAAAGGATGGGGAACAGGTATCCGATCTTCTAAAATTGTATTGCCCGAAGCGTTAAATTACTTTCCTGATGGAATAATGAATATGCATTATAATCATCACGATCAGGTGGTTACTCTTCCCAAAGAGGCAACCCTTTTTGCAAGCAGCGAGTTCTGTCCGAACGATGGATTTATAGTAGGGAAACACATTCTGACCTTTCAGGGTCATCCCGAATATACGCCTGAATATAACCGTTATGTAATTCTGAGCCGTGGACAAGATGAGCCTCAGGAAGTAAAAGATAAAGCGATGCAAAGCATTGACTCTTTAACAGCCATGGGGCAAGAAGCTGCACACTGGATGACAGATCTTATATCACAACAATAAACATAATTAAAATGAACAAAGTACTTATTATAGACGACGAGAACCAGATACGTAAACTACTGGCAAGGATGATGGAACTAGAAGGGTACGAAGTCTATCAGGCTGCAGACTGCCGTTCCGGATTAAAGCTGATTGAAATCAGCTCACCTGAGGTAGTACTTTGTGATGTCCGCTTACCAGATGGGAATGGTGTAGATTTAGTCTTAAAGATAAAAAAGCTATTCCCACAAACAGAGGTGGTTTTACTTACTGCCCACGGGAATATACCGGATGGTGTGCAGGCAATTAAAAACGGAGCATACGACTATATTACAAAAGGAGATGATAACAATAAGATTATTCCATTAATCAGCAGGGCTATGGAAAAGGCTCTGATAAATAAGCGTTTGGAAAAGCTTGAGGCTCAAGTTGGCAAACAATATTCTTTCCAGAATATTCAAGGCAACAGCAAATTAATAAAAGAATCTGTATCGCTTGCACAGAAAGTGTCGGCTACAGATGTACCTGTACTACTTACAGGAGAGACAGGAACCGGTAAAGAAGTCTTTGCACAAGCAATTCATGGAAGCAGTTCCAGAAGTACAAGATCTTTTGTAGCTATAAACTGCTCTTCATTTAGTAAAGAACTGCTGGATAGTGAAATGTTTGGATATAAAGCAGGAGCTTTTACCGGTGCGGCAAAAGATAAAAAAGGATTATTTGAAGAGGCAAATAATGGAACCATATTTCTTGATGAGATTGGAGAAATGGCCTTTGATCTTCAAGCCAAACTACTGCGCATTCTTGAAACAGGTGAATTTATAAAAGTAGGTGAAACCAAACCTACTAAAGTTAATGTACGTATCATTGCAGCTACCAATCGCAACCTTGCTAAAGAAATAGAAGAGAATCACTTCCGGGAAGATTTATTTTATCGCCTTTCTGTTTTTCAGATTCACTTACCTGCATTGCGTGAGCGCAGAGAAGATATTGAATTTATTGCCCGCTCTTTTATTGCAGATTTCGGGGCTAAACTATCCAGGAAAACTATAAAAGTAAGCAATGAGTTCATTGATGCGCTGAAGCAGCATAGCTGGAAAGGGAATATTCGTGAACTTCGCAATGTTATTGAACGAAGCCTCATCGTTTGCAACGAGAATGAATTAACCCTTCAAGATCTTCCGATAGAAATTCAGAATACTCATTTTGAAGAAATTGCCGGAAAAAGTTATTCAAACTTCGAATTGGCAGCAATGGAACGCAGACACATTGCCCGTGTACTTGAATATACAAAGGGGAACAAAACAGAAGCCGCCCGACTGTTAAAAATAGGTTTGACCACATTATACAGAAAAATAGAGGAATACAAACTATAAACGTCCACTGTTTATTCACCATTTAATTAGTTTTTGAACAGCATTTAATTACCTGGTAACAGATTATCAGTTACTATGGGACAACTATAGCACTAATTATAAGCGGAGCCTTTTCATTTTTATATTAAAGGACGGTATAGATTTTCTGAATATTATTCGTTCTTGCCGCTTTCATTATAAAAATAAAATCGGTAATAGTCCAAATGCCAAGCCCTCCTAAAGTTATTAATTTAACTATGCCTAAAACAATATCTCCGATATAAAAACGATCAATTCCCAGACTTCCGACTAATAACGATAAGATTAAAGCAATTGTTGGATCTTTAAAACGAAGGGGGTGAATCATCAGCCACTTTGATTCATCTGCATTTAACAACATTTCTCTGAGAGCCATTATCCGGTCAGACGGAAAATATTTTCCATTTGTGATAATAAAGGTATCTACTTTTTGTGAATCCATCTTGTCTTTTTCATATATTAATAAATAATTCTCAAAGATATATTATATTAGTTTGTAAACAATAAATATCCATTATTTTAACTTAACAAAAGTTCTGGCAGAAAGAGAGCTCTGCTACACTTCCAAAATAACATACTACCCTACCAAAATGAAAAGGTAAATTGCTTCACTCTAAAAAAACATTATTCTTTAATAAGTTGTTTTACTGAAAGATAGATAACGCCAAACTTTTCTGGCACACCATTCGCTCTATTTGTAATACATAATAGTTATCAGAAACAATTTAAATTTAAGAGACAAATGAACACATTATTATTTATTGCAGGTTGCCTTGTGGGCTGTATATGCTTCTGGCTTTTCTTTTTATGTATAGACTGGTTTGAACAAATATAAAAATCAAAAAGAGTATGTATACAACATTATTTATTCTAGGCTTAGCAATCTTCGGTTATATGATTTACGTACTTATCAAACCCGAAAATTTTTAATCAAATGAATACAGAATTATTAAGCAGCGGAATTCAGATCATATTAATGATTGCACTGAGTTATCCGCTGGGTAAACACATAGCAAAGGTTTATAAAGGAGAAAAGAGCTGGTCGGATTTCATCTCTCCTGTAGAAAATGCAATATATAGAATCTGCAAGATTGACCCTACGGAAGAAATGAGTTGGAAAAAGTTTTTAGGAACACTGCTTACTCTAAATCTTTTCTGGTTTTTCTGGGGAATGATTTTACTTGTCTCCCAACATTGGCTTCCTTTGAATCCGGATGGCAATGGTGCTCAAAGTGCAGATCAGGCTTTTAATACTTGTATCAGCTTTTTAGCAAACTGTAATCTCCAACATTATAGCGGTGAAAGTGGGCTGACTTACTTTACTCAGTTATTTACAGTTATGCTTTTCCAGTTCATATCGGCTGCTACAGGAATGGCTGCAATGGCTGGAATCATGAAAGCTATGGCTGCTAAAACGACTCAGACAATAGGGAATTTCTGGTTCTTTCTTGTAAGAAGCTGTACCAGAATTCTGCTTCCATTATCTTTAGTAGTTGGCATTTTCCTAATTCTTCAAGGAGCGCCGATGGGTTTTAATGGGAAAGCAACAATACACACCCTCGAAGGAACGAGCCAGACAATATCACAAGGTCCTGCTGCAGCAATAGTAGCAATAAAGCAACTTGGAACCAACGGTGGAGGATTCTTTGGCGCCAACTCTGCACATCCACTTGAAAACCCATCTTATCTTACCAATATGGTTGAGAGTATATCTATTCTTCTTATACCAATGGCTATGATCTTTGCTTTAGGATTTTATCTGAAAAGAAAAAAGATGGCATACTGCATTTTTGGTGTAATGCTGTTGGCTTATCTTATTGGTGTAGGTATTAACACTTGGCAAGAAACTGGTGGAAATCCTAGGATTACACATATTGATCAACGAGGAGGAGTAATGGAAGGAAAAGAAGTCCGCATCGGATCAGCCGCTACTGCATTATGGAGTGTAAGTACAACAGCCACATCAAGTGGTTCTGTAAATGGTATGCATGATAGTATGATGCCACTTTCTGGTATGACCGAAATGCTTAATATGCAAATAAATACATGGTTTGGCGGTGTAGGAGTAGGATTCATGAATTATTATATTTTTATAATCATCGCGGTATTCATCAGCGGATTAATGGTTGGTAGAACTCCAGAATTTTTAGGAAAGAAAGTAGAAGCCAGAGAGATGAAAATTGCTACAATCTTAGCACTTTTTCATCCATTCATGATCCTGGTAAGTACTGCTATTGCAGCCTATTTATACACTCATAATCAAAGCTTTGTCACTTCGGGAGGAGGATGGATAAGTAATCCGTCATATCACGGATTAAGTGAGATGTTTTATGAATTTACTTCTTGCGCTGCCAATAATGGTTCTGAATTTCAAGGACTAAAAGCAAATGTTCCATTCTGGAACTATATGGGCGGGCTAGTTATTATACTTACCAGATACTTACCTATAATAGGTCAGGTAGCTATAGCTGGTTTAATGGCTAAAAAGAAATTTATTCCAGAAAGTGCAGGAACATTAAAGACCGATACTGTGACATTCAGTTTAATGACATTTGCTGTAATCTGTATTATCGCAGCTTTGGCATTCTTCCCAACTCATGCACTGAGCACTATTGCTGAACAGTTAAGTTTATAATTGAAAAAAATAAGTTATGAAAGATAATAAAAAAGCCTCTTTATTTCCTAAAGAGCAAGTAATAGCAAGCCTGAAACAATCTTTCGTGAAACTAGACCCACGGATGATGATTAAAAACCCAATTATGTTCACTGTAGAAGTTGCTACAATTGTGATGCTTTGGGTTACAGGTTATTCCTCATTTAATAAATCACAAGGCTCATTTGGCTACAATATAACTGTATTCATTATACTGTTCATCACATTGCTTTTTGCAAACTTTGCGGAAGCTATTGCCGAAGCACGGGGAAAAGCACAGGCTGACAGTCTGAGAAAAACTCGCGAGGAAACTCCTGCCAAACAAATAATAAGTGGGGAAGTACACATTGTAAGTAGTTCCAAATTAAAGAAAGGAGATATTTTTGAGTGTGAGGCAGGAGATATAATTCCATCGGATGGTGAAATAATTGAAGGCTTGGCATCCATTGACGAAAGTGCTATAACAGGAGAAAGTGCTCCGGTAATCCGTGAAGCCGGAGGCGATAAGAGTTCAGTAACCGGAGGCACAAAAGTGCTGTCCGATTCTATTAAGGTAGTAGTAACCACTCAGCCTGGAGAAAGTTTCCTTGATAAGATGATAGCTTTGGTTGAAGGAGCATCCCGACAGAAAACTCCTAACGAGATTGCTTTAACTATCTTATTAGCAGGGTTTACGCTGGTCTTTGTCATTGTGTGCATGACCTTAAAACCACTGGCCGATTATAGTCACGCCACTCTTACTATAGCTTCTCTGATTTCGCTTTTTGTCTGTCTGATTCCTACCACAATTGGTGGATTGCTTTCAGCTATTGGTATTGCGGGAATGGACCGTGCTTTGAGAGCAAATGTAATTACCAAATCGGGCAAAGCGGTAGAAACTGCCGGAGATGTTGACACATTGTTACTGGATAAAACCGGAACAATTACCATTGGTAATCGTAAAGCTACAAAGTTTTATCCGGTTACCGGAATGGAAGAACGAGCCTTTATCGAATTCTGCATGCTTTCTTCTGTATCCGATGAAACCCCTGAAGGTAAATCCATCGTAGAACTAGGAAGAGAAGCAGGTCTTCGGATGAGGAATCTAAATACTATAGGCTCTAGAATGATCAAGTTTACCGCAGAGACAAAGTGCTCTGGGATTGATTTGCAAGATGGTACACAAATACGCAAAGGTGCTTTTGATTCTATCCGCCATATTACAGAAATGGCCGGAAACACATTTCCCAAAGAAACGGAAGAGATTACCGCTGCCATTGCAAATAATGGAGGAACTCCACTAGTGGTATGCGTTAATAAAGTAGTTATTGGTGTTATAGAATTACAAGATATTATCAAACCGGGAATACAGGAACGATTTGAACGCCTGAGAAAGATGGGGGTTAAAACGGTTATGGTTACGGGAGACAATCCTCTTACTGCCAAATATATAGCAGAAAAAGCCGGGGTTGATGATTTCATTGCAGAAGCCAAACCGGAAGATAAAATGGAATATATTAAGAAAGAACAAGAGTCGGGCAAACTGGTGGCAATGATGGGCGACGGAACCAATGATGCGCCGGCACTTGCACAAGCCGATGTAGGTGTGGCTATGAATAGTGGAACGCAAGCAGCAAAAGAAGCCGGTAATATGGTTGATCTTGATAACGATCCAACCAAACTGATTGAGGTGGTGGAAATAGGAAAGCAATTATTGATGACACGAGGAACATTAACAACTTTCTCCATTGCAAATGATGTAGCCAAATACTTTGCCATTGTCCCAGCTCTGTTTATGTTGTCTATTCCTCAACTGGCAGCATTAAACATTATGGGATTACATAGTCCGGAAAGTGCTATTCTGTCGGCAATTATCTTTAACGCACTTATTATTCCGGCTTTAATTCCATTGGCATTGAAGGGTGTGCAATATAAGCCAATAGGTGCTTCAGCACTACTTCTACGTAATTTATTAATTTATGGTTGCGGAGGTGTAATTGTTCCTTTTATAGGGATTAAGCTAATTGATCTCATTGTAAGTTTATTTATTTAATGTGTCAGTAATATGAAAACGACTCTTATAAAATCAGTCAAACTAACCCTTATGTTTTGTTTACTACTAGGGGTAACCTATGTATTTGTTCTATGGATATTTGCCCTGATTGCGTCCCCAAATAAGGGAAATGCAGAACTAATTACGCTCAACGGCAAAGTGGTTGGTGCAGCCAATGTGGGACAGAAATTCACAAAAGACATTTATTTCTGGGGACGCCCTTCGGCTGTTAATTATGCAGCTGATGCTTCAGGTGGAAGTAATAAAAGTATCACAAACAAAGAATATCTGAAAGAGGTGGAAGCCAGAATTGATTCTTTTTTAGTCCATCATCCTTACCTGAAACGCAGTGAGGTACCTGTGGAAATGGTTACAGCCAGTGGTTCCGGACTTGATCCGGACATCACTCCACAATGTGCATATGTTCAAATAAAACGTATAGCCTTGGCTCGCGGAATAAGTGAAAGCACCATAAAAGAAATAGTAGAAAAACAAATACAGAAACCTTTTTTAGGTATATTTGGAACGGCTAAGGTCAATGTTCTGAAATTAAATGTTGCTTTGGAAGAAGCCCGCAAATAAATCTAAGACGACATGAACGACGAAAAGAATGCACAATATTTCCTTGATTTAATAAAGAAATCGCGCAGGGGGAAATTCAAGATATACATCGGCATGATTGCCGGTGTGGGAAAATCTTATCGGATGTTACTGGAAGCACATGATCTGCTAAAAAGTGGAGTGGATGTGCAGATAGGATATATTGAGTCCCATGGAAGAGCAGAAACCGAATCACTGATAGAAGGTCTGCCCATTATTCCCCGAAAGAAAATTTTCTATAAAGGGAAAGAGATTGAGGAAATGGATTTGCAAAGCATTCTTCTTATTCATCCTGAGATTGTTATTGTGGACGAGCTGGCACACACAAATGTGGAAGGAAGCACAAACGAAAAAAGATGGCAGGATGTTCTTGATTTGCTTGATGCGGGTATTAATGTAATTAGCGCAGTAAACATTCAGCATATTGAAAGTTTGAATGAAGAAATTCATGAGATATCGGGCATTGAAGTAAAGGAACGAATTCCGGACAGTGTGTTAGAGCAGGCAGATGAAGTGGTAAATATAGATTTAACGGCAGAAGAACTGGTAACCCGACTGAAAGCGGGTAAAATTTATCGCCCTGAAAAGATCCAGATAGCCCTTAATAACTTCTTTAAAACGGAAAATATTCTTCAGCTACGTGAACTTGCATTAAAAGAAGTAGCATTACGTGTAGAGAAACAGGTAGAAAATGAATTTATTCTGGATGCTTCACGCATTCGTCATGAGAAGTTTCTGGCTTGTATTAGTGCAAATGAAAAAACGCCCAGAAAGATTATCCGGAAAACCGCTCGTTTGGCTACCCATTATAATACGAAGTTCTATGCTCTCTATGTGCAGACTCCAAAAGAATCTGTAGATAGTATTCCCTTGGCAAACCAGCGTTACTTGCTTAATCATTTCAAACTGGCTACTGAGCTGGGAGGTGAAGTGGTACAAGAACAATCGGCTGACATTATAGAGACCATCATCAAAGTGTGCAAAGAGAGACAAATCACTACGGTATGCATGGGAAGTCCTGCATTCAAAATTCCGCGAGTGTTCTTCTCCATTCCCCGTTATAAGAAATTTATCGAATCACTCTCCAAGGCCAACATAGATTTAATTATCTTAGCCTGAGATTAATACGCTACTGATATGAAAATAAAGACCAAACTCACTTACGGCATCGGTATACTCTTTGCCATGATTGTTCTCTTGGGTGCGCTTTCACTAGGTTACATCAATAAGCTGAATAATGAAACTCAGAAAATCTATACAAACAATAATTATTCGCTGAATTATTGCAGAAACATGCTTATTGTTCTTGATAATGTACACACCAGTAAGAGCGCGCTTCAGGTTTTTATGTCTAACCTGCAAAAGCAGCAGAAAAATCTGACGGAAGTAAATGAGAAGGAAACAACAGATAAATTGTCTTTCCACTTCGAAGAACTCAGAAATAAGATGAATGAACAGAACTTGCAGAAAGTACGTTCTGACATTTACGACATTATGAATCTTAATATGGCCTCCATCTATCATAAAAGTGAACTGGCAAAAAAAACAGCCAGTAATGCTTTGCTATGGATTTATATGACATTTGCCACTTGCGTTTTCTTCGCACTCGCTATATTGTTCCGTTTTCCTCATTCAATAATAAAACCAATAAAAGAATTGACTGGAGGAATTATGGAAATTGCTAACCATAATTATGACAAACGGCTTAATTTTGAGCCAACAAGTGAATTTGGCGAAGTTTCCACATCGTTTAACAAAATGGCTGAACGGCTAAATGAATACCGGGCCAGTACACTTGCCGACCTCATTGCCAACAAGAAATATATTGAAGCGATTGTAAACAGTATCACTGAACCCATCATTGGACTGAATAATGAGAAAGAAATCCTTTTTATTAATGATGAAGCACTGAATATCCTGAATCTTAAGCGGGAGAATGTAATTAAAAAATCAGCTTCCGAACTTTCTCTGAAGAATGATTTACTCCGGAGGTTAATAAGGGAACTGGTAAATCCGGGAGAAAAAAAAGAACCATTAAAAATCTACGCAGACAACAAAGAGAGTTATTTTCAGGCAAATTACATACCTATCCGAACCGTTGAAACAGGAGAAACAGAACCTCACAGCATAGGCGATGTGATTCTTTTGAAGAATATCACCGAATTCAAAGAGCTTGATACAGCTAAAACAACTTTTTTATCTACCATTTCTCATGAATTAAAGACTCCAATATCAGCTATTATGATGAGTTTGCAATTATTAGAGGACAAGCGGATAGGAAAACTGAATGAAGAACAGGAATCTCTTTCACAAAGTATTAAGGATAATAGTGAACGCTTACTCAGCATTACGGGAGAATTGCTGAAGATTACGCAAGTGGAAACGGGGAAACTACAATTAATGCCCAAAATCACCAAACCGATAGAGTTGATTGACTATGCAATTAAGGCTACCCGCGTGCTGACGGAAAAGTTTGGCTGCCATATTGAGGTAGAATATCCCGAAAAAATCTCTAAACTATTTGTGGACAGCGAAAAGATTGCATGGGTGCTTACCAATCTGTTAAGCAATGCAATTCATTATTCCAAAGAAAACTCAAGGGTTATTATTGGTGCCCGGCAAGATGGCGATATTGTTGAAATGTATGTGCAGGACTTTGGAAAAGGTATTGACCCGCGTTATCACCAAAGCATTTTCGACCGATACTTCCGGGTACCAGGCACCAAAGTGCAAGGCAGTGGACTGGGCTTATCAATCTCAAAAGATTTTATTGAAGCTCAGAACGGCACAATATCGGTCGAGAGTGAAGTAGGAAAAGGAAGTAAGTTTATTATCCGGTTCAATGTAAAATAAAGAATTCAGCCATTACTATTTCCCCTGTGTCCGGATAGAGAAACCCTCTTTCGGGGTCCCGAAGCCATTTCCTTCTTCGAGGCTGATTTCAAAATTAGCCTCGCCGGTTTTCACTTCGGAGTCTGCAGAAAGATTAACGGTGTAAAGCACTCCTACTCCAGGCTTAATCTGATCTATAACAATTGGTGCTGAATAAATTAAATGTTTAGTTCCTCTCAATCCTTTGAGAACAGGTGTTATATTTATTGCCGTTCTTTCACCTTCATTGTATATTTCAAAAATAAGCCGGCAGTTCTCATTTGCATCTACCAGTCTATTCCAGTTTTCATCCTGCAAACGTATATCCCTGATTACAAGATAGGGAGATGGCGAAGACATGGGTTCTACTTGACGCTCTTTTTTCTCCTGTGAGCGTGCCACCACATTTGCACCAATTAAAGCCCCGGCTGCCGAACCAACAAACGATCCAATGTAAGAGCCTCTATATCCACCAATATTATCTCCAATAATTGAACCTGCAATGCTCCCAATAGCAGCGCCTGTATGAGTGGCAATTATAGATCTGGAGACCTGATCCATTGTTCCACATCCGGAGAAAAGGAGCACACATGCCGAATAAATGAATGCTTTTTTCATATTATCAATGTATTATTAATCATCAATAACCAGAATTATCAGCAAATATAAGCAATTATTTCCTGAATATTAAGGCAAAACATGGCGATATATTTAATAAATAGTCTACGCCTTATATTAATTAAGTGTACACATTAGTTGTATAAAGTCTACTCTTTTTAATATTTGACTGTAAGTGTTTCAAAGAATATATGCCCAATAAACAACTTAGTTATGGCGTTAAAAGTAACAAACAAAAGGGAATTTAAAAAAATATATTCTCTACATTTGCAATCAATGAAATATAATAAGAAATAAGATGGACAATCCGTACATGATAATCAACACATACAAGCAGATCATAGAAGAGACACTTGGCAAATTAGCAGGAGTAAAAAAGAGAATTTATCGTATCAGCACCATTCGTGTACTGCTGTTCATTATAGGTGTTGCCGGAATTATCTATTTCTTCTCTGCTGGATGGCTAACAATCTGCGGTGTTGTTGTTCTAACGTTTGTCCCTTTTCTGGCATTGGTTAAGCATCACAACCAGCTATTCTACAAAAAAGAATATCTGGAAAAGAAGATTGAAATAAATGAGCAGGAACTATCAGCCATTGATTATGACACATCTGCATTTGACGGAGGAAAAGAATTCATTGATTCAGCTCACCTTTATTCATACGATCTGGATCTTTTTGGAGATAACTCCTTATTTCAATACATAAACCGCACCTCAACTTCATTTGGTAAAAAGAAGTTGGCAGACTGGCTCAACAACCATTTAAAAAACAAACAAATGATTGAGGAACGTCAGGAAGCAGTTCAGGAATTAACTCCGGAATTACATTTTCGCCAAAAGTTACGGATATTAGGATTACTATATAAAGGAGAAGCTGCCGATGGAAAAGAAATTAAAGAATGGGCTGCAAGCAAATGTTATTTCAAGGAAAAGAAACTATTTAGAGCATCCCTCATTCTTGTTCCGGCAGTTAATTTAATTATTCTTATTCTAGCTATAGCAGGCTTTGTATCATTCAATCTACTGGGACTTTCATTTGTTTTCTTTGTCACCTGCAGCAATAAACTAACAAAGGACATTACAAAGATTCAGATTACCTATGGGGAAAAGCTCAGTATCCTCGCCACCTATGCACAAATGATTGAGATAATAGAGGAGCAGAACGTTAAAAGCATTGCGCTGCAAAAGATTCAGCAGAAATTAGGAGTCAATAAGGAATCGGCATCATCGGCAGTAAACAGACTGGCTTCTCTGATGAATGCATTGGATCAACGGAATAATATCCTGGTTACTACACTTCTGAATGGCTTCTTGTTCTGGGAACTTCGCCAGGTTATCAAGATAGAATCCTGGAAGGAAGAACACGCAGCTGAGCTTCCTGCCTGGTTGGAAGCTGTAGGAGAAATGGATGCCCTTTCTTCACTTGCTACATTTGCATATAATCATCAGGGATACTCCTACCCTGTTATCAAAGATCAACCGTTTACATTTATGGCTTCGGAATTAGGTCATCCGCTGATGAATCGCAATAAATGCGTAAAGAATAGCATTGATATTTGCAAAAATCCTTATTTCGTAATCATCACAGGGGCAAACATGGCAGGTAAAAGTACCTATCTACGTACAATCAGTGTCAATTATCTTTTAGCCAGCATTGGTGCTCCGGTATGTGCCACTGAAATGGAAGTATATCCGGCTCAACTTATTACCAGTCTGCGGACAACTGATTCACTTACAGAGAATGAATCATATTTCTTTGCAGAACTGAAAAGGCTTAAACTGATTATTGATAAGCTTAACAACGGTGAAGAATTATTCATTATTCTGGATGAAATTCTGAAGGGAACTAACTCTATTGACAAGCAAAAAGGCTCACTAGCACTTATCAAACAGTTTATGACACTGAAAGCAAATGGAATTATTGCAACCCATGATTTGTTATTGGGTTCATTGATTAATCTATATCCTAATGACATCCAGAATTATTGCTTTGAGGCTGAAATAATGAATAATGAACTAAACTTCTCCTATTTATTAAAAAATGGAATAGCACAAAACATGAACGCTTGCTTCTTAATGAAAAAAATGGGGATAGCCGTTATCGACGACTAACCCCCACTTTATCTGAGATCTTAAGGTTCTTCGTCACTTTAGGTGTAAGTTATTGAATTGAGCCTTTTATTTATAGTGCTTTTAGCAATTCTTTATCAGATTCAATAAATGGCTTATTAAAAAGCATGTAAAGTCTTTGTTGAAAAAGCATTTGAGACTGTTTGTTTGCACCAAAAGTGACGAAGGACCGATCTTAATTGAACTGTCTTAAAAATTCCGAGGCTCCAGCAGCTTGCTCACCTTTAAAATAGGTAATCGGGGTTTCAGCAATAAATTTATAAGAAGAAAACCTGAATAGCTGAACTGCCGCAAACTGCCCATCCTCTGAGATAAGAAAATCAAGTCTGAAACAACCTTTTTCTTTGGTAGGAACAGGACCAGAAGGAAATACTCCAGACTTAATCATCTTCTCCAACTTATTCTGTTCACTGATATCAAAGAATGCAGAGTTCTTGAGAACCTTACTACCAGTAGGCTCATAAACTAATATTTTCGACTTCCAGAGCAAAATATAGATGCCCCAAAGTAAAAGACAGCTCGCAAAAAGCAGCAACGTCAATGATAATTCAGCTGCAACTCTTCCCAACTGACCATAAAAAATAAAAGAAACAACACCTAACAAAATAAGAGAAATTGCAAGAAACATGCTAGAAGTATTTGTACATTTAGCAATGTCCTGATGCTTAGATTCAAAAAGGTGCTTTTCGGTTAATTGTGCATTCATAATCACATAAAGGTTAATTGATATAATTACATTGATATATAAAAGCCAATAATGATACAAGCAATGTTGTATCAACAGGAATTATTAAAAAGTAATTCGCTAAACAATAATATGCCGTAATGCAAACACATAATATCCGGTCACTGACTGACTAAGAAATCCGTTTGAATTAGAGTAAATCTTATAATGATAATTAAAAAAAGCCCTATCTACCCCACTATGCCTTTGGTAGACCGTTAAAAAAAGAGTATTATAACCAACAATTATTCGTTTCGACCGAGAAGTATTAGTCCATACATTCTGAGAATTATTATTCTGCTCTGCATCAGAAAAGAAAGAATAATGGGCTTTATCAAAATGGTCCGCATTCTCTGACTCACGCATAAGCAATGCAACATCAACAGCAGGTTCCTCTTTAATAGAAGAGAAAACATTCAGACATGTAACCAAAAAAACTGCCAGAATTAAAAAAAGCATAGAAGTGATGCATTTATTCATAGTATTGGCCTTTATTGCAAAGATAAATAATAATTTGAAACGGCCAATTTTTTAAGGAGAAAAGAACTATTCAGAAGGATCAAAACACATGGCTTAATAACAAGAAAGCAGCAAAGTGCTTTTACGAAGATCTATTGAAACAGATAATAATGGCAGTTTATCAATAATCTGAATTTTAGTCAGTTAAACTAAAAGTATGCAATAAGGAGCAAATAACCATTTTATCTTATTACCCCACTAATTATCGGGTGAGCCATTATCACCCAAACATCAAATGAGCCACCAAAAACAGAGTACAAAAAAAGGGATGTTCTAATCGAACATCCCTTCTATATAAATATATTGATGTATATATATTATTCAGCTTTTGCTTCCTCAGTTGCAGGAGCTTCAGGTGCTTCAACAAGTGCTTCAACAACTGGAGCTGCTTCAGCAGCCTTCTTTGAACGACGAGTACGAGTTGCTTTCTTAACAACTTTTTCTTTTGCCATGTTCTCATTGTAATCAACAAGCTCGATAAAACACATTTCTGCATTATCTCCCAAACGATTACCAGTTTTGATAATACGTGTATAACCTCCCGGACGGTCAGCAATCTTCACAGAAATTTCTTTAAACAATTCTGTTACAGCTATTTTATCCTGTAAGTTACTAAAAACTACACGACGAGAGTTCGTTGTATCATCTTTAGACTTAGTGATTAAAGGCTCAACAAATTTCTTCAGAGCTTTAGCCTTAGCAACAGTCGTAGTGATTCTTTTGTGCTTAATCAAAGAGCACGCCATGTTAGATAACATTGCACCTCTATGAGAAGCAGTACGACCTAAATGATTGAATTTTTTATTATGTCTCATTTTTTAATCTTTATCTAATTTATATTTAGAAATATCGGTTCCAAACGACAGATTCAGACTTTCGAGCAAATCATCAAGCTCAGTAAGCGATTTCTTACCAAAGTTTCGGAACTTAAGAAGGTCAGTTTTGTTAAATCCAACCAAGTCTCCTAATGTTTCCACATCAGCAGCTTTTAAGCAGTTAAGAGCACGGACAGACAAGTCCATATCTACAAGCTTAGTCTTTAACAATTGACGCATATGCAAGACTTCTTCATCAAATTCTTCATTGCCATCTACATCTGTATTCTCAAGAGTAATTTTTTCATCAGAGAACAGCATAAAGTGATAAATCAAAATCTTAGCAGCTTCTTTAAGCGCATCTTTTGGGTGAATAGAACCATCTGTTGTAATTTCAAGTACTAATTTCTCATAGTCAGTCTTCTGCTCAACACGGAAGTTTTCTACAACATACTTTACATTACGGATAGGTGTATAAATTGAATCAATTGGAATTACATTAACATCAGTGCAATATTCGCGATTTTCATCAGCAGGAACATATCCACGACCTTTGTTAATTGTAATATCAATTTGCATTGTAGCTTTAGAATCTAAATGGCAAATAACTAATTCAGGATTTAACACTTCAAATCCAGTCAAATACTTGCCTATATCACCTGCTTTAAATTCAGTAGAATTATCAACAGAGATAGTGACCTTCTCACTTTCGAACTCTTCAACCACTTGCTTGAATCTTACTTGTTTCAGATTCAAAATAATGTTAGTTACGTCTTCCTTGACCCCTGGAACAGTTGAAAATTCGTGCTCAACACCTTCTATTTTGATAGTAGTGATAGCATAACCTTCTAATGAAGAGAGAAGAATACGGCGCAAAGCATTACCCACAGTAATACCAAAACCAGGTTCCAGCGGACGAAATTCGAATTTACCGAATTTTGAATCTGCCTCTAACATCAATACTTTATCAGGTTTTTGAAATGCTAATATAGCCATGAAATTAATTATTATTATTTAGAATACAACTCTACAATCAACTGCTCTTTAATGTTTTCAGGGATGTCTGCTCTCTCAGGAACATGCAACAATTTGCCGACCTTTGAAGTTTCTTCCCATTCTAACCAAGGATATTTGCTATGATTGAAACCTGCAAGTGAATTTGCAATCACTTCCATTGATTTTGATCTTTCACGTACGCCAATAACCTGACCTGGTTTAACAGAATAAGAAGGGATATTAACTACTTTCCCATCAACTGTGATATGTCTATGACTTACTAACTGACGAGCTGCTGCACGTGTATTTCCAATACCTAAACGGAAAATAATATTATCAAGACGAAGTTCCAATTGTTGAACCAAAATTTCACCTGTAATACCTTTCGCACTTTCAGCTCTTTCAAATAGATTACGGAATTGTTTTTCTAAAACTCCATAGGTATATTTTGCCTTTTGCTTTTCACGAAGTTGAATACCATATTCTGAAGTTTTTCTTTTTCTAGAATTTCCGTGTTGTCCAGGAGGATAGTTCTTCTTTGATAATACTTTATCAGGACCGAAGATACCTTCACCAAATTTACGTGCAATTCTTGATTTAGGACCTGTATATCTAGCCATTTTTTTTAATATTTAATTGTTTGTTAATGAACTTAATCTGTTGCAGCCGCGATTACAGAAAGGAATATGTAATCCAATAACAAAATCAAGTATCATATTTAAAATAAAGAAATTTTAGACTCTCCTTCTTTTAGGAGGACGACAACCATTGTGTGGAAGTGGGGTTACGTCTATAATCTCAGTAACTTCAATACCGGCACCGTGAATAGTTCTAATAGCTGACTCACGTCCGTTTCCTGGTCCTTTTACATAAGCCTTAACTTTTCTCAAGCCAAGATCATATGCAACTTTTGCACAATCCTGCGCAGCCATCTGTGCTGCATAAGGAGTGTTCTTTTTAGAACCTCTAAATCCCATCTTTCCTGCAGAAGACCAAGAGATAATTTGACCTTCACTGTTTGCTAAAGAAACAATAATGTTGTTGAATGATGAATGAACATGTAATTGTCCGTTAGCATCAACCTTAACATTTCTCTTCTTAGCTGCGACTGTTTTTTTTGCCATATCAACAATTATTATTTAGTAGCTTTTTTCTTATTTGCAACTGTTTTCTTTCTACCCTTACGTGTACGTGCATTATTCTTGGTACTTTGACCTCTAACAGGCAAACCAATACGGTGACGTATACCACGGTAACAACCAATATCCATTAATCTCTTAATGTTTAGTTGAACTTCAGAACGAAGATCACCTTCTACTTTAAATTCTGCACCTATGATTTCACGGATTTTAGCAGCTTGATCATCACTCCAATCTTTTACTTTAAGATCTCTGTCTACTCCAGCTTTATCCAAAATCTTTGCTGAACTACTGCGACCTATTCCATATACATAGGTCAACGCTATCTCACCTCTCTTATTCTGAGGTAAATCTACACCAACTATTCTTATAGCCATATATTAAATTATTTTTTTTGCAAAAATAATAAATTATCCTTGACGTTGTTTATACTTAGGATTTTTCTTGTTAATAACATACAAACAGCCATTACGTCTAACGATTTTGCATTCCGGCGTACGTTTTTTTAATGATGCTCTTACTTTCATATTATTTTTTATTATTTATATCTAAAAACGATTCTACCTTTAGATAAATCATAAGGGGACATTTCCACTCTCACTTTATCACCAGGTAATATTTTAATGTAATGCATTCTCATTTTACCTGAGATATGAGCAGTAATCTCATGTCCATTTTCTAACTCTACATGAAACATTGCGTTAGACAATGCTTCAACGATTACTCCATCTTGTTCTATTGCAGATTGTTTTGCCATATTAAATCGCTTTATCTCCTAAAACTTGTTCAATAAAATCAAATGAGGACAGTATATCTGCACCATTTGGACCGATTGCTATTGTATGTTCAAAATGTGCCGCAGTTTTCCTGTCTTTTGTTCTAACAGTCCAGCCATCTCGTTCCATTACGATCTCACGAGATCCTAATGTGATCATTGGTTCAATAGCAATGCACAATCCTTTCTTTAGCAATGTGCCATATCCTCTTTTACCATAATTAGGTACTTGAGGATCTTCATGCATATCTTTTCCAATACCATGCCCGACAAATTCTCTCACCACACCAAATGAATTAGATTCACAATATTGCTGTATTGCATACCCTATGTCGCCAAGGCGTTTGCCCACAACGGCATTTTGTATACCTATATAAAGAGAATCTTTTGTTATCTTCAATAATCTACGAACCTCGTGATCAACATCTCCTACACAAAAAGTATAAGCAGAATCACCACAAAAACCATTCATAAATGTCCCACAGTCTATTGAAACAACATCACCGTCATTCAAAGGTCTATCATCAGGTATACCATGTACCACTTGTTCATTAACAGAGGTGCATAGAGAGCTAGGAAATGGATCTCCAAACTGATTGGGAAATCCCTTAAAAGTAGGAATCGCTCCATTATCTCTTATAAACTCTTCAGCAACTTTATCAAGTTCGCGAGTTGTAACACCCGGTTTAATAAGCTTAGCTACCTCTGCCAATGTTTTACCTACGAGCAAATTACTTGCTCGTAGTAATTCTATCTCCTCTTCTGTTTTAAGAAATATCATTAGTTAATGAATTAATAAGCAGCAACACTACCTGTGCGCCCTTTAATTCTACCGGATTTCAACAACCCATCGTAGTGCCTCATTAAAAGATGACTCTCTACTTGTTGAAGAGTATCTAACACAACTCCTACAAGAATCAACAATGAAGTACCACCAAAGAACTGAGCAAATTCAGCCTTGACACCAAATAAGCCAGCAAATGCAGGCATGATTGCAACAATTGCCAAGAATAAAGAACCAGGTAAAGTTATACGAGACATAATCTCATCAATATACTCTGCTGTCTTTTTACCAGGTTTAATCCCTGGTATAAAACCATTATTTCTCTTCATATCCTCTGCCATCTGATTTGGATTGATAGTGATTGCTGTATAGAAATAAGTGAAAAGAATAATCATTACAGCAAAAATAAAATTATACCAAAATCCGGTATGGTTAGTCAAAGCACGAGCAACACCACTTGCACTAGCAACATTTGAATATCCAATAATAGCTACTGGAATAAACATAATAGCTTGTGCAAAAATAATAGGCATTACATTAGCTGCATTGACCTTCAAAGGAATATACTGTCTGGCACCACCATATTGTTTGTTACCAACAATTCTCTTAGCATATTGTACAGGAACTTTTCTTGTACCTTGAACTAACAAAATAGCACCAGCAATAACGATCAATAAAAAGGCTATTTCAAATATAAACATGACAAGACCCCCTGCACCTGTTTCAGTAGTACGAGAAACAACTTCCTGGCCAAAAGCCTTAGGAAGACGTGCAATAATACCAATCATGATTATTAAAGAAATACCATTACCTATACCCTTATCTGTAATTCTTTCACCGAGCCATAATATAAACATACTTCCAGCAGCCAAAATGATTGTGGAAGTTACCATAAATAAGGTCCAGTTCAATGAAGGATTCAAGGCTTGACCAGCTTGAGTTTTCAAATTAATCAAATAAGAAGGAGCCTGAAACAATAATATCGCAATAGTCAGATAACGTGTATATTGGTTAATCTTTATTCTACCACTTTCTCCCTCACGTTGCAATTTCTGAAAATAAGGAACTGCAATTGCTAAAAGTTGAATAACAATCGAAGCAGAGATATAAGGCATAACACCCAAAGCAAATACAGAAGCATTAGAAAATGCCCCTCCTGAGAACATATTCAACAAAGCTAAAAGACCTTCACTCGTTTGTTTATGCAATTGGGTTAACATTCCAGGATTGATACCTGGTAAAACCACAAAAGAGCCAAATCGGTAAATCGCAGCAAATAATATAGTGATGAGGATCCGTTGTCTCAGATCCTCAATATTCCATATATTCTTTAATGTTTCAATAGCTTTTCTCATTGAATCAGAGTTTTACAGCATTTCCACCTAAAGACTCAATAGCAGCAACAGCACTCTTTGAAAAAGCATTAGCTTCGACATCAAGTTTGTTAGTTAAGCTACCATTACCTAAAATCTTCACCAACTGATTTGAAGAGATAAATCCAGCTTCAATAAAGTCATTAATACCAACTTTTGACAAACTCTTAGCTTCAGCTAATTTTTGTAACGTTTCAAGGTTTATGGCTTTATATTCCACTCTATTTATATTCTTAAAACCAAATTTAGGAACACGGCGTTGGAGTGGCATCTGTCCACCTTCAAAACCAATTTTTCTTGAATATCCGGATCTTGATTTTGCTCCTTTGTGACCTCTTGTAGAAGTACCTCCTAAGCCTGAACCAGAGCCACGACCGACTCTTTTTCTTGTTTTGGTGGATCCTTCTGCAGGTTTTAAATTACTTAAGTTCATATTGTAATTAGTTTTATTATTCAACAATAAATTACTTAATAATGGTAACCAAGTGCTTAACTTTCGCAACCATACCAAGAATTGAAGGAGTCTCTTCGTGCTCAACCACACGATTCAATTTACGAAGTCCTAATGCATCAAGCGTTCTCTTCTGATCAGCTGGAGCACCAATTCTACTTTTAACTTGTTTAATCTTAATAGTTGACATACTTCCTCCTTATCCTCTAAATACTTTGTCCATACTAATACCTCTGTTCTGCGCAACAGTTCTTGCATCTCTCATCTCACCTAAAGCAATAATTGTAGCTTTAACAAGATTATGAGGATTTGAAGAACCCTTAGATTTAGCCAATACATCAGTTACACCAACGCTTTCAAGTACTGCACGCATTGCGCCACCGGCAACAACACCTGTACCATGAGAAGCAGGCTTGATGAAAACTTCAGCTCCACCAAATCTGGCAGATTGTTCATGAGGAACGGTTCCTTTCAAAACTGGCACTTTAATTAGGTTCTTCTTTGCTGATTCAACTCCTTTAGCTATTGCTGCAGTTACTTCACCAGCTTTACCAAGCCCCCAACCAATAACACCATCTTCGTTTCCAACAACTACTATTGCAGAAAAACTGAAAGTTCTACCACCTTTTGTTACTTTAGTAACACGGTTAATAGCAACTAATCTGTCTTTAAGCTCTATATCACTAGATATTTTAAATCGATTACTTATTCCTGCCATAATAATTAAAATTTAAGTCCACCGTTACGAGCTGCATCAGCTACTTCTTTTACTCTCCCATGATATAAGTAACCATTACGGTCGAACACAACAGTTGTAATTCCAGCTTCCTGCGCTTTTTTAGCAATCATTTCACCAACCTTTGCAGCCTGTTCTTTCTTCGCTAATTTTTCTTCAAATCCAAGAGAAGAAGCAGAAGCTAAAGTCTTACCACACAAATCATCAATAATTTGAACATAGATTTGTTTGTTACTTCTAAACACGCTCATACGTGGACATCCAGTTGTACCGGAGATCTTATTACGTACTCTGTATTTTATTTTAATTCGTCTTTCTATTTTTGTTGTCATGATAATACAATTTTATGTAAATTACTTAGCACCGGCAGATTTGCCCGACTTTCTGCGAATTTCTTCTCCAACAAATTTAATACCTTTACCTTTATATGGTTCCGGTTTACGGAAAGAACGTATTTTAGAACAAACTTGACCTAGTAACTGTTTGTCACAAGATTCTAAAATAATAAGAGGGTTCTTATTTCTTTCAGATTTTGTTTCAACTTTAATTTCTGAGGGTAATTGCAAGAAAATATTATGTGAATAACCAAGAGCAAATTCAATAATATTTCCAGTGTTTGTAGCACGGAAACCTACGCCAACTAACTCTAACTCTTTCTTGTAACCTTCAGAAACACCAATAACCATATTATTAATCAAAGAACGATAAAGACCATGAAATGCTCTTTCTTGTTTTTCATCGTCTTTACGAGTCAATAAAATCTGATTATCAGCTACCTCCACAGTAATTAGTGGATTAACATACTGACTTAATTCTCCCTTTGGTCCTTTTACAGTAACCACATCATCTTTCAGAGTAACTGATACTCCAGCTGGGATACTAATGGGTAATTTTCCTATTCTAGACATTGCTTTTTCCTCCTAAATTAATATACATAACACAAGACTTCTCCGCCAATTTTTAGCTCAGCAGCCTCTTTGTTTGTCATTACACCTTTGGAAGTAGATATTATAGCAATACCCAAACCATTAATAACACGTGGCATATCTTTGTATCCGGTATACTTACGTAAACCTGGAGAAGATATTCTAACCAGTTTCTTGATCGCGTTTACTTTGTTAACGGAATCATACTTCAAGGCTACTTTAATAGTGCCTTGAGGTCCTTCTTCTACAAACTTATAATTAAGAATGTAGCCCTTCTCAAAAAGAATCTTTGTAATTTCCTTTTTAAGATTAGAGGCAGGAACTTCTACAACTCTGTGCTTAGCACCGATTGCGTTTCTCAACCTCGTTAAATAATCTGCTATTGGATCAGTCATATAAAAATAATTAAATTAATCAGGCCTCCCTGACAATATTTAAGAAATAATTTACCAGCTTGCTTTTTTAACTCCGGGAATAAGACCATTAGATGCCATTTCACGAAATTGAATTCTTGAAATACCAAACTGACGAATATAGCCCTTTGGACGACCAGTTAGTTTGCAACGATTGTGCAAACGAACCGGTGATGCATTCTTAGGCAGAGCCTGTAATGCATCATAATCACCGTCTTTTTTCAACTGAGCTCTCTTTTCAGCATATTTGGCTACAAGTTTTGCTCTCTTCACTTCGCGAGCTTTCATTGATTCTTTTGCCATAATATATTAGTCTTTTTTAGAGTTTTTAAAAGGTAAACCAAATTCTTTTAACAATGCATATCCTTCTTCATCAGATTGAGCTGAAGTTACGAAAGTTATGTTCATTCCTAAAATTTTAGTAATACTATCGATATTAATTTCAGGAAAAATAATCTGTTCCTGAATACCTAAAGTATAATTACCCTTACCATCAAATTTACTTTCTATTCCTTTAAAGTCACGAATACGAGGAAGAGCGACACGAACTAATTTTTCAAGGAACTCATACATTCTTTCACGACGTAAAGTAACCATCACACCGATAGGCATTTTTTTACGTAGCTTAAAGTTTGCAATATCCTTACGAGAAATTGTTGCGACAGCTTTCTGACCTGTAATCGCAGTCATCTCATTTATTGCAACTTCAATAATTTTCTTATCAGCTACAGCAGATCCAAGACCTTGATTGATAACAATCTTTTTAAGAACTGGAACTTGCATAGATGAACTATATTGAAATTGATCTTTCAATGCAGGCGCAATACGCTCTGCATATTCTTTCTTAAGGCTAGCAGTATTACTCATTACTTAATCTCCTCTCCTGATTTTTTAGAATAACGCACTAAAGTTCCATCAGAACTTTCTTTTCTCCCAATACGTGTTGCCTTCCCACTCTTCGGATCAACAAGGTTTAAGTTTGAGATATGTATAGAAGCTTCTTGCTTTACAATACCACCTTGAGGGTTTTTAGCATTTGGTTTAGTACTTTTAGATACCAAATTCATGCCTTCAACAATTGCACGTTCTTTTTTAACAAGAACTTTCAGCACACGCCCAGTTTTGCCTTTATCTTCACCAGCATTGACTAAAACTGTATCGCCTTTTTTAATATGTAATTTACTCATTACTTAGATCTTTTACAAAATTAAAGTACCTCTGGTGCTAATGATACTACTTTCATGTTTGCAGCACGAAGTTCTCTCGCAACCGGTCCAAAGATTCTACTTCCTCTAATTTCACCTGCATTGTTTAACAAAACACAAGCATTATCATCAAAACGTATATACGAACCATCAGCACGACGGATTTCTTTTTTCGTACGTACGATCAAAGCTTTAGACACTGCACCTTTTTTAATATCACTTGCGGGGATAACGCTTTTTACTGAAACTACAATAACATCCCCAACAGAAGCATAACGACGCCCTGTACCACCCAACACACGGATGCACAAAACTTCTTTAGCTCCACTGTTGTCACATACTGTAAGTCTGGATTCTGTTTGTATCATAATTACTTAGCTCTTTCAATTATTTCAACTACTCTCCATCTCTTTGTTTTACTCAAAGGACGAGTCTCACTGATTCTAACAGTGTCACCAATGTTACAATCATTTTTTTCATCATGAGCATGGTATTTTTTCGTTTTACTTACGAACTTACCATAAATGGGGTGTTTTTCTTTAAACTTTGCAGCAACTGTAACAGTTTTATCCATTTTGTTGCTAAGAACTACCCCAGTTCTTTCTTTTCTTAAATTTCTAGCTTCCATCAAACCCATTATTTATTGTTAAGTTCTCTCTGGCGTAATTCTGATTTCATACGCGCAATCATCCTGCGTAATTGTTTTATCTGTGCAGGATTATCCAAAGGAGAGATAGAATGGTTCAACACCACTTGATCATAGTTGGCGACTTCTGCCTGAATTTTTTCTACCAGTTCTTTGGTACTTATTTCTCTAATTTCTGCAATTTTCATAAACATTATGCATTTTGATTTTGAGTATCATAATCACGTCTTACTATAAACTTAGTAGTAACAGGAAGCTTCTGGGCTGCTAAGCGCAATGCTTCTTTGGCGATTTCATAAGACACACCTTCTACTTCAATCATAATTCTACCAGGGGTAACAGGAGCTACAAATCCTTCTGGATTACCCTTACCTTTACCCATACGTACTTCTGCAGGTTTTTTAGTAATTGGCTTATCCGGGAATATTCTGATCCAAATCTGGCCTTGACGTTGCATATATCTAGTAACAGCAATACGGGCAGCTTCAATTTGTCTACCTGTAATCCATTTATTTTGCAAAGCTTTGATACCAAAAGAACCAAAAGCGAGTTGGTTGCCTCTTTGGGCATTACCTTTCATGCGACCCTTTTGTTGTCTTCTGAATTTTGTCTTTTTCGGTTGTAACATAATTTCCTAAAATTCAAATTCGTTTTAGCGATTATTTTTCTTTCTTTTGAAGTTTTTTCCACCGTCTCTGCTACCTGCATTACCACGGCCTCCTTCTTTGCTTTGAGTAAAGTTAGGAGCAAGTTCTTTCTTGCCAAAAACTTCACCTCTACAAATCCAAACTTTCACACCAAGAAGTCCAACCTTAGTCAATGCTTCAGCATGACAATAGTCAATATCTGCTCTAAATGTGTGTAACGGAGTTCTTCCTTCCTTATACATCTCAGAACGAGCCATTTCAGCTCCATTCAAACGTCCTGAAATTTGCACTTTGATACCTTCTGCTCCCATACGCATTGTATTTGCGATAGCCATTTTAATAGCACGACGGTAAGCAATCTTACCCTCTACCTGGCGAGCAATGTTATTTGCTACAATTACAGCATCTAACTCAGGTCTTTTTACTTCAAAGATATTAATTTGAATATCTTTATCAGTGATCTTCTTCAACTCTTCTTTTAACTTATCAACTTCCTGACCACCCTTACCGATGATAATACCTGGACGGGCTGTACATACGGTTATTGTAACAAGTTTCAGTGTGCGCTCAATAACTATTCTTGATACGCTTGCTTTTGCAAGTCTTGCATTAAGATATTTACGAATCTTGCTATCTTCTAGCAAAGAATCACCATAATTATCGCCACCATACCAATTGGAATCCCATCCTCTGATAATTCCTAAACGGTTACTTATTGGATTAACTTTTTGTCCCATCTAGCTTAATTTTGATTATCATTAGTACTCTTTGAATCAACGAACAAAGTCACATGATTTGAGCGTTTACGAATTCTGTAACCTCTCCCCTGTGGTGCTGGTCTCATTCTTTTCAATGTTGCTCCACAATCAACAAAAATCTTTGTTACAAATAATTCACCGCTTTCTGCTTTACGTTCGTTTTTCTGTTCCCAGTTAGCAATAGCAGAGCGCAACAATTTCTCAACTCTTGCAGAAGCTTCCTTCGATGAAAACTTCAAAACACCAAGAGCTCTGTTCACTTCCATACCACGGATCATATCAGCCACAAGACGCATCTTACGTGGAGAGGTCGGAACATTTTGCAATTTGGCAAAATACATGGTTTTAAGGGCTTCTTTTCTTTTATCAGCCGATATTTTCTTTCTTGCTCCCATTATTTTTTATTACTTTATTATTTCAGATTTAATATATCCTGTTAACGTTTCTTGTTACCAGCATGGCCTCTGAAAGTACGAGTAGGAGAGAATTCTCCTAACTTGTGCCCAACCATGTTTTCGGTAACGTAAACAGGAATAAATTTATTTCCGTTATGAACTGCAATAGTATGCCCAACAAAATCAGGCGAAATCATTGAAGCTCTAGCCCAAGTCTTAACAACAGCTTTTTTGCCTGACTCATTCATAGCAAGCACTTTTGTTTCAAGCTTAATATTAATATAAGGACCTTTTTTTAATGAACGACTCATAGTTTACTCAATTAATCAGATTACTTTTTTCTTCTCTCAATAATATACTTAGAAGATTGCTTCTTTGGAGCTCTAGTCTTCAAGCCCTTAGCATACAATCCCTTACGAGATCTTGGATGACCTCCAGAAGCGCGGCCTTCACCACCACCCATTGGGTGATCAACTGGGTTCATAACAACACCACGGTTACGAGGACGACGACCTAACCATCTTGAACGTCCAGCTTTACCAGAGCATTCCAATCCATGATCAGAGTTACCAACGCTACCAATTGTAGCTTTACATGTACTAAGTATTTGTCTTACTTCACCAGAAGGCAATTTAATAACACAATATTTGCCTTCTCTTGAAGTCAACTGAGCAAAATTACCTGCAGATCTAACCAAAGCAGCACCTTGACCAGGACGCAACTCAATGTTATGAATTACAGTACCAACAGGGATATTTTGTAAAGGAAGTGCATTACCAATCTCTGGCGCTGCATTCTCACCTGACATAAGAGTATTACCTACTTGTAATCCATTGGGAGCAATAATATATCTTTTTTCACCATCGGCATAAAATAACAAAGCGATACGAGCCGAACGATTCGGATCGTATTCTATTGTTTTTACTACTGCCGGAACACCGTCTTTATTTCTCTTGAAATCAACGATTCTGATTTTCTTCTTGTGACCACCGCCAATATAGCGCATAGTCATCTTTCCTTCGTTGTTACGACCACCAGAAGAAAGCTTACCAAACACAAGAGATTTTTCTGGTACTGATGCAGTTATCTCCTCATAAGTACCAATAATTTTATGTCTTTGCCCCGGTGTTGTGGGCTTAAATTTACGTACTGCCATTTTTATTAAATATTGCTATAAAAATCAATAGTATCTCCTTCTTTCAATGTCACAACTGCTTTTTTATAAGCATTTGTTCTACCATTGATCATTCCAGCCTTTGTATAACGACTTTTATTCTTACCGGAATAACGAATTGTATTTACATCAACAACTGTAACATTGTATAATGCTTCGACTGCGCTCTTAATTTCCAATTTGTTAGCTTCAGGACGCACGATAAATCCGAAACGATTTAACTTTTCAGATGCAGCAGTCATTTTCTCTGTAACTAACGGTTTAATAATAATTCCCATTATTTAAGCCTCCTTTTTCATTAAGATACTGTCAATAGCTGAAAGAGAACTTTCAGTAAGCACCAATGCGCCAGCATTCAATACATTGTAAGTATTTAATCCAGCGACAGTTAATACATTAGCTCTCTCGATATTACGAGCCGACAAATATACGTTTTTATTTGGTTCTGATAATACAAAAAGTAACTTTTTGTCAGAAACTTTAAGATTATTTATCAATGCTACAAAATCTTTAGTCTTTGGAGTTTCAAAAGAGAAATCTTCAACAACTACAATAGCATTACCTTGAGCCTTGTAAGATAAAGCTGATTTTCTAGCTAAAGACTTAACTTTCTTATTCAACTTAAAGAAATAGTCTCTTGGCTTAGGACCAAAAACTCTTGCACCACCAACAAATACAGGTGAATTAATATCACCAGAACGTGCTCCACCAGTACCTTTTTGTTTTTTCAACTTTCTAGTACTACCTGAAAGTTCACTTCTTTCTTTTGATTTGTGAGTTCCCTGACGTTGACTAGCCATAAATTGTTTTACATCCAAATAAATAGCATGGTCATTAGGCTCAATTCCGAAGATTGATTCATTTAACGTAATCTTTCTTCCAGTGTCTTCACCTTTAATGTTATATACGTTAACTTCCATTATTTCTCAATTATTACGATTGAACCTTTGCATCCCGGAATAGAACCTTTAATCAATAAAAGGTTGTGTTCTGGAATAACTTTTAAAACTCGCAAATTTTGAACAGTAACTCTGTCACCGCCCATTTGTCCACCCATTCGCATTCCTTTGAATACTTTTGCTGGGTAAGAACAAGCACCGATAGAACCCGGTTTACGTAAACGGTTGTGCTGTCCGTGAGTAGACTGTCCAACACCACCAAATCCGTGTCTTTTAACTACACCCTGAAAACCTTTACCCTTAGAAGTTGCAATAACGTCTACAAATACTGCATCATTAAACAACTCTACAGAGATTGTGTCTCCTAGATTAAGTTCATTTTCAAATTCTTTGAACTCGGCCAAGTGTCTCTTTGGTGTTACTTTGGCTTTAGCGAAGTGTCCCATTAATGGCTTAGTAGTATGTTTTTCCTTTTTTTCCTGGAAACCTACTTGAACAGCTTCGTAACCATCTTTTTCAACTGTTTTCAGTTGAGTAACAACACAAGGACCTGCTTCGATAACAGTGCATGGTACATTTTTACCATCGGCACTGAAAACGGATGTCATTCCGATTTTCTTTCCTAATAATCCTGGCATTTCACTTTTTTTTAATTATCAAACTTTAATTTCTACTTCTACTCCGCTTGGCAATTCCAGCTTCATCAAAGCGTCAACAGTCTTAGCTGTAGAGCTATAAATGTCAATCAATCTTTTGAATGAAGACAATTGAAATTGTTCTCTGGATTTTTTGTTAACAAAAGTAGAGCGGTTCACTGTAAAGATACGCTTGTGCGTAGGAAGAGGTATAGGGCCACTTACGATGGCACCTGTAGTCTTCACAGTTCTTACGATCTTCTCAGCTGACTTGTCAACCAAGTTGTGATCGTAAGACTTCAACTTAATTCTAATTTTTTGGCTCATATTTATTTTTAACTATAATTTTATACTAAATCAACACGTCCCTTAACTTCTTCAAGAACTGTTTTAGCAATAGAAGAAGAAACCTTCTCATAATGTGAGAATGTCATAGATGATGTTGCACGACCAGAAGTGATAGTACGTAATGAAGTTACATAACCGAACAATTCTGACATAGGAACTTTAGCTTTTACGATTCTTGCACCTGTACGACTAGATTCCATACCTTCAACCTGACCACGACGTTTGTTTAAGTCTCCGATTACATCACCCATACTTTCTTCTGGAGTTACAACCTCAAGACTCATAATTGGTTCAAGAAGAGCAGGACCAGCTTTAGCACAAGCGTTTTTGTAAGCCTGGATAGCACAGATTTCAAATGATAACTGGTCAGAGTCAACTGGGTGGAAAGATCCATCAGTCAAAGTAACCTTTAAAGTATCAAGAGGGAATCCTGCAAGCACACCATTCTTCATTGCACTTAAGAAACCTTTCTGTACAGCAGGGATAAATTCTTTAGGAATATTACCACCTTTTACTTCGTCAATAAATTGAAGAGTTCCTTCGAAGCCTTCGTCAGCTGGACCAATATTTACAATGATATCAGCAAACTTACCACGACCACCAGATTGTTTTTTGTAAACTTCACGAAGGTTTACAGTCTTAGTGATTGCTTCTTTGTAAGATACCTGAGGACGACCTTGGTTACATTCTACCTTAAACTCACGTTTCAAACGGTCGATGATAATATCCAAGTGAAGCTCACCCATACCAGCAATAACTGTCTGACCACTTTGCTCGTCTGTTTTAACAGTGAAAGTTGGATCTTCTTCAGCTAACTTAATTAATCCGTTAGTAAGCTTATCCATATCTTTCTGAGTTTTTGGCTCAACAGCAATAGCAATTACAGGATCTGGGAAGTCCATTGATTCAAGAACGATTGGTTTATTTTCATCGCAAAGAGTATCACCTGTACGAATATCTTTGAAACCAACACCTGCACCAATATCACCAGCACCAATTACTTCAACTGGGTTTTGTTTATTTGAATGCATCTGGAATAAACGAGAAACACGTTCTTTCTTTCCAGAGCGAGAGTTATAGATATAAGAACCAGCATCAATCTTACCTGAATAAACACGGAAGAAAGTCAAACGACCAACGTAAGGGTCAGTAGCAATCTTAAATGCCAAAGCAGAAGTAGCTTCATCTTCAGATGGCTTTCTATCTTCTTCTTCACCTGTATCAGGGTTAGTACCAACTACAGCTTCTGTATCAAGAGGAGAAGGTAAGAATGCACAAACATAGTCTAACAAAGTTTGAACACCTTTATTCTTAAATGAAGAACCACAAAGCATTGGAACGATAGCCATCTGAACAGTTGCCTTACGAAGAGCATTAATAACTTCTTCTTGAGTGATAGTTGAAGGATCATCAAAGAATTTCTCCATCAAAGTATCATCAAATTCAGCAACAGATTCAAGCATCTTCCCTCTCCACTCGTTGCATTCATCAATAAGTTCTGCTGGAATTTCTTCTTCAGAATAGTCCGCACCCATTGACTCATCATGCCAGTAGATAGCTTTCATTTTAATAAGGTCTACCAAACCTTTGAAGTTTTCTTCAGCACCGATTGGAACAACGATAGGACAAGGATTAGCTCCTAATACGTCTTTCATTTGGCGTACAACTTCAAAGAAGTCTGCACCAGAACGGTCCATTTTGTTCACATATCCAATACGAGGAACGTTATATTTATCAGCTTGTCTCCAAACAGTTTCAGATTGTGGTTCTACACCACCAACTGCACAATAAGTAGCAACTGCACCATCCAATACACGAAGAGAACGTTCTACCTCAGCGGTAAAGTCAACGTGTCCCGGAGTGTCAATCAAGTTGATTTTAAATGTATTGTCGTTCCATTTCCATTTGGTAGTTGTAGCCGCAGATGTAATAGTAATACCACGTTCTTGTTCCTGAGCCATCCAGTCCATAGTTGCAGCACCTTCGTGCACTTCACCAATCTTATGAGTAAGACCAGTATAGAAAAGGATACGTTCAGAAGTTGTAGTTTTACCAGCATCAATGTGAGCCATGATACCAATATTACGAGTCAAATGTAAATCTTGTTTTGCCATCTTATTCTACAATTTAAAATCTGAAATGAGCAAATGCACGGTTAGCTTCAGCCATTCTATGCATATCTTCTTTACGCTTAAATGCACCACCTTGTTCGTTGAATGCATCAATAATTTCAGCTGCTAATTTATCAGCCATGCATTTTCCGCCTCTTTTACGTGCGTACAAAATCAAGTTCTTCATAGAAACTGATTCTTTACGATCAGGACGAATTTCAGTAGGAACTTGGAATGTTGCACCACCAACACGTCTAGATTTTACTTCAACTTGAGGAGTGATATTATCTAATGCTTTTTTCCAGATTTCCAATGAGGTTTTTTCCTCGTTAGGAAGTTTAGCCTTAACAGTTTCTAAGGCTGCGTAGAAAATTTCGTATGAAGTATTTTTCTTACCATCATACATCAAGTGGTTTACAAATTTAGAAACCTTTTGATCATTAAACACGGGATCCGGAAGGATAACCCGTTTTTTTGGTTTTGCTTTTCTCATTTGTTTGAAAAATAATGTTTTGTTTTTGGCTGCATTAATTCGTCTTCAACATCCCCGCTGGGGTATTTACTCAACCTTTATAGCTTATTCCAACAAATCAAAACGGAATTTGTATTTTTTTAATCTAAAAAATAGCTCAGCTAACGATCGAAATTACTTTTTCTTTCCTTTAGCTGGAGCTGCTGCTTGTCCTGGTTTTGGACGTTTTGCACCGTATTTAGAACGTCTTTGAGTACGTCCTGCAACGCCCGCTGTATCTAACGTACCACGAACGATGTGATAACGTACACCCGGAAGGTCTTTTACACGACCACCACGTACTAATACGATAGAGTGTTCTTGCAAGTTATGTCCTTCTCCTGGAATGTACGAGTTAACTTCCTTCTGGTTTGTTAAGCGCACACGAGCTACTTTACGCATTGCAGAGTTAGGCTTCTTTGGAGTTGTTGTGTAAACTCTCACGCAAACACCACGTCTTTGAGGACATGAGTCTAACGCTGGAGACTTACTTTTGTCAACCAAAACGGCCCTTCCTTTTCTTACTAATTGCTGAATTGTAGGCATTTTTAATTGTTTTTTAATTATTATATTATTGTTATATTAATTTCAAAAGTGTACATTTTGGGGTGCAAAAATACGAAATATATTTGAATAACCAATTGATTATTCAAAGTTTTTTCTATTTATCAGCAAAAATAGCTTTTTAACAGAACTAAAAGCACTGAAACACCTCAAACTATATGTATCTTACTAAGAAACAAGC